>FMSI01093567.1_pt1 | contig 12484 bp, 5 predicted proteins | sample 1504471 | NCBI WGS metagenome assembly FMSI01 (sample SAMEA4475357, study PRJEB15587) | soil metagenome | biome: Soil; feature: Field | place: India | collected 2015-03-11 | depth 0 m
CCCTTTTTTTTATATTCCATAAAGTTGTTTTTGTAAAGGATTTAGAGTTTGTTGGGTTTTTATTATTGTATTACTTACTTGTTGTGTCAAAGTATTACTTGCTTTTATAGTTAAATTCTTAACTGCTTTATCAAAATTATCAACAGAAGTTTTAAAAGTATTTACTGCTTCCTTAAATATCTGTTCTTCTGTTTGTTGTATTTTACTACCTACTAAATTAGATATACTTTGTAAAACATTTAAAATGTCACTTGTAAAACTTGCTGTCTCTTTTTCAAAGTATTCTTTTCTTTCTTCAGGACTACCAAAAGGTGATGGAATTTTAACAGGTTTAACTTCAAAAGGTTTAAAGCTTTTTATACTTGTAATCTTATTCTCTATAGATTTTCCTATATCCTCAAGTTGTTTTAATAAACTAAAATATAACCCTGGTTGTTCTGTTGCTAATTTAGTATTACTTCTAATTTCTTCACTAAATTTATCTACTGTATCTTTTAATCCTGTTAATTGTTTTATACTTTCTTGTATCTCTTCAGGGTATTCTTTTAATTCTTTTTCCTGTAATCTTTCTTTGGTATTCTTTATAAAATCATCTACTCCTTGTTTAAATTTCTTTAAACTATCTCTTAAATCAAGTAGATTTTGTAAATGTTTTCCAAAAATATCTTCAAATTTTATAGTTATTCCTACTTTACTTAATTCTTTTTGTATTCTTAAAAACTCTTTCTCTCTTAAAAACTGATTATCAAGTGCTAAAAGATAATCCTTAACAAAATTCTTAATTAAATCTGCTGTTTCTGATATACTCTCTTTAATCTTTTCTAATTCATCTGTTTCTACTTCTACTTTAACTTTAGTAGAAATAATTATTCCTTTTTTAGACATTTCTTTAATAAAATCTTTAGCTTCTTCTATTCTTTGAAAGATTTTTCTTTGTTCCTCAAGTTTAAGTTCTTTAGCTTTCCTTGCAAAAAAGTTCTCTGTCTTCTGTTTTAAATCTTCTAATATTTCATCTGTTAAGTTTAAATTATTAATGCTTTTAAGAATTATCTCTTTAAAATTATTTAACTCTTCTAAATTTTTAGGAGAGAATATTTCTAAATATTCTGAAAGTTTATTGATTAATAAATCATTAAGATTAGGTAAAATATTTTTGAATTCTTGTTTTAGTTTTTCTTTTTCACTTGTAGTTAAAATGTTTGTAGAATTTATAAAATCATTAAAATTAGTTAAGAAAGTAGAAAAAATATCTAAAGCTTCATCAAAAGAAGTAGTAGTTTCAAGTATATTTTCAAAATTCTTTTGTAAGCTTTCTGGTAAAGCTTTAATAAATTTATTAATAGCTTCTCGTTTTTCAGGTTCTGTTAATTTAGTTTCAAATCTTATTTTTCTAATCTCGTTTTCAAATCTATTAAAAGTTAAAGAAGTATTTCTATATATACTTGTTTGTTGTTGAAAATATCTTAATAAAACATCAGTAAAATTAGTATAATTATCGTTAATTTTCTTTAAGAAATTAGTTAAAAGCTCTTCATTTAAAATCTTACCTTCTTGTGTAAGAATATCATTAAGATTAAATCCTAATCTCTGTAAATCCTGATTAAGTTTTTTAAGATTTAATATTCCATTTTCTATGTAATCTTCTATCTTAATGCCTAAATCTTTAGCTTTAGCTTTATCTATAAACTTACTAAAATCTATACCTGCTTGTCTTAAGGTATAAGTATATAATTTTAATAAATCACTTAAATCTTTATATTTAAGATAACCTTCTCTAATTTCATAAACTACATTTTCTAAAGCTTTATTAAATCTTTCTACTCTTTCTTGTCTTAAAGCTAAATTCTTTGTAGTTTTATCTTCTAAAACATCTAAATTAATAGGTAAATTCAAAAGTTCTTTATAATTTCTTTGTATAAAACTAAAATAAAGATTTTGATATTCAAATTGTTTTTGAAAACGTAATTCTTCTAATTGTATTAATCTCTCTACTTGTCTTCTAATGTATTCATTAAGATATTGTTCTTTAATTTTCTTATCATAAATTTTATCTTGTATATCTAAATTATTAGTAGTTAAATTACTAAATTCTAAAAACTTTGAATTTATTTTTACTTGTAAATCATTTAACTGTTTATCTATTTCAAATATTTTCTCTTTATTTTGTTTTATTTTTTCTTGGTTTTCATTGAATTCTACTACTAATTTATTTATTTTTCTTTGTTGTTCATAATCTCCAACATAATATTTTTGTTCCTTTAATTTATCAAACTCTTTTAATATCTCTTTATTCCTTTCTTCTAAAGGTTTATTTAAATCTTCTAAATTTTTCTTTGAATTCATTAAATTTATTCTTTTTTGTAAAAGATTATTAAATTCTTGTTCTAATTTATTCCTTTTCTCTTGAATTTCTTTTGCATTAATATTTTCTGTTTTTATTAATTCCTTTTCTAATTCTACTCTTTCTTCTATAAGACTTTTCATTCTTTCAATGTTATTTATTCTTTCTTTTTCTACTTTATTAAGTAGTGTATTAATTTCTAATAGAGTATTTAAACCAAGAGCTCTATTAAGAGCTCTTTCATAACTAAATCTTCTTTCTTTAGCTAATTCTCTATTGATTTCATTTATTGTTTCTTTAATAATATTTTTTATTAAATCCCCATAGTTTTCTATAATCTGTTTGATATATTGGTTATTACTTAAGTTCTTTTCAAAATTATTTAAAATATCTTTAAAAGCATTCGTTAATTTATCTTTAAGTTCTGGTGTAATATCAGCTCTTTCTTTAAGTTTTTCTTCAAATCTTTGTATAGCTTTTTGTTTAAAATCTGTAATAATTTTATTTAATTCATCTAAAGAAGTAAAACTCTTTTCTTTAAAATCATCTGCTACATCTAATAAAGTAGAATTCATTATATCAATAAAACCTGAAACATAATTATCTGAATTCTTTAAGAATTCATTTTGAAAATTACCTAATTGTTTTTCTAATAAATCTTTTAGATTTATCTTAAGGAATTTAGATTTTAAGACATCAAAACTTTGATTTAGTAATTCTAAACCTTCATTAATATCATTAATACTATTCATTACAAATAACTTAACTTGTAGGTTAAATAATTTACTTCTACTACCTGCACTGAATTCATCTAATTTAGAAATAATATCTTTTAGGATAGTTCTATTTTCTAACAAAGTATCATTAAAATTTATACTAACATCTATTAAATCTTCTTCTAATTTAATAGTTTCTTTTATATTGTTTTTTAAGGTATTAAAAAAGTTATTAATTAAATCTGACCTTAAATATTCTTGTAATTGTATAGGAAAAAGAAAGATTCTATCTAATAAACTTCTATTTTTTCCTAAATTATTTACGCTTTTATTTATTTCTTCAAAGTTAATCCTAATATTTATAAAACTTGCTAAAAATCTACCAATTCTTTTAATTGCTTCTGGTATTAAATTAATTAACCCTAATAAAAAGATAATTATCTTGCTAATAATATTAAAAACAAGTGTTCCAATTTCAAAGATGACTTTAAGAAAACCTATAATTATAGGTAAGAAAGTAACAATAGCTAAAATTAAAGGTGTTAATCTGGATATGATATTAAAGATAAATTTTAATAAATTAAAAATAGTTTTAAATACACCTGTAAAAGATAGATAAATTAAATTCAAACCAGCAAATAATCTTTCTGATTTAAATGAAGTTAAGAATAACCCTTTTTGGAATATATCTAAATTTTTCTGGTTTATACCAATATCTTTTCTACCTAAAACAATAAATAAATTATCAAAGAATTCTGGTATTCTCTTATTGTTTGCTAAATTATTACCTAAATTCTCTATACTTTTATTTAAGGCATTAATTACTTCATTTAATCTTAAGATATTGAATATAGTAGGTAATATTCTATTTTGTCCTACGAATAAATTAACTTTACTAATTAAGGTTTTAAATAATTCAGAATATCTTTCAAGATTAATACCTATACCTTTAAAGAATTTATCTATACTTTCAAAGTTTTCTAAAATTAAAACCAAACCAATTAAAGTAGAATTAATAACATTACTAAAGTTAGTTAAAAGCATTAAACTTTGGAATAAAGGTTCTGCTATAACCGTTAAGGATTTTAATACAGCTAATAAAGCAGTAAAAGCTAATGTAAATGATTTTAAAATACTTAAAGCTGTTTCATTCTCTGAAATCTGGAAGAAAAATTGTGTAGTTATATTTAAAATCTCTTTTAAGGGTTCTAAACTTTCTAAAGCACTGATTTTAAGTAATATAAAAGCATCTGTTAAGTTTTTAATTACTTGTCCTAATGTTCCTAAAGCTTGTTCTGCTGTTCCTCTATATTTTTCTAAAAATTTCTTAACTGCTTCTGCGTTTCTTAATACAGCTTCTGATGTTCTATTAAATAATCTACCACTACTATCTAAAACACCACCTAACCTCTTTATCTCAAGGTTAGTTAAACCTATACTATGTCTTAAGTTCTTATAAGCAGTAGTATCTCCTTCTATAGCTCTTGCTATATCGTCTGATATCTTTGATATCTCTATACCAAATGCAGTAGCTGTATCTGCTGTTAATTTAAAAATATTATAACTATCTATACCAATAGCTTTAAATTGTGTAAATGCTTCACTTAAATCCTCTATAGTAAATATCGTCTTTACCGATAATGTAGTTAATTCTTTAAATAAAGATTTTCCTAAAGTTAAACTATTATTCAAAGAATTATATAAAGCAGTTAATCTTTTTTGAATTAATAAAAGATTATTACTTTCTTCTATAAACCTAACTATAGCTTGTATAGAGTTATTAATTAATTGTTTAAAGTTTCTGAAAACTGTATCTATTGCTTGTCCAAAGAAGAAGAATTTCATTGTAAATAAATCAAACTGTCTTGAGAATTTTATTGTATCAGTTATAATATGACTTATTCCTTCTATAGTTTTTTCATATGCTAAATTATTTGCTTCTATTATTTTTTGATTTTCATCGTTTGTATTCTTTAGATTTCCTAATTCTTTTTTATATTCCTTTAAAATATCAACTAAATCTTTATATTGATTTATAGTTTGAGGAATATTTAAACCTTTTAAGAATTCTTTTTCTTCTGCAGTAAGTTTATTTGTTAGTGTATTTATTTCTTTATCAAGTGATGTTAAATCTTCGATATAATTTTCAAAATCTTTAACTATTTGTTGTAAATCTTGTAGTTTCTTATCTAAATCTTGTGGGTTTTCTATAGGTTTAAATATTTCACTAATTTTTTCTGTTATTTCTTCATATTTTAAAGTTGGTATTCTTTGAGAAAGAAGCTGTGGAATATTTTTAAATCTTGTTTCTTGTATAGCTCTTATTTTAGTAAAACCACTTGTAATATTTTCTAAAAGTTTTTTAGTAATTAAATCTTGGTATTCTTTTAAACTTTTAGGAATATTAACAAAAAAGGTATCTCTTAAAAGATTAAAGAAATCTTTTGCTTTTAGTTTAGCTTCAGCTAAATTTATTGTATTTTCTATTTCTTTGTTATACCTTTGTATTAAAGCTTCTGTCTCTTCAAAAGGTAATTTTAATTTTCTTATAAAAAATTCTACACTATATACTGCACTTTTACCTTGTTCTTTTAATTCATTTATACTTTTCTTTAATCCTCTTAATCCAAGATTACTTACTATATCTTGATATTCTTTTTGTATTTCTTTTAATTCTGGTTGTTTTTCTAAATGAAATGGGATAATATTTTCTTTAAATAAAGTAGGTATTTCATTACCAAGTAATGTTAAAATTCTACCTATAGTTTCATCTAAACTTTCTGTTATTATACTATCTATACTATAACGTCTAAATATTTCTGTTAATCTATTTTTTAAATCTTCAATATCAGTTGCTTTTTTTAATGCATCTAATATATCTTGTTTAGCGTTTTCATAAGTTTCTTTTAAATCTTCATAATATTTAGTATCTTTCTTTAATAATTGTAAAGTAGCTATTTTATTACCCAGTTCTAAAATTTCTCTGTTTAAGTTTAGTATTAAATTATTCCCAAAAATTTTATAATATTCTAATAATCTTTTAGTAGGTATAGGTAATTTAAAACCACTTAAAGCTTTTTCTATTAAGTTAAATGGTATTAAACTTTCTACTGTAGGTATAGAAAAACTTTTAGGAGATTTTATGTTGTCTACTACTTTAAGTAAAACATTACTTTGTTCTTCTAAATTCTCTGTTATATTTTCTTTTATTTCTTCTGTTTTTTTAGATGGTTTTAATTTAGTTTTAAATAAACTTAAAGTATTTTTTAAATCAAGAAGACTATTTTTAATATCTTCAGTGATTTTCTTTTTATTTTCTTGTAATGATTTTAAGTTTTCTTGTATATGAGAAAGATTGATTTTAGGTAAATCTAAACTAAATTTAATGCCTTCAATTTTTAGTTTATTCTTTTGAGAATAAAAATTTTGTAAAGCGTTTTTAAATTTTTCGTTATCTTTTGAAATATTATAACTTAAATCATTAAAAACTTCTTGTCTTTGTTTAATAAATTCTTTAGTGTTTTCTTTTAAATCTTCAATTTTATTTTCTAAAAAAGCTTCACCTTTAAGTTTTTTTAGTAATATTCCTAAAACTCGTGAAGTTTTTTCAGTTATAAATCTTTGTTTAGTATTTTTAAATTTTTCTTCAATTTCTTTCTGGTTTTTAAGGTATCTTTCTAAATAATTTTTATACGTTTCATTAAGGTTTTTTAGTGCTTCTTCTAAATTTTTATCTATTTTTATTAAATTAGTTCTATCTATGGTTTTGGTTTCTTTAGGTTTAGTTTTATCAATTTCTTTTAGTTTAGATATATTTTTATCAAGATTTTGATTTATATTTTTAAGAGTATTATCATATCCTTTAAGTAATTCTTGGATTTTTTGTTGAAAGTTTTTATTTACGTTTTTAAATTTTTTTGATATTTCTTCTATTCTTTTATCTATATCTTTACTGATTTCTGTAGGTTTAGCTTCTATAGTTTTTTCTAAAGGTAAAATCTCTTTAGAGGTTTCTGGTTTAATTTCTTTAACTTCTGTTTCTAAAGCCTTTATGAAATCATTAAAATCTTCAGAAATTTCTTTAGTAATTTTTTCTTTTAGGGTTTTAGTTTGTGGTTTAGTTTTAAGTTTTAATTGTGGAATTTCTATTAATTCTTTTAGATTATGGTAATAAGATAATAAACTTCTTACTTGACTTTCTCTACTTTTAAGCTCTAAATCTTTACCTTCTTTTTTAGCTAATTCCTGTATTTCGGATTTAGTTTTATTTAATCTTATATCTGTAGTTTCTCCTAATTCTTTATAAGTAGTTGTAAATAAAATCTTAAAGAAATTCTTAAAGATTTCTTTAACTTTAGGTGTTTGTTGTAATTTATCTATTTCATTCTCTATATTCTTAACTAAAGTGTTAATATCTTTAGGTTTAAGTATCCCTTTATTTATTGCTAAATATATTTTTTCAAGAAAATCTTTTAAAGCTTTAAATGTAGGTTCTAAACCCTTTATTTTAAAGGGTTCTTTTTCAAATTGTTGGAATATCTCTTTTAACCCAGGAATATTTTCTATATTCTGGATTTCTTTCTTGATATTTTCTAAACCAATAGGAGAAATAACTTTTACTTTTTCTTTTGCTTTAACTTTAAATTCTTTATTAAGTTCTTTTAAACTTTTATCAAAAGTTTCTCTTTTAAGATTATTTATCTCTTTATTAAATTTTGAAATTATTTCATCTGAAGCAAATAAACTTTCAACAAAAGATTTTAGAATTTCTTTAGGATTACTTGATTTTAATTTTATAACTAAACTATTAAACTTACTTAAAGTAAGTCTATTTATATCTTTAGGAGAAGTTTTTTGTAATTCTCCCCATTCAGTTATTATTCTTTCAAATAACTCCTGTTCCTCAGGAGTAAATAATAAAATTTTTCTTAAATTTAATCTAAACCCTTTTAAACTTCTTAATAATTTCTTAATTAAACCACCTGTAGTAGTATCTATTTCCTTTTCAGTTTCTAAAAGTTTAGTAGTAGCTTCTACTGGTATAGTTGAAGTTATCTTAAATATTTCCTCAAGATTAGAAGGTAATGATAATTTTGAAATATCTTTAAATAATTCTTTATGAAAATCCTCTAAATATTTATTAACTACATCTTGTATTTTTTTACTATCAGTTTCTGTAAGAATACTTTTTCCTACTATATTACTTTCTTTTAAACTCTGTTCTTGTAGATTTTTGTTTATTTCTTTTACTAAAATTATATTCTCTTGATAGTAATCTTCTAAATTCTTAATTAAATTATTAATATTTTTCTTATCAGTTTTAGTGATAGTTTCTATTAAAGATTGAAATACTTTCTTTCCTAAATCACTGATTTTTTTAGAAGTAATTTCTTTTAATAATCCTTCAGCTAAAGGAGTTTTAAGTTCTTTTAAAACTTCAGTAATAGCTTCTTCTTTAGTTAAACCAGTTTTTATTTTACTTTTAACATCCCCTATTAAATCCTTAACTACATCCTCTAAAGTTTTTATATTTATTTCTTTTTCTCCTAAAACTTTATCTAAAATATAAGCTAAATTTTCTATATCAAAAGTTTTTAAAACTTTAATTAAATTCTCTAAATTAAAACCTTTTTCAGTTGATTTTAATATTTCTCTATATTCTTCATCAAAATTATCTTCCTCTTTAAGTGTTTTTAATCGTCCTTCATAAAGCTTTTTTAATATATCTTTTTTGTTTTTATCTAATTTTTTAAAGATTTTTTTAAGTTTTTCTAAATAGTTTTCTACAAGTATATTAATCTCTTTATCTTCTTCTATACTTGCTGTTTCTTTAAAACTTCCTTCTCTTAAACTTGCTGGTTTCTGAATATAAATCCCTTGTTTTAGAAATTCTTCTTTATTTAATTCTACTTTTAATAAATTTTTTATCCCTTCTTTAGGATTTAACTTCTTATAATAAGTTAAAATAAAATTAAAAACTTCTTTTAAATTCTTTGCTGTTTTATCTGAAATTATTTCTAATTCTTTACTTATTTCTATTATATCTTTAAATTCTTCTATATTCTTTGGTAATTCCGTTTCTTTAGGTTCTATTAATTCCTTACTTAAAAAACTCTTATAAGCACTTAAAATATTTAATATTTTTTTACTAAAGCTTGTTGTTAAATCTTTAAAATCTAATTCATTTTTAATCTCTTTATTTAAAAATTCTTTTGCTTCTTTATCACTAAATGTTGGTTTAAAAGACCTTAAAACAGGAATAAAAAATTTAAATATATTCTTTACCTTCTGAAATAATTCAGGTTCTATTTTCTTAAAAATATTTATATCTTTTTTACTACTAAAAACTTCTAATACTTTAAAAGTTTTCTTTAATTCTTCTTCGGTTAGATTATTAATATTTTCAAATATTTTCTCAAAGAAATCAGATTTAATAACAAAATTTTCTTTAGCTGTTTTGATTTTACTACTTAAAACAGGATATTCTTTAATTAAATCACTTATATAATCTGCTATTAAACTATTTATAAAAGGTTTAATCTTTAAAAAGGATCTCTCTAAATCTTTAATATTACTTTCTTTAGGGTTAAGTTTTTCTAATTCCTTCTTTAGTTTCTCGGGTAAATTTATTTTACTAAAATCTATCTTACCTAAAGCAAGTTTAATCTTATTTAAATACTTTTCTACCTCTTTATCAATATTTTTATCGTTTATTAATATATCCAAAATTAATTGTAATTTCTCCATAACTTAACCCCTTAAGTTATTTCTTTTTGTTTAGTTTTTAATCTTCTACTTAAATTCCTAAAGTTAATATCTACAAGAATATTTTCTGCTTTCTTACCAAAGTTCTTAATATATTCTAAAACCTTATTAATTATCTTAACCTTAATTTTTTGAGGTTTAAAAATTTTATTATTTATCTTAAACTCTAAAGCTTTTAATATTTTGTTTTCTTTCTTTGAAAACTGACTTAAAATTATATTTCTTACATTATTTAAAAGATATTGTCTGTAATGTATAGGAAAGTTTGGTTTTATCTTAAACCCCCTCTTTTTATGAAAAATATAACTTTCATTGTCTTTATCTATTATTCTTTTACCTTTAATCCCTTGAAATATTTCTGGTTGTGTTTGTAAATACCCCCTTAATATTCTTTCACTTAAACCTCTCTCATCATAAGAATCTTCTCTAATAAAATTTATATATCTTTTAAAATTATCAGTAGCTTTAGGTAAAATTAATTCATATTTTAACTCCCATCTCTTATTATTATCTTTACTTTTTATACCACCCTTAAACTCTGTGCTTACTATATATTCCATTACCTTATAATTACCATAAAATATATCTTCATTTAATAAATCTAAATTCTGTCTTAAACCTCTACTCCTTAATCTTTGTAAAACCCCTTTATAAATGTTTTCTTTAAATTTTTGGTTAATATAAAAAGTAACATCCTCTCTCGGTAAAGGATAATAAGGTATAATATTTTGGATAATATAATTCAAAATCGCTCTTTTATATTCTATCATCTTAAATCTCTCTTGCTAAATCTAATAATTCATTTAATCCTAACTTCAAAAACAATTTACTAAAAAATAAAAATTTTAAACTTAATTTCCCTTCTTTACTCTCTTCTTTTAAACTATCAAGTATATCATTTAAATCTAAATTCTTACTTTCTAAATATTCCATAACATCTACCATTAATTGAAATTCACTTTTATTACTATCTAATATCTCCGCTAACTTCCTGTAATCTTTTATCTCTAACTTCATAATATAACCCCCTTTATAAGATTTTCTTACTTAATTCCTCTATATTTTTATCCTTTAATAATAACTCCAATGTTTCATAATCTAACTCTAAAAACTCATTATAAGTTATATTACTAACCCTACTTAAATAAGTATATGCATAAAAATAATTCCTTTCTAAATTCTTTAAATCCGGTAAAGTTTTTCTTTTTATAGCCTCATCTATCACATTTACTCTATCCCAATTACCTAATAAAACATATTCTTCTCTTAATTTATACAAAATTTCTAAATCTAAAGCTAAAAATAATTTTAATTCATTACTTAATTCCTCTTTCCTATTATCCCAAATCTCTGAATATATCTCCTCTATATCCTTATAAGGAAAATATTTCTCTTTTAAATATAAAAGAAAATCTATTAATTTAGTAAAACTAAACTTCTCTTTTTGAAAACGTAAAACATCTAAATAAAACCCTATCTTCATCAAATAAAACTCTTATAATCTACTACACTTAAAGTATCTAATACCCTAAAATCAAAATTTATAGTTAATAAAATTTTATCATCTAAACCACTATCCACTATCACACTATAACTTATATCTAAAGCACCTATAAAACTTAATACATTTAATACTGTTTTTATAAAATTGTATATCTTTTTGTAATCAACAAATAAATCTAAAAAAGTAAAAAATAAGGAATAGGATGTTAGAAGTTTTTCTCTACCCTCTAACATCCCTTCCTTGAATATTAGTATCCCTGTATTAGGAGTATATTCCTGTATATTAGTATTACCTATTACATAAATATTATTACTGTTTAAATAGTTATTAAGTAAAGTAAGTAATTCATCATATTTCATATTAACTATTCATATTAAGTGTAGTAATTTCATTATAATAAGCTAAAATATCTTGTGTATCTATAGTATTATCTAACCATTCGTGTATTTTTAAATAATTCATCGGAACATTAGCATCAGTAGGAAAAACTCCTTGTGGATAATCTAATAAAGTTTTAAATGTTAAACTTGGTTTAACATAATCTTCAGATTTAAACTCTATATTAGCTGGTTTAGTTAGTTTAGCCTTAGGTACAAACACTGAAACTAATCTATTATCCCCTCCAGCTACATTCCTACCTACTATCACTAATTTATATATACCACTTAAATTTTGTTGTGCATTCATCATAGCAGTTTCTAAAGCCTGTGCCTCTACTCTCCTACTAATAGTTAAATTCAATGGAAATGTAGTAGTTGCTGGAAATGAAGCTAATGCTAAAATATAATAAACACCATTCCTATACTTCACTACTACATCTGCAGTTAAGTTATTAGCTTGTGAAGCACTATCCATTAAAGTAAATGTAGTTGGTGTTATTGTATTATTAGCAGTATTCTTTGTACCTGAAGGTATCAAAGGTAAAATATAACCTTTAGATCCTGCTGGTTCTCCTAACTCATCTGGTAAAGTTATCCAATCAGATGATGTTATAGTTAAACTCTCGTTAGTAGTTTGATTTTGATTATATCTATAAACATTCTGATTAAAAGTAAATAACGCAAGTTTCTTAATATCTGCTTCTACAACATTCACTGTTATCTGATAACCTAAATATTTAATCAAATAATCTAAATCTACTTGTGGTGCTGCTAATCC
>FMSI01025787.1_pt1 | contig 12476 bp, 10 predicted proteins | sample 1504471 | NCBI WGS metagenome assembly FMSI01 (sample SAMEA4475357, study PRJEB15587) | soil metagenome | biome: Soil; feature: Field | place: India | collected 2015-03-11 | depth 0 m
CTGGAGTAATTCCCGCTGCGGGTCTTCCTCGTTGATATGTTCAGCCAAAATTATTCGCTCGGCAATCTTCTGCCAGTTCTCCTTCCCTTTGATAATACCAGCCCGGCAGGAGAGGCTGTTGAGTGCTCGGGCAGCTATATCTCGCTGGGTTTGATTTTGGTCATCAGGAAGCCGAAGCAGTTTCGGGAAAAACGGCGAACTGAGTGCGGCGGTCAGTGCGACGCGTTCGTAATCGGTCGCGATTGCGGTGAGCAGTTCCAGAACCGCAACAATCGGTGGTGAGGCGGACAAATGCGTCTCCGGATAAACGGTAAAGGGGATACCGTACTGGCGCAGAAACCGGCGTAAAAATGGAAGATGGGTGTCCAGTCTGGGCATGGCGATAACGGTGCCGGTGAGAAAACGGGGTTTTTCTTCGTCCGGAATTGTGTCCAGAGAGTGGCGGATGTGGCGGCAGACGCCAATAACCTCCTCTTCAATCGTTGGGAAACGGAACAGTTGCCAGGCGGCGGATGTAATAGCGTCAGTCGCGGGCAGAACTTCGGTTTCCCATTCTCCCTGAGAGCGTAAAAATTCTAACCAGCGCCTGGCGATTGTATAGTTTTTATCGTTTTCCTCGCCACCGTACCCAAGCGCCAGAACAGTTTCGCCTGTGCCAATGAGTGCAGCGAGTAGTTTCTGTTCCAGCCGGTTGGGGGCGACAAAACTGTCCAGGATCAGGATGCGCGGCGGGATAAAGTCTCTTTTAAGATAATCAGGGGCCCGGGCAATAATGTCTTCGTCATCAACCCAACCCCGGGTGGCCAGTTCCTTTTGATAACTGAGGAATGTCTTATAGGCTAGCAGTGCCTTTTTTAGTGGCAATTCAAATCCGGCAAGCAGATTAGTGAGTTGATCTGACAGGAGTTTTTGTTCTTCATCCGGGATGTGTCTTTTGATATCGGTGATAAAGTTAACTACAGTTGCCGCATAGCCAATGGTCGTGTCGGGCAGCAATAATTGGACAAGGGGTGTTTTTAATTCACCCGGGAGGCGGCGCTCGGTACCGAACCGGTTGTGTAGTTCGCGGGCAAGCTGACGGAGAGTAAGAAATCGGGGAGGGATAAATGCATTTTTATTAACCAGCCGGCTAAAAAGTACCTGTGCCTCCCGCAGTTTGCGCGGGCTGGGAGTGAGATAGAGAATTGTTTCGGGGTCAACCCCGCTGGCTAACGCCCTTTTTAACAACGTTTCCGTGCCCTGGTGGCAGGCAAACGGGGCGAGAAAAAGTTTAAGCCTTCTGTTCAACGTTTAGCAACTGTTTTTGTTTTTCCTTGCGTCGTCGCCGCTTCAGTTCCCAGCGGTGGCGCATTCGCTTTATTTTACTTTTACTTCTTGCCATAGTCCTCCTTTTAGTGTTTTATTTTTAGAATGCGGGTGAACCGGGTTGCTTTCGGTTGTAGTGCCGCAGTCGGGAAGTAGTGCCCATGGTGTCAATTCCAACGGTTTACCAGTGCGTGAGAAATGGGGAATGGATATGAAGAGAAACAGGATACCGAGGGGTCCGCGTCCAGAATATGGGAGAGGGATTTTTTATTCGGTAACTTTGAATACCTCGTCATGTTCATGAACGCGGACAGAGGTCTTCATCCCTGCTTCTTGGCCGATTTCAATACGTGAGACCGGCTGGTGTTCAATTTGTAGTGAATCAACAATCTGGGTGTGGTCGGTGGTATGACCTTTGATGTGAATTTTGTCTCCCACGGCAATGGCACCATCGGTGGCTTTAACCACCGCTACGCCGATTTTGCCAAAGTAGTGGGTAATAACTCCGACTTTGGTTTCGGGCATTTTGACCTCCTTTTATGGGTAAATTTTTTCCAGGAGCCGGGGAAACGGAATCGTTTCCCGGACATGTTTTAACCCACAAATCCAGGCAACGGTGCGCTCTAAACCCAGCCCAAATCCGGAATGGGGAAAGGAACCGTAGCGCCGCAGGTCAAGGTACCAGTTGTAAGCGTCGCGCGGTAGCCGGTATTCCTCAATTCTGCGTTCCAGTTCCTTCAGGTCGTCCTCGCGCTGGCCACCGCCAATTATTTCGCCATAACCTTCTGGCGCCAGCATATCAACCCCCAGTGCCAGTTCCGGGTTTTCCGGTGCCCGCTTCATATAGAATGCTTTTATTTTTGCCGGAAATCGGTGAATCAGCACCGGTCGGTCAAACGCCTGGCTGATGGTGGTCTCCTCGTCCCCCCCGAAGTCGGCACCGAATGTTACAGCCATTCCGGCATTTTTCAGTATCTCCAGCGCCTCGGCGTAGGTAATGCGCGGGAACGGTTTCTGGACCGCGGCAAGTTTACCGGTATCCCGTTCCAGAATTTTTAATTCTTCCTGTCGTTTTTCCAGAATTCTTTTTATCAGATAACAGATCATATCTTCCATCAGGTCCATTGTTTGGTTAAGGTCGCAGAAGGCAATTTCCGGCTCCAGCATCCAGAATTCGGTAAGATGACGGCGGGTTTTGGATTTTTCGGCCCGGAAGGTGGGACCAAAACAGTAGGTCTTCCGTACGGCAGCGCAGAGCGCTTCGTTGTAGAGCTGGCCGGATTGGGTTAAATAAACCTGTTCACCGTAGTAATCAACCGGGAAGAGGGTGGTGGTACCTTCTACTGAGGCGGGGGTGAGGATAGGCGTATCGCAGCAGAGAAACCCCTGGTCGTCAAGATAGTCGCGCAGAGCTTTGACGATTTCGTTGCGGATACGGAGAATTGCGTACTGGCGTCGGGAACGAAGCCAGAGATGGCGGTGTGCCATTAAGAATTCCACACCGTGTTCTTTGGGAGAGATTGGGTAGGGTTCGGCGAGGGCGATTACCTTCAGGTCCCGGGCGGTGAGTTCGTAGCCACCGGGTGCCCGTTTGTCTTCCTGGATGATTCCGGTTATTTCTACCGCTGATTCCTGGGGGATGCTATCAGCCAGTTCAAAAATTTCCGCCGGAATCTCGTTCTGGAGGAATACGCACTGGATGATGCCGGTCCCGTCGCGAAGCAGAAGAAAGTTGATTTTGCCCGAGGAACGTTTGTTGTAAATCCAGCCGGTCAGCCGCACCTCCTTTGCCACAAATCCGCGGATTTTTTCAATTGTTATCTCCATTGCCTTAATTGTAAATGGAGTAAGGTTTAAGTCAAGCGGACAAATGTTGTTGCTGTTTAATTTATGTAAATATGATGGGTTTGTGTTAAAAAGTGCCGTGCTAAAAATTAACCCTGAAGAAGGCATTTTTAATCGGGGCTATTGTTTAAGTGCTGAATTGACAAATGCTTGAAAAAATAAATGGTATCTGGTTGTCAGCAGGGGGGACGGTGGGGGGGCTGTCCCCTGGGTTGTTTTAGTAAAAGTGGATGGATTTATATCGCTTGGTCGGGATGGGCGTGGTGCTGTTTTTGTTTTTCTAAACAGGGGCAGGGTTTTTTATCACCGGGACAACCGCACCGGCATCAGGAATGAAATAGATGGTGGCGTTATTTTTCATTCGGGCAATTGCGTCATCAACCGCTTCCTGGATGGAGTGAAACGGGGTCATAAAGGTGGAGCGAATGATATCATCAACCACACCCATAACGGTATAAAGTTTTGCCTGGGTAAGTATTTTTGCCAGACGGGCGGCTTTATGCCAGCCCGGGTGTTCCTTTTTATCCGGCTGGAGAACCTGTTCGGGCTGGGTGCAGGTTTGCAGGACTTTGATAAACTCGTCGTTACCGATACCCTGGTGGCAACTGGAGACGGTTATCTGAATCCCCCCTGGTTTCAGGGCGGGAACAGCAAATTCCACCGCGCGCTGGGACTGGTAAAAGTTTATATCATAAGGTGGGTTGAGGATGCTTAATACAATGTCCGCTTTTTCTGTTATCGGAAGGGCAAAAATACCATAGGCAGAGGTTGTCGCTGTCGCAAACGATTGAAACAGGTCGCCGTAATGGACGGATAGGAGCCGGTGATGCTGGTCCTGGACGACCTGGATAGAGAATATGGGTTTGGGCAGCATTTTTGCCGCTTCGGTCATATCCTCACTTACCGGGTTTTCTTTGAGAGAAAGTGGCGCGGAGGCGGGATGAAGTAGAAGGTTGTGGTTGTGGATGATGGTTTCGTAGGCGGCAATCCCGGGGATGAACGCCTTTCTTCCACCGGTATAGCCGGCGAAATAGTGGGGTTCAATAGAGTTAATGGTGATGATGGCGTCTGCCCAGATGAGGTTGCGGTTGAGCCAGACTTCGGTTCCAAATGAGGTTTTGCCGAACAGAATGTGCTGGCTGCGGTCGTGGCAGTTATGCTGGTAGATTGAGTTTTTGAACCGGGAGAAGACCGATTCGCCGAGGATCTTTTTAAGTTCGGTTTCGGTTGCTGGACGATGGGTGCCAAGGCAGATGAGGATTTTCGTCTCCCGGCGCGCAATCTCCGGGGTGAGGAGTTCAAGTATTGGTTGATTTGGCGTTGGTCGGGTATAGTCGTTGACCAGAACAAGAATTCGGTGATAGCCGCTTAAGAATTCGGTTGCGGTCCGGGCGGCGCGCTGGAGTTCTAACAAGGGATCAGGTGCGGGGAGAGGGGCTGGGGGTTGCGTCAGGACACCCAGGAGGTTTTTGTCGGGTATCCTGACCGTTTCGGTTCTTCCACCGTAAGTGATGTTGAATTCCACCTGACTTTTATTATAAGTAAGGCAATTGACTTTACAAGTCTAAAATTATCTTCTATAATCAAGCATGGAAAGCAATAAAAAACCAGTTGTTGCCATTGTTATGGGTAGTCATAAAGACTACGAGGTAATGGAAGAAGCGAAGGAAGTTCTGGATGACTTTGGCGTGCCAAGCGAGTTGGTGGTTTGTTCTGCCCACCGAACCCCAGCCGATGCCCAGGCTTTTGCTCAAGGAGCGGCGAGTCGCGGGATTAAGGTGATTATCGCCGGCGCGGGTAAGGCAGCACATCTTCCTGGAGTTATCGCCAGCTGGACAACCTTACCAGTAATCGGCGTGCCGTTGGATGCAGGGATGTTTGGAATAGATGCGCTTCTTTCAATTGTGCAGATGCCCGCTGGTGTACCGGTGGGTTGTATGGCGGTGGGGAAATCGGGTGCGAAAAACGCCGCCCTTTATGCGGTGGCGATGCTGGCGTTGACGGATGGGGAGCTGGCTGATAAGTTAAAGCAATTTCGGGAAAAGCAGGCGGCAGAGGTAAGGAAGAAGTCGGCAGAACTCAAAGAAAAATAAACAATGTTCGCGCTCATTTTTACCTTTGTTGTCGGAGCAGAAATGCCAAAAGGGGATTCCGTTGTGAAACTGCCTTTACCGGATACAATTGGCAGAGTAACGGTAGAGCAGGCGCTTTTCCGGCGCCGTTCGGTACGTTCCTATCAGAATGAACCGCTAACCCTGATTGAGGTCGGTCAGTTGCTCTGGGCGGCCCAGGGTAAAACTGGCAAGTTGTACGGTAGAACCGCGCCTTCAGCCGGTGCCACCTATCCGTTTGAGGTTTATCTTGTTGCCGGAAAGGTAAACGGTCTGGACTCCGGGGTGTATCATTATCTGGTTGAGGAGCATGCGCTGAAATTGGTGCGGTCTGGAGACATGCGGGATGAACTAGCAGGTGCCGCTTTAGGCCAGACCTGTATTAAGGCTGCGCCGGCGGTTCTGGTGCTGTGCGCCGAGTATCAACGGACAACCGCTAGATACGGTGAACGGGGTGTGCGATATGTTCATATGGAGGCGGGTCATATCGGGCAGAATGTTCATCTGGAGTGCGTGGCGCAGGGGTTGGGGACGGTGATGGTGGGGGCATTTCATGATGAGCGGGTGAAGCGGGTTATCGGGACCAATTTTGAGCCGCTTTATATAATTCCGGTAGGCAGGGTAAAAAAGGACAAATAAAGACCCCAGGAGGTTTTATATGGTAGTTACCAACACTGAACTTCAGGGACTCAGACGAATTGGCACCGGCAAGGTGCGCGAGATGTACCAGGTGGGCGATAATATGTTAATTATTGCGACGGACCGGATAAGCGCTTTTGATGTGGTTTTACCGGATGGTATTCCGGATAAGGGACGGGTGTTGAACCTCCTTTCGGTTTTCTGGTTTGAGCGTTTTGCCCGTCTGGTCCCAAATCATCTTGTTACTGCGGATGTGGACAAGTTTCCATTGGAGCTTTCTCCTTACCGGGATATGCTGCGGGGGCGGGCGATGGTCGTGCGGCGCGGGAAACCTTTGCCGGTGGAGTGTGTGGTGCGGGGATATCTTGCCGGAAGCGCCTGGCAGGAGTATCAGAAGAGCGGCACGGTTTGCGGGATAAAGTTACCGTCGGGGTTAAGGCAGGCGGAGAAACTGCCCGAGCCGATTTTTACCCCTTCCACCAAGGCACAGACCGGGCATGACGAAAACATTACTGAGGCGGAGATGGCGCGGTTAATCGGCGAGGAGCTGACCCGGCGGGTGCGGCGGATATCACTGGATATTTACACTCAGGCGAGCGAGTATGCCCGGAGCCGGGGGATCATTATTGCTGACACTAAATTTGAGTTTGGGCTACGGGACGGCGAGTTGATGTTGATTGACGAATTGCTGACCCCGGATTCCTCCCGGTTCTGGTCGGAAAAGGATTATCAGGTGGGGATTTCACCGCCAAGTTTTGATAAGCAGTTTGTCCGGGATTATCTTGTTTCTATCGGTTGGAACAAAGAGCCACCGGCACCGAGGTTGCCAAATGAGGTAATTGTCGGGACCACCGCCAGGTATCGGGAGGCGTTTCGTCTGCTTACCGGTAGCGACCTGGATTAAATGCTTGTATCGGACTTTGATTACGAGTTACCAGAGGAACTTATTGCCCAGGAGCCAGTTGAGCCCCGGGACCATTCCCGACTTCTCGTAGTAGACCGCAAGAGCGGGAGCATTACCGATGCTCACTTTTGGGAAATTGACAAGTGGCTTTTCCCGGGTGATGTCTTAGTGGTGAATGATACCAGGGTGGTGCCGGCCAGGATTTACGGTAAACTTGCTACCGGCGGCAGGGTGGAGTTTCTTCTTCTGCGGCAGGTTGTTCTTGGTATCTGGGAGACACTCGCGCGGCCAGCCCGAAAGGTAAAACCGGGCATCCGGGTTTACTTTGATGAGTATTACGCCGATGTGCTGGAGCGGAAAGAGGAAGGGATAAGGCTGGTTCAGTTTGAGCCCAAGGATATTGCTCCGCTTTTAGAGGCAAGAGGAACGGTTGCTCTTCCGCCTTATATTCGGAAAAGTGGCATAAATCCCCAGCGCTATCAGACCGTGTATGCCCGAAAGAGTGGCGCGGTGGCAGCGCCAACGGCAGGGTTGCACTTTACCCCTGAGTTGCTGAAGAAAGTTTGCGATAAAGGCGTGGAGGTTGTTGCGGTAACGTTACATGCCGGTCTGGGAACTTTTCGTCCGGTTAAGGCAGAGCGGGTTGAAGAGCACCGGATGTATTCTGAGGAGTTTGAAATTTCACCGGCGAGCACGGCGGTGTTGAACAGAGCGTTGAAGGAGAAAAGACGGGTGGTTTGCGTGGGGACGACAACGGTGCGAGTTCTGGAGAGTCAGGCAGAGAGGAGAGGCGAGGCGACCAGGATCAAACCCGGGCAGGGGCAGACCGATTTATATATCTACCCCGGGTACGACTGGAAGGTAACCGGTGCCCTTTTGACCAATTTTCACCTGCCCAGGTCAACTTTACTGATGCTGGTGTGTGCTTTTGCCAGTAAGGAACTGATAATAACCGCCTACCAACATGCGATTCGCCAGCGCTACCGGTTCTACAGTTTTGGGGACGCGATGTTGATTGTTTAAGAAGGTTGATGGAGAGGTTAAGTGTTTCTGAAGTTGCCCGGGTGTGCGGCGGGGTGGTTGTGGCGGGCGACGCCAATACAATCATCGGCTGTATTTCCATTGATACCAGAAAACTCCAACCAGGAGATTTTTACATTGCCATTAAAGGTAAGCATCGGGACGGTCATCAGTTCGTTGCCGAGGCATTAGAAAAGGGGGCAAAAGGGGTGATGGTTGAGCGGTTGCCGGATAGGGTGGGGAGAGAATGGAACAGAGCCGGGGCGGTCCCGGTTGTGGTTCAGGTTGTTGATACCAGGTCGGCGTTGCTCGCTCTCGCCCGCTGGTACCGCTCAAAGTTGGCGGTTCGGGTGGTGGCGGTTACCGGTTCCAATGGTAAGACCACCACCAAAGAGATGCTGGCGGCAATTTTGACGGAGAGATGGCGGGTGGTGAGCGCCCCGGCGAGTTTTAACAACGACATCGGTGTTCCTTTGACCGTTTTGATGATGGACAAGAACACCGAGGTGGCGATTTTTGAGATTGAGATGAACGAGCCGGGCGGGACTTTGCGGCTTGCCCGGGTGTGCCAGCCGGAGATCGGAATAGTTACTAATATCGGTGATACCCATCTGGAGTTTATGAAGGACCGGCAAGGGGTAGCGGCAGAAAAGGCAGAACTGATTGCGGCACTTCCTAAAGGCGGTGTGGCGGTTGTTAACGCCGATGACCCGCTGGTGCGGGAACTGGTTAGCGTCGGTCAACGGGAGGGTGAGGTAGATGTGGTCAGGTTTGGCTTAGGACCGAAGGCGGATGTATTTGGTACCGATGTTGTGGACCAGGGAATAGCTGGAACTCGGTTTCTTCTCCAGGGGAAATACCCGGTGCGTTTGCCGGTACCGGGTAGGCATAACATTGTCAATTTTCTTGCCGCTGCCGCTGCCGCCCGGGCTCTTGGTGTTCCGTTTGAAGCGATGGTATCGGCAATTGAGCGGTTTGTTCCGGCGCCTCACCGGCTGGCGGTTCGGCGTTTAAACGGGGTAGTTTTGATTGATGACACATTCAATGCCAATCCTCAGTCAATGGCGGCGGCGCTGGCGGTTCTGACGGCAAGTGCGCCAAAAGAAAAGCGAGTTGCGGTTCTCGGTGATATGCTGGAACTGGGAGAAAGTTCGTATCGTTTACATCAGGAACTGGGTTACCGAGTCGGGGAGTCGGTGGACCGGCTGGTGGTGGTGGGCAATGAGGCGATGGCGGTGGTTCGTGGTGCTGAGGCGGCAGGGCTGGCGTCCAGCCGGATAAGAGTCTATCGGAGCGGGGCAGCGGTGGGGGATGAGTTATTTGACATTCTCCAGCTCGGTGATACAATACTTGTCAAGGGTTCCAGATTGATGGCGCTGGAAAAAATTACCGAAAGAATAGCGAGGTTTTATGGAGAAAAAAACGGTTAGATTTACCGATACCACTTTGCGCGATGCTCATCAGTCGCTCTGGGCGACCAGGATGAGTTTAGCCGATATGCTGCCGGTTCTGGAGACAATTGATCAGGTTGGTTACTGGTCGCTGGAGATGTGGGGCGGTGCGACCTTTGATGTCTGTTTGCGCTATTTGAACGAGGATCCCTGGGAGCGGTTGGTTCAGATTCGGCAACGGGTGAGGAAGACGAAGTTGCAGATGCTTTTGCGGGGGCAGAATGTTGTTGGTTACCGGAACTATCCTGATGATGTTTTAGAGGTTTTTGTTATGAGGGCGGCGGAGTTGGGGATTGATATTTTCCGGATATTTGATGCCCTCAACGATGCCCGCAACCTTGAGAAAGCGGTAGAGTTTGTAAAGAAGGCGGGAAAACATGCTCAGGGGACCCTCTGTTATGCCATCAGTCCGGTACACACAATTGAGTATTACATTGCCCGGGCGAAAGAACAGAAGGAGATGGGAATAGATTCAATCGCCATCAAGGATATGGCTGGAATTCTTTCTCCGGTGGTTGCCACGGAACTGGTGGCGGCGTTAAAAGCCGAGACCGGGTTGATGGTCCAGGTGCACTGTCACGCTTCCAGTGGGATGGCGGTGGCGACTTATACCAAGGCGGTGGAGGCGGGAGCTGAGGTCATTGATACCGCCACAGCACCACTGGCATTTTTTACCTCCCAGCCGGCGGTGGAAACGATGATCGCCTGTTTCCAGGGGACTGCCTATCAAACAGAACTGGACATGGCGGCTTTAGCGGTAATTGCCCAGCATTTTGAGAAAATTACCGGGGAGCGATGTGTCCCGGGAACAAAGGCGGTGGATACAATGGTTATCACCCACCAGATTCCCGGCGGAATGGCATCCAATCTTCTTGCCCAGTTAAGGGAACAGAAAGCGGAACATCGGTTGCCAGAGGTTTTAGAAGAGGTGCCGCGGGTGAGAGAGGACCTGGGATATCCTCCCCTGGTGACGCCGACGAGTCAGATTGTTGGTGTTCAAGCGGTAATGAATGTGTTGAGTGGCGAGCGCTACAAGGTGGTGCCCAAGGAGGTTAAGGACTATGTGCGCGGGCTGTACGGCAGGTCACCGGCACCAATTCGGGAGGCGGTGTTAAAGAAAATTCTGGGCGATGAGAAGCCAATAAAAGGTAGACCCGCAGACCGGCTGGAGCCGATGATGCCCCGGGTGAGGAAGGAGTTAAGCAAGGAACTGGTGGAGAAGGAGGAGGATTATATCTCCTATGCCCTTTTTCCGGAGGTGGCAAAAAAGTTTTTTGAATGGCGTAAAAATCCTACCCCGCCCCAGGAGACAAAGTCACAACCGGCACCGGCAAAACCACAAACCGAGCCGCCACCGTCACCCAAAGTCTCGGAGGATCCGGGTATCAGAAGGTTCCGCAGCGTTCTTGAGTTGGCGAGTACCCACGGTGTGGCTGAACTGGAGTGGGAGATGGGAGAGGAGCGCATCCGGATAAAGCGAGGAGTCACTGTTATGCCGGTTGAGGTAAAAAGTGCACCAGTTTCAGCCGATTCGGGGGGTGCGATGGTCCCGGAACCCCGACCGGAGCCAGCGGCAAAGCCGGTACCGGCAGTTGAGGAACAACCCGTGTCTCAGACTGAGCCGGTGGCGAGTAAACCGCCAGTGAAGACGGAGCAGATAACTTCACCGATGGTAGGCACTTTTTATTCCCGCTCCAGGCCGGAAGCGCCGCCGTTTGTGGAAAAGGGTGATGTCGTGGAACCAGGACAGACGCTGTGTATTGTGGAGGCGATGAAGTTGATGAACGAGATTCAGGCGGAGAAAAAGTGCCGGATTATTGAGATCTTGGTGAAAGACGGTGAATCGGTGGAGTACGGTGAGCCACTGATGGTTGTTGAACCGCTATAACCCTGCCGACACGGTTGTCCGGCGTGTTTTAAGAAGTTGATGATCAGTTTCAAGAAGGACAAGGAACTCCGGGAAAAAATGAAGCAATTGGGTATTCGGGAAGATGATATTGTTGAACGGTTCATTCGTTCTTCTGGTCATGGAGGGCAGAATGTTAATAAGGTGGCAACCGGTGTTTATCTCAAGCACATTCCTACCGGTATTGAAGTCAAGGTAAGCAGGGGACGTTCCCAGGTATTGAACCGATTTCTGGCACGCCGGCTTCTGTTGGAAAAAATTGAAACGCAGATTTTGAAGGTCAAGACAGAGAGGGAACAGGAGATTGCTCGCATCCGACGTCAGAAGCGTAGACGGTCAAAAAGGGCAAAGGAGAAGGTGTTGCGGCTGAAACGGATGATTGCCGAGAAAAAGGAGTTGCGCCAGAAACCGGAGGAGTAGTTATTAATTGACCCCTGGATTTGAAAGAGTATAATATAACCGTATGGAGAGTATGGACTGGACTGATGAGTCCGGCTTTTGTAGTAAATTTTATAATTAAAAAGGAGCAAAAGATGGGTTTGCGTATTTCACGCCGGCTGGCGTTTGTTCTGATTTTAGGGCTGTGTTTATCCGTCATTACCGGTGAGGCGAAGCAGTTAATTGTCCGGGTGCAGGCACCGGATTACTGGACGGTGTACCGGCACATTCCGTTTAAGGGAACATCAATTGAAATCGCCGGTGCCCGACCAGGGGAGTACTACGACCTTGTTTTAGAGGAAAAGGACCTGGGCGTGGTTATGGGGTGTGGTTTGAATGCGGAAGTAGTGGTGGAGGACATGGAGGCGGAAAAACTGCGGGCGGCGGATTTTGGTTTTTATTGTTCCTATGATTCCCTGGTTTCTATTATGCGTAACTGGGCAGCGGCTTATCCCGATATTTGTCGGTTTGATTCCATTGGCAGGACCCATGAAGGACGCTGGATTTATGCGGTGAAGATTTCTGATAATCCCCAGTTTGAGGAGGACGAGCCTGAGGTTCTTCTGGATGCGATGCACCATTCCCTGGAGTGGGCAACGCCGCAGGCGGCACGTTATTTTGTCGATACCCTGTTGCGCAACTACAGTACTAATTCGGCATTTCGGACATTCGTTGACAATCATCAGTTGTGGGTTGTTCCCATTGTCAATGTTGATGGTTATGTTTACGATTATCCGGCACAAAGAAACTGGCGCAAGAACCGGCAGCCGTTTAGTTCGGCAATCGGCTGTGACCCGAACCGGAATTATAACGGTGTATGTAATGGTGACAATATGGGCGACTGGGGTGCTTTGACC
>FMSI01027895.1_pt1 | contig 12444 bp, 12 predicted proteins | sample 1504471 | NCBI WGS metagenome assembly FMSI01 (sample SAMEA4475357, study PRJEB15587) | soil metagenome | biome: Soil; feature: Field | place: India | collected 2015-03-11 | depth 0 m
TCTTGCACCCCATGCAAGCGCGCTAGCCGGGCTGCGCCACGCCCCGAGACAGCCTTTATTATAGCCGTGAAGGGCAGATTTGGCAATCCTTTTCTTGACAAGAACCCCGCCCCCGCTTACAATCATCCCAGTTTGACAATCCCATAACACCTGCCGGGTGCCTGTCTCCCCGGATGGAGCGGCTTAAAGGCGAAACCGGTGCAAGTCCGGTGCTGTCCCGCAACTGTGATGAGGGTTGAGGCCCTCTCAGCCAGGTCGCCCGCCCGGTAGGGGTTCACCAGCCTCTCGTGGAAAGGAGGTGGGAACCGATGCTCTGGCAGCCTTGGTTTCTCACCTCCCTGTCTCCCCGACAGGGAGGTCGCGTTTTACCTGCCCGAGCCGCGGATGAAACGACGATGACACGAATTTGAATCCATTTGACCGGCCTTTTGGCCGTGTGTAGTGGGCTTCGCTTCAGGCCCTACAAGTTGTTCTTTCCCTTCATAAGTTTGTCTGTTCATGGAGTTGCCAATGATGAAACCATTTTCCCGTTTCCTGGTTCTAACTCTGTTTTTCATCCTGACACTGACGGCCTGTGTTTCGGCCACACCTGCGGTAACGCCGACTGTGACCGAAACACGGATAGAACTGCCAACAGCAACGTTGGCCCCTACGGTTGTTGCCACCCCCACCCTTACCCAAATTTCCGCCACCGATGGCTTGGGGCGGGTGGTGACGCTGGACGCCCCGGCTCAGCGCGTCATCTCGCTGGCCCCCTCGAATACCGAAATCCTGTTTGCTCTCGGCGCCGCCAGTCAAATCATCGGGCGCGACTCGTTCTCGGATTACCCGCCCGAAGCGGTCTCAATTACCGATATCGGTTCCACCTGGGAAACCCTCAACTTAGAACAATTAGTCGCCTTGCAACCCGATTTGGTGCTGGCCGCCGGCATTCAATCTCCGGAGCAGGTCAAAGCAATGGAAGAGGCAGGGTTAACGGTCTTTCTGGTGCCTAACCCGGTGACGTTAGAAGACTTGTACACTAACTTGGAGGTGGTGGGGAGGCTGTGCGGACGCGAGGCAGAAGCCACAGCCCTGATCGAGAGCCTCAAAGCGCGGGTAGCGGCGGTAGATGCCAAGATCGCCGTGGTCAACCAGAAGCCGAAGGTCTTTTATGAACTGGATGCCTCTCAAGACCCGGCCAAACCCTGGACGGCAGGTCCCGGCTCGTTCCACGACGCGCTAATCGCCCGCGCGGGGGGCATTAATATCGCCGCAGGGTTAGACAGCGCTTGGGCGCAGATGAGCCTAGAGCAAATTGTGGCGGCGGACCCCGATTTTATCCTGCTTGGGGATGCTAAATGGGGCACCACGCCGGAAAGTGTGGCTCAACGTCCCGGATGGAGCGGCCTGCGTGCCGTCAAAGAGGGGCGGGTCATCCCCTTTGATGATGATACTATCAGCCGCCCCGGTCCGCGCCTGGTGGATGCGCTGGAAAACCTGGCCAAAATCTTACACCCTGAAATCTTCAAATAAGTCCTTTGGCCCTATCCTGATCGTACGATCAGGATGGGGCCGCAACCTGGCCGATATGAAAAAGACCTCTTCCTGGATCATCCTAGTCCTTGCCCTGGGGGCGGCGTTAGCGCTGAGCGTGCACATTGGCGCCGTGAGCATCCCGCTGGGGGAAATCTGGCGGGCCTTATTCGGCCAAGCGGCGAATCCCGCCCATCATACCATCCTGTGGGACATTCGTCTGCCGCGCACGGTGTTAATTGCATTGACCGGCGCCGCCCTAGGTGGAAGCGGTGCCGCTTATCAAGGGCTTTTCCGCAACCCTCTTGCCGATCCCTATCTAATTGGTGTGGCTTCGGGAGCCGGCTTGGGGGCGGTGCTGGCCATGAGTTTGCGCTGGCCATACTCGTTTTGGGGGTTGATGGCCGTGCCGGCGGCGGCTTTCCTCGCCGCGATGGGTACGGTGCTGGTGGTGATGGCCCTGGCGCGCAGTGGGCAGGCGTTGCCAACGGCGAATCTGATCCTGGCGGGGGTAGCGGTTTCATCCTTTGCCTCAGCCTTAACCTCGTTCTTGATGCTGCGTTCCACAGGGGAGTTGCGGCGCGCGTTAGCATGGTTGCTGGGGGGCGCTGCCTTGGGGGGATGGCAGGCCGTGGGGGTCATGTTGCCTTACCTTCTGATCGGATTAGGCGGGTTAATGATCAGCGGGCATGCGCTGAACGTGTTGCAATTCGGGGACGAGCAGGCACAACAATTGGGGTTGAACGTGGCGCGTGTGCGCATGGGCATCTTGCTGGCGGCTGCCCTCAGCACCGCCGCCGCGGTTGCGTTTGCCGGGATCATCGGCTTTATCGGCCTCATTGTTCCTCATGTCATGCGCTTGCTTTTTGGCCCGGATTATCGGGCGTTGATCCCGCGCAGTATCTTGGGCGGGGCGACAGCATTACTGCTGGCAGATGTGCTGGCGCGGGTGTTGCTTGCCCCACAGGAACTGCCGGTGGGGGTCATCACAGCGCTGGCGGGTGCGCCGTTCTTCCTTTGGCTCTTGCGCCGGAGCAAAACTCAAGGGATAGGCTGAAATGACGAAGCGCCGTATTTTTTGCGATGCTTTAGGGCAGGGGGTGGCATTTCGCTATCCCCCACAGCGGGTGGTTAGCTTGGTTTCGGGGTTGACCGAGGCATTGTTTGCCATGGGGTGCGGTGAGCGGGTAGTGGGGGTATCTGCCTACTGTGGGCGTTATGTGCCTAATTTGAACGTGCCGGTCGTGGGTGATTACCTGCGTGTAGATGAATCCCTTTTGCATGAGGTACAGCCGGATCTCCTATTGCTGACGACGGGGGTGCAACGTCCTCTCGCACAACATCTCTTGCGGCAAGGGTGGCCGGTGTTCGTGCTGCCGCTGCCCAATAGCATTTACGGTATATGGGAGAATGTGGTAATCCTAGGGGGACTGATGGGAGAGGTTCAAGCGGCGCGCGCACTGTTAACGCGCTGGCAGGCGGGTTGGGCGGAGGTGGCCGCGCGTGCGCTTCGGCCTCGTCCGCGTGTCTATGTGGAACTCTGGTTTGGCCCACACCCGCGCACGCCCGGTGCACTCACGTTCATCCATGATGTGATTGAAGTCGCCGGAGGGCAGAATATTTTCGGTTACCGTGCGGCGGCTTATCTGCCGTTGGATCTAAGCGCGGTAGTGGCGGCTCAACCACAGGTGTGGGTGCTCTTTTCCGAACCGGAATATCCGCTCGATGCAGAACCATTGAAGCACGAGCGCGGTTGGGATAAGATGCTTCCTGACCTGCGGGTGATCGTTTCAACGGTACAGCGTGGGCAGAACCTGATTCACGATGGGCCTTCGCTGTTAGAGACTGCGGCTTGGCTACAGGCGCATCTGAGGGAGGTGGTGCAGTGAACCTAAACGTTAGGAAGGTAACATCAGCCTCGCATGACCCGGATGCGACTGGCAAATTGTCGGTTGAGCATGTGACGGTCGTCCTGCAGGGACGGCGTGTCTTGGGGGATGTCTCGCTCAGTCTGGAACGCGGACAGATTGTGGCGCTGATCGGCCCCAACGGCGCCGGTAAATCCACATTGATTCGGGCAATTAGCGGCGTGCTTACACCTGATGATGGCGAAATCCGCATTGGCAATATTGACCTGGTGTGGGCGTCACCTCGGCAGCGGGCGCGCTATTTGGCAGTGGTGCCCCAGAATCATCAACTGCCTTTAGCCTTCACCGTCTGGGAGACTGTGCTTTTAGGGCGCACCCCTTATGTGAATATCTTGGGTCAGGTTTCGCCTCAGGATGAGGCGATTGCTCACCAGGCTTTGGCACAGGTGGAGGCGGCCCACCTGGTTGAGCGCCGTCTCGCCGAACTGTCCGGTGGTGAGTTGCAACGGGTACTGCTGGCGCGCGCATTAGCCCAGGGAACGCCGTTTCTGCTTTTAGATGAACCTACCACCCACTTGGATTTGCAGTATCAGGTGACCCTGCTGACGCACCTGCGTCACCTGGCCGACAATGGTGCCACCTCATCGTTCCCGCGGCGGGGGGTGTTGATGGTGCTGCACGATCTTAACCAGGCCGTTCGCTATGCGGATCGAGTGGCGCTTTTGGTGGCGGGGCGGTTGTGGGCGTGGGGAACCCCGCGCGAAGTGCTGCAACCAGAGTTATTAAGCCGGGCATTTGGGGTGGGTATTGCGATGACCGAAGCGGCGCCGGATGGCTATCCTTTGTTCATTCCACTCCCACCGGAGGATGGCGGCGTTACCGTAACCCCCGGCCTTGGGGCAGAGCCGTGGCTTTCCTCGACGTCCTCGCGGGCGTCGTATCCCGCCTAAAGCAGGGGGTAAAGGGTCTTTTAGGCTCGGTTGAGGGCGGCAAAATCCTGTATAATAGCCTCAACTGAATCCAATCAGGGGAGAGCCGATGGCCGCGCGGCGGGTGTTAATTGTTGAAGACACACTGGAATTAGGGCGAATGTTGCGCAGTGCCCTATTGACCCTTGATCCGGCGTTGGAGATCCATGTGGTACCTTCGGCAGAGGAAGCCCTGCTGGATGTTTCCCGCCAGGGTGCCGACCTGATGATTGCTGATATTCGCTTGCCGGGGATGTCGGGCTTTGACCTGGTTAAGAAGTTACACCAGCGCTTTCCTCAGACGCCCTGCATTTTAATCACGGCGCTTACCGAGGAAGGATTGGCGCAACGCGCTCAGGAAGTCGGTGCGGTGCGTTTTCTGCGCAAGCCCCTTAGTATGAACACCTTTCTGGATGCGGTGGCCGAGGTGCTGGGGCTGCCCACTGCGCCGCCCCCGCCTGCCGAAACCGTGCCCGGCACGGGAGAGGAGACGCCCCGCTTGGCAGTACGTCTGGGGCGCCTACGCCAAGCCGTGAATGCGCATGCGGTCTTCCTGCTGGATGATCGAGGGCACATTGTAGCCCAGGCTGGCGAGTGGCTACCGGCTTATTTTGAAAGCGAGTGGATCCCGCCGTTGATGGCGGCCCTTAGTGCTAACGTTAAGGTCTCGCGCCTGATTCGTCCCGGTCCGCCGCAAGGGGTTACGGCGTTCAAAGGCGCCGAGGTAGACCTTCTTTTTGCGCCGGTGGGGGTGTTTGCATTGGTGTTGGTCACTCCCGCGAGTGAGAGCGCGGTGCGGTTGCCGTTGGCGTTTGAGGCGGTGTTACAAGCGGCGCAAGAGGTTGCGCGCATTTTGGATGAGATGGGGGTGGGTTATCTCACCGTAACCACGGCGCCGCCGCCCCCAGAGCCGCCGTTGACACTACCCCCGGGTGTGGAAGCCGAGATCGTACCGGAAGAAGTCCTACCGGTGGAAGCCGCCGAACTGCAACCCCTGGTGGAAAGCCTGGAACAACCGGTGCTTCCCGCCGATCCTCAGGCGATTGATGCCTTTTGGGAATCTGCTGTTGAAAGTGAGGCGGCTTCTCCGCTCACCCCCGAAGCCCTGACTTATGACCAGGCGCGTCGTTTAGGCCTGGCACCCGAACCTGAAGCCGAGGACATGGATGACAATGAGTGATTCACCATTTGTAAGTCGTGAGGTCTCTCTCCCTTCTTCACCGCAAGCAACGTCGGGTACTCAGACGTCGTTGCGTTGGTGGCGTATCCTGAGCATTGGTGTGGCGGCGTTTTTGCTGGGCCTGGCCGCGGGTTACGGCGTTTGGGGGCGCCAGGTTGCGGATTTGAAAGCGCAACTGGCGGCACAGCAGGCCGAATCTGATGCTCCACGCCAGGTGACGCGTTATGACGTGCCGGTGGATGATGATCCGGTGTTGGGGCCGGAGAATGCTCCGATCACGATTATCGAGTTCAGTGACTTCCAATGCCCGTACTGCCAGCGCTGGCATGTGCAGGTTTGGCCTAAAATTCAGGCTGCTTATGGCGACAAGGTGCGCCTGGTGTACCGCGATTTCCCCCTTTACAGCATTCATCCCGAGGCGGCTCCGGCGGCGGAAGCGGCTAACTGCGCCCATGAACAGGGTAAGTTCTGGGAGTTTCACGATTTGCTCTTCAGCGGTGGGCAAGCGTTGGGACGGGAGACATATCTTGCGTATGCCAAGCGCCTGAGCCTAAACCTTGATCAGTTCACCACCTGCCTGGATGAACGGCGTTACCAGGCCGAGGTTGAGGGTGATTACAACTATGCGGCTGATCTAGGGATCAATTCCACACCGACCTTCTTTATCAATGGTATTGCGCTGTTGGGCGCTCAGCCGTTCGAGGTGTTCAAGCAGGTCATTGATCTGGAACTGGCGGGGAAACTCAGCCGATGAAAAAGTATATTATTGTGGCGGGAAACATCGGGGTGGGCAAATCTACCCTGGTGCGTTTGTTGTGCGAACGCCTGGGGTGGCAGGCTTATTACGAACCCGAGGTTGAAAATCCTTATTTGGGTGATTTCTACCGTGATATGCAGGCCTGGGCGTTTCATTCGCAGGTCTTCTTCCTGGCGCACCGCCTGCGCATCCATCTTCAGATTCAGCGTAGTCCCGATTCAGCAGTGCAGGATCGTAGTTTATACGAGGATGCTGAGATCTTTGCCCAGGGCCTTTATCTGCAAGGCGCCCTGAGCGAGCGCGACTATGCGACCTACCGCGCGCTTTACCAGGCCGCGTGTGATTGCCTGACCCCGCCGGATCTGATGATTTACCTGCGGGCTTCAACGGCCACGCTTCAGCGGCGCATTGCTCAGCGCCGCCGCCCCTATGAACGCGAGATTCCCCTGGACTATCTGGAACGACTCAATGCCTTATATGAAGCGTGGGTGGCAGGATTCACCCTTTGTCCGGTCTTGACGGTACCTGCCGATGACCTGGACTACGTCGCGCGCCCACGCCACTTTGAACTGGTCTTGCAAAAGGTGCAGGAAAAACTGACCGGTAAAGAAGAAGTCCGCTTTGACCCCGCAGAAGTGGCTTGAGATCCCTGCACCGGTGTTATTGTGGAGCGCTTGGGCTTAGCGCGGTTCGACAATCAATTTGATCGCGGTGCGAATCTTGCCTTCGATATCCACATCCACAAACTCGGGGATGCATACGATGGAGATTCCATCCTCCATCAGATACCCCCTGGCCAGCACCAGTGCTTTGATGGCCTGGTTGACGGCGCCGGCGCCGATGGCCTGCACCTCGGCACGTTTGTGCTCGCGGACTACGCCGGCGATGGCTCCTGCTACGGCTGCGGTGCGGGAATTAGCCTTGACTTTGATGACGTCCATTGCGCGCTCCTTTTCCTCGGTGTTTAGCCCACGTGCAACATGCTCCCTGCATGATTATTAATGTGTATTTCATTGTAGCGAAAATAATTTGTGCATTCAAGTCAAATTGCGCAGGAATTTTATGTCGGCATGCTGGGTTGACCAGAGGTGAAACGATCAGTCGTCCATATGGCGGATGATGGCATCGCCGAACTCGGAACAGCGCACTTCCGTGGCGTCGGGCATTAGGCGGGCGAAATCGTAGGTCACCGTGCGTGCCGCAATGGCGCCCTCCATGCCTTTGATGATTAGATCCGCTGCTTCGTGCCAGCCCAGGTAGCGCAACATCATCTCACCGGAGAGGATCACCGACCCCGGGTTGACCTTGTCGAGATCGGCGTATTTGGGGGCAGTGCCGTGGGTGGCCTCAAAGATGGCGTGCCCGCTCTCAAAATTGATGTTGGCTCCGGGCGCGATGCCAATTCCACCGACCTGGGCGGCCAGCGCATCGGAGAGATAATCACCGTTGAGGTTGGGGGTCGCGAGGACGTCAAAATCGCGTGGGCGGGTGAGTACGTGCTGGAAGGTGACATCGGCAATGGTATCTTTGACCAGTAATAGGCGCTTCCACTTGCCATCCCCGTGAGTTGGCCAGAGGGTGGTCAGCGTGTCCTCGACCTCCGCACGCACCTTGGCTTGCTGATCTGGGGGGAGCATATCATAACCCGGCTCGATCAAGCGGGCGTTTTCTTCGATGCTCAGATCGGGGTTTTGCTCGCGGTTGGCCAGGATCCATGATTCACGTTCGGTGACAATCTGGTGGCGAAATTCGCGCTTGGCCAGAGCGTAACCCCAATCGCGGAAGGCGCCTTCGGTGAACTTCATAATGTTACCCTTGTGCACCAAGGTGACACTGCGGCGGCGGTTTTCCAGCGCCCAACGGATCGCGGCACGCACCAAGCGTTCGCTGCCCTGGACGGAGATGGGCTTAAGGCTGAAGCCGGCAGTTTCCGGGAAGCGGATCTTAGCGAACTGATCCGGGAAGTGCTCCCGTAGCAAGGTCTTAAAGCGTTCAGCCTCCGGTGTACCGTGCTGGAACTCAATTCCGGTGTAGATATCTTCGGTGTTCTCACGAAAGATGACCATATCTACCAATTCGGGCTGGCGCACCGGCGAGGGCACGCCTTTGAAATAGCGCACCGGACGCAGGCAGACGTAGAGATCCAATGCCTTGCGCAGAGCGACATTCAGAGAACGGATACCCCCTCCGATGGGTGTGGTTAGTGGGCCTTTGATGCCAACGCGGAATTCCTCGAAGGCATGGAGCGTTTCATCCGGTAACCAGGTGTTGAACTGGCGGAAGGCTTTCTCCCCGGCGTAAACCTCCATCCAGTAAATCTTGCGGCGGCCCCCGTAGGCGCGGGCAACGGCGGCATCAAAGACGCGCACCGCCGCACGCCAAATATCCCGTCCGGTGCCGTCCCCTTCAACATAGGGGATGATTGGGTTATCGGGAACGTGTAGGCGCCCCTCGCCAAAGCGAATCGCTTCCCCGCCCGAGGGAATCTGAATCAATTGATAGGTCATAGTGTCTCCTCCAAGGCCGTGATTATCGGCGGATTATATCACGCCTTATGGGGTCAGATTAGGAATATTGGCGCGGGCCGGGTTTACAGCCGCTTCAAGAATCGCTCAATGCGGCGCAGGGCTTCCTCGATCTTTTCGTAGGCGGTGGCGTAGGAACAACGCACGAATCCCTCACCACCGGCGCCAAACGCCGAGCCAGGCACCACGGCCACATGCTCTTCATGGAGCAGGCGCTGGGCAAAGGTCTCATCATCCAAGCCGGTGACGCTCACCTTGGGAAAGGCATAGAAGGCCCCCTTGGGCTCGAAGGTAGGCAGACCCATCCGATTTAACTCACTGACGATAAGACGACGGCGGCGGTCATATTCCTCGACCATCATCTGCACTGCTTCATCGCGGTCATAGAGCGCCGTGAGGGCGGCGATTTGGGACATGGTCGGCGCCGACATCACGGTGTACTGGTGCACGCGTAGTAGCCCCTGCATCAGGTGCTGAGGCCCGCACGCATAGCCGATGCGCCAACCGGTCATGGCGTAATCTTTGGAGAACCCACCTAAGAGCAAGGAACGCCCCTTCATCCCCGGCAGGGAGGGGAAGCACACATGTTGGTGGCCGCCGTAAACCAGGCGGTCGTAGATCTCATCCGAAATCACAATCAGGTCGTGTTTCTCGGCCAGGCGGGCGATCTCTAATAGGCGCTCGCGGGTAGCCACGGCGCCGGTGGGGTTATTCGGAAAACCAATCAAGATGGCTTTGGTGCGGGGCGTGATGGCGGCTTCAATCGCCTGAGGATTGACATCGAAGTTGTCTTCCATGCGGCAAGGGATTTCAATCGGTACTCCACCGGCCAGATAGACCTGAGCCTGATAAGAGACGAAACATGGGGTGGGGATGATGACCTCATCGCCGGGGTCGAGCAGGGCGGTCGCCGCCAGGTAAAGGGCTTCGGAACCGCCCACGGTGATGATGATCTCGGTCTGAGGGTCGTAACTTACGCCGTAGAGCCGTTCCAGGTGCGCCGCCAGCGCCTGGCGCAGTTCGAGGATACCGGCGTTGGAGGTGTAATGCGTCTGGCCGTTGCGCAGGGCCTGGATGCCGGCCTCGATTACGGAAGGTGGGGTGTCGAAATCGGGTTCCCCAATGCCCAGGGAGATCACATCCTTCATGGTAGCGGCGATGTCAAAGAAGCGCCGAATGCCGGAAGGCTTGAGGCTGGCTACGCGTTGCGAGATGTACGTGGTGCGGGTAGAGGCGGTGGGGAGGGTGGACGAGGTGGAGGACATAGGTTTTGGCTCCTTCTTACGATAAGATCTTATAACGGATTAACCCGCCATTCGTCATAAAGTTCGCCATAAAATAACTCAAAACGCCGCCCATCACGCACGCGGACGCGAAAGCATTTGCCGCCGGGAATGCGCCAACGGTCTTCGATGGCCTCGATTTCGAGGCGCTCTCCCTCCCAATGGATGGCCAGCGGGCGTTCGGCGTATTCATATCCGGAGTGGCATTCAACCGGATCAGGGTTCACTTCACCCATGCATCATCTCCCAAGTTCAGGCGGTGGGCCGATCCCTCAAAGCGGGCCCGTCGCCCCAATAGGGACGCTTTCAATACCGCGTCACGGATAAGGGCTTCTTCATCCAATATACTGTTACTAATCACGCAGGACTCCAAGACACAGCCCCGCCCAACAGATACGTGCGGCCCGATTACGACATTGTTCAATCGGGCTTCAGGATGGACGTAAACGGGCGGCACGACCGTCACACCCGGACGCTGAGCCGCCTCGGCGCTGTTATCATGCCCGTGTTCAAGCAGGTAGCGGTTGGTTTCCAAGAGGGCTTCCGGGATCCCGGCGTCGAGCCAGATGTCCACTTTCTGGGTGCGGAAGCGGGCGCCGCGTTCGAGCAGGATGTTAATGGCATCGGCCAGGAAATACTCGCCGCGCAATGCCAGCCCGCGCCGCATCTGCTCGGCAATGGCCTCAATCAGCGCCTCGCCGCTGCGGAAATAATAAAAACCTACGACCACCAAGTTGTTCGAAAGGTCTTGGGGTTTTTCGATCAGGCGGGTCACCCAGCCCTCAGCATTCACCTCGGCGACGCCAAAGCGCCGCGGATCCGGCACCGGTTTGACCCAGGCAATGCCGTCTAAATCGGTATGAGCGAGGAATGATAGATCGGTTTCAATCAAGGTGTCCGAAAACGCCATCAGCATTGGCCCGTGTAGATGCTCCCGTGCCAAGTAGAGCGCATCTGACTGCCCACGCATGACCTCTTGCACCACATAATGCACTGTCAGATCGGGATGATGCTGGCGCATGTGGGCTTCGATTGCGGTTTGCTGTCCTGGCCCGACGATAAAAACGTACTCGATGTTGAAAGAGGCCGGCACACTGTTAAATTGTGCCAAGACGTAATCTAAAACGGTTTTACCTGCCAGGGGGAGCAGGGATTTGGGTTTGCTCCAGGTGTGAGGGCGCATGCGCGTGCCAAAACCGGCCATTGGGATCGCGATGGTGAGCGTGTGCGTCAACAAGCCTGCCTCCGTAGGGTGATGGATTTAAGCCTCTCTCAATAATTGTATCATCCCTAACCCCGCTTAAGCCTTACGTGCACCTAACACCATCTTAGTGATCTCTGCCACCACCGCGGGCAGGAAAATTAAGGGCAGGATGAGTTTCCACTGCGCCCATGAAAGTGGGACGGTGGCGAAGATGGGGTTGAAAAACGGCACATACACGACCATGAGGAGCAGGGCTAGCGAACTGAGTACAGCCAAGTTCATCCAGCGGTTACTGAACAAACCGATTTTGAGTAAAGGATACCGTTCGGAGCGCGCGGTGTAGGCACGTAAGAGTTCGGAACTGGAAAGGGTAACGAATGCCAATGTGCCGGCCAGGGTGGCATCCTGACGCAAGCCCAGGGCAAACGCAATGAGCGTGGCCGCCGTGATGGCTACCGTCTGAATGGCGACGCCAATTTGCATAAAGCGATTGATGATCGGCTCTTTGGGTGGACGCGGGGGGTGCTGCATAATATCCGGGTCACCTTTCTCGGTGCCCAGTGCCAGCGCCGGCGCGCCGTCGGTGATCAGGTTGAGCCACAGTAGTTGAATCGGCAAGAGCGGTGAGAGAACCCGTCCTGCGGTTGGAAAGAGCCAGCGCCCTAAAGCGGTGGGCAGGAAGATGATGAAGATTTCAGCCAGGTTGCACGAGATCAGGTAATAGACAAACTTGCGGATGTTGCTGTAAATGATGCGCCCTTGCTCTACGGCGGCAACAATGCTGGCGTAGTTATCATCGGTGAGCACCATGTCCGCGGTTTCTTTAGCGACATCGGTGCCGGTGATGCCCATGGCGATGCCGATGTCGGCGCGTTTGATCGCCGGTGCGTCGTTGACGCCGTCGCCGGTCATGGCGACGATCTCACCGTTGGCTTTGAGCGCTTCCACGATGCGCAGTTTGTGTTGTGGCGAAACACGGGCGAAGACATCGGTACGCTGTACCTCGCGCTGCAGGGTGGCATCGTCCATGGCATCCAACTGGGCGCCGGTCAGAACTTGATGCTGGGGGCGCAGTAACCCGATGGTCTCGGCGATGGCGCGGGCAGTGTTGGGATAGTCGCCGGTGATCATGATGGTGCGGATG
>FMSI01034591.1_pt1 | contig 12444 bp, 11 predicted proteins | sample 1504471 | NCBI WGS metagenome assembly FMSI01 (sample SAMEA4475357, study PRJEB15587) | soil metagenome | biome: Soil; feature: Field | place: India | collected 2015-03-11 | depth 0 m
GGCAGGGAGGGAATCCCTGCCACAAACCATAGAGAGCTTGAGAGCAGCCCTATTTTGTATATGCCCGAGGTTCCGTTTAAGAGGTGATCAAACGCCGCCGTGTGTGACGAAGATTCAGCGGGCGGCGCCTTTTTCGCAAATTGGCTCGATACTGGCTGGTCGCCACTACCTGCAGGAGTTTCTGCAGAGCATGGATGTACTCGTTCGCCCCTTCCGCGAGTGCGGAGGGCAGTTCGCCCACGGGGTCACTGACGAGGATGCGCACGATTTGCGCTTTGTAGAGCAGCAGTTCCAGTGCGTCCGTCCTTTGCGCTGGAGCCGTGCCGTCGGCGATGAGGGTGCTTGGCAGGATACGCCAGCACAGTGTTTGGCGCCTTTGCCGCTCGAAGTCGTTGACCGCCTTGAGCCACAGCCCTTCGCCCAGGTATCGGACGGTGCGCAGGACGCTTTGCAGGTCAGGGTAGCCGTCGGGGTGTTCGGGTAAGGGGTCGGCTACCGACAGCACGCGCACCCGCAGGGCAAACTGGGACAGGATGGCGATATAACGGTCCAGGTCGCGCATGGCACGGCTGAAGAGGCGAATCTGCTCGGGACACCGCACATTGTAGCCCACGACGTAGTGCGGCGGCGATGCCGGCAAAAAATGCTCCATCGGCACCGCGAAGATGTGCTGTATCGTTTCGTCTATCGGTTCGCCTGCCTGCAGGCGTTTCAGGAACTGCTGTCGCAGGTCTTCCAGATGTTCCAGCCGCTGTGGGGCTGGCAGGCGCAGGATATCACTATCTTCAACTGGCACTTCGTCCAGATCGTCCACTTCCACGTGAGAAAAGAATCGGAAAGTGGCGGTATTGCTCATCAGATACAAACCTCCATGCTCCTGGTCATGCCGAATCAGCGATTTGTGCCTGTTTGCCCTCGTGAGCGGATGTTTTTTCTACGGGAAGAAACTGCATGATGCGAAGTATCTTCACGGAAGAACTCTGTGGGAACTCTTTCACCTTTTATGATGCAGGGGTATGGGCAAATGTTTCAGGTTTTTTGAGGAGGATTTTGGGGGGATGGGAGAGCAGGTATTTTGACCTGTTTCCGTGAATAAGGTATTGACTCATTCTTGCAACGTTTCATAGAATAGTGGCGTCCTGCAGGCACAGGCTCAGGTGTGTGGATCAGGGCTAACCGCTTGACAACATGATATCTGCCCTGTATAATGTCATTAACTGCTCTTGAGCCACTTTATAGCAAGAGAGTGACGTAGAGATGCTGTCGCACAGACGGTTAGTTAGTTTAATACTATTGTGCGCACTACCTTTGAACTGGAAGGTGTCACCTGCTCAGCCAGTTCGCCAGGACAGGCTGCATGAGCCGAGCATTGAGCAGTCCGCGGGCACTTTGTGGGATTTCATCGCGCGGTCGGTATCTGAATCCGGCGGCGACTTAGAGAAACAGCAGATACACATGGTGTTCGCCTTCAGCACGGGGCATTTCAACAAGGATCCTCTTGCCGCACAGGCAGCTCGCGAGATTGCATGGCGTGTTGTGCGTGACCACCTTATCAAGGATGATAGAGTCTCCTGTTTTGCATGGGAAATGGATGTATGGAAGCATTTGCCCGACGATAGAGAGAACTCTGTGTTGCTGGAAGGGTCTGATGCTGCAAGCAAAGAGGTTGTACGTAATCTGTTTCCCACCACAGTGAAAGATGGCAGTATCGGCGGTCATGATACGGAGCAGGCGATAGTCCGTATTACGGGAACGCTGGGTAGCGCCAGCGATGCGGTGATTGTATTGCTGACCAATGACGCGCAGAGTGTTGCTCCTGCTGGGATGCAAACGATAGGTACGGATAACCCTGTTTATCAGCAGGTGCTGCAGTGGTGGAAAAGAATGCCACAGGTGAACAAAAGCGGGGCTTCGTTAGAGCTGCCCTATCAGGTGGGACGAGCGGACGGTAAGATACTGAATAGGAAATTGGATGTAGTCGTGGTCATACCACGCAAAGCACAACTTCCAATGATACAGGGCTACACACGAAGTGAATCACTCAAGCGTAGTAGCCGTCCTGTACAGCCTCCTGACTATCCGCATAAGCAGCGGTGGAAAGGTATATTGCAATGGCTTGTCTATGGAGGCTTACTGGTGCTACTCGTGCTAATGGTTGTTGCCTTGGGAAGGCACGTTAGTGTACGGGGATCTAGTTCCAGTCCATACAAACTGAAGATTAGGGGTGAGCAAGTCGAAGTAAACAATACACCAGAGGGCGCTATCATCTGTCTTCTTGTGGGCGATAAGTACGTGCATCACACGGATGAATATCCAGCAGTAGTCGTCACAGAAAACACTGATGTTGTTGTCGCCGAGTTGCGGCGGCGGGGTAGAAATATTGTTGTCGCACCGTTCGGCTCTGAGCTGTGGAAGATTAACGAACAGTTTGTTGATAAAGATAGAACTGAATTTGTCTTGAGGATTGGTAAAGAGCTGCAGGCTGGAAGCGAATGCAGGCTTCATTTTGTGGTCAGGGAACCTGAGAAAATCACAGGACCGCCTCAGATAAAAGATGTTCAGGTGAAGCTAGAGTTCGTACCAATGGACACATCATCGCAACAGGAGGAGGAAAGGCATGCAGGTCACTAAGGCTTTGGTCATCGGTTTGGGAAGCACTGGTACCGAGATCTGTGCCAACATTATTCGCCGCATCGAATGGGAGCTGGACTCCATCTCCCGTGCCCCATGGGTCCGATTCTTGTGTATAGAGACAGACGGAAATAACCGTCCAGATCGCGTGCGTCCGGAAGATTTTGTGGCGATGACCATTTCTGCAGAAGACTATGCTCACATCCTGAACCATCCAGAGGTTTGGGATGAAAAGATAGAGTTAACAAAGTGGGCAGACATGAACACATTACGCAAGCTGCCTGACAATGCTGTGCATGCAGGAGCAGGCAACATCCGCATGGTAGGGCGGCTTGCCTTTCTTTTTCCGCAGAACTATGAACAGATTGCTATTGCTGTACGAAACCGTCTCAATGACCTGCGCTTATTGACTGTAGGAGAAGCCCAGGAACGTTATGGTAAGACTCCAGATGGACAGCCGGCTGATATCGAGTTTGCCAACAACGGGCATGTGGTTGTTTACGTGGTTGGTACATTGTGCGGAGGCACCTGCAGCGGTATCGTCTCCGATTTCGGGTTCTTCCTTAATCTCGAAGTTACCCCCAGCGAGACGGTCATCGGAATGTTCACCATACCTCATGCCAACCTAACCTCTACCACCCTGAAGTCAGCGGAGCGGTTCAAGCGCAATGCATACTCTGCGCTTGTTGAGCTCAACCAGTATCACCTCCCGGGCAGCGTCGACGGCAAGGCAATCCGTTTTCCCGACGGGAGGAGGTCATCTGCCACAGCGCAGCCTTATGGACTGCTTTTCATCGCCTCTCCTCGGCAGGTTGGGACCGAGTACAATACGCAATTGAACCGGGCGATAGCAGACTATATCTTTCTGAATGTCTTCGTGCCGACGACACTGCCTCTTGCTGAGGGCGTTAACGCACCGGTAGCCATAGACCGAGCCAACCAGGCGCATGTCTTTTGCACCTTCGGTCTATCTACCCTGGAGTTTCCTGCCCAGCAGGTTATGGAGGCGTGCGCCTATCGTCTGGGATATAAGGCAATCAAGCCGTGGATACACAAAAGTATAGGTGACGAGAAAGTAAAAGACTGGGTAAACACTGTCGGGCTGACCTGGCAAAATATCAAGGAGTTGCTGTTTGACGAGCCTCTGCGTGAGCCGATCGATGCGCTAGTGGAGAAGATACAAAAGGCTCTTCAGGACTTGCGACTGAGTGAAGCAAGACGTCTAATCAATCAGTTGGTAGCAATGTTCAAATCGTCCAACCCTGAAGGATTGTACGACAGGGTAATGAGCAATCGCCAGGAAGCATGTAGCCGGATAATCGAGAGGGTAAGTTCTCAGATAACAACGATACTGGGAGACTACCTTTTCGGTCCCGGGGTTGCGTTACAGTTCTTAGATGCAGTGGATGAAAGACTGAATGAGTTGCAACAACACCCGCCTGTTGATGTAAAGGACATCTTGAAGAGGCTGGAAGACATAATCAGCGAGAAACCGTCTTTTTCCGGTGGTGTGTGGGATTGGATTTCGCGCAGAATATTCCGTAAACCGCGTCCTCTGCCTGGTATTTCGCTTGCTAGGGAACTATTGTCTATGTTGGCTTCCGCTCTTATGGACCAGCTTGTGCACGACGCATTGAAGAGCAAGGTTAACGAATTTGGTGTAACGGAAACGGGCATCATCGAGCGGGTTCGAAAGGAAATCAGCCTGTACCGAAAGCGGACGTTTAACCTTCGTGACCGATTGATACACTTGGTTAACGAATTTTCAAAGCAAGATACGCAGCTGTCCAGCCATACTCCCAACGTCAATGGAGAGGTTCTGTTCACACCAGGTTCCACATCAGGTACGGTTGCGGAGGAGTTTCGCCGATGTCTCGAGATGGACGCTGGAATCACAGCAGTTTCTGCGGACGAGCATATCGTCACGCTTGCTAGACGGATAGTTGGGCAGGTGCTGTCGCAACTGGCTCGCTACGTAACCCTGCCTGGCACAACGTCCCACGAAAGTGATATACTCATGCAACCGCTGGATGTGAACCGTCCTGAAACGTGGCTCTCAGAGAACATTCTTCAGCAGTTGATGGAAGAGCTTCGAAGGCCGTTCCGTATTCTGCGCCAGGAGAACGTGTTACAGAAATGGGCAAGCATTTCAGGCAACCAAACCCCCGAAGCAGTGGCGCGATCTGCTGCGGCAAAGGCAGTCAGTTTCCTTGATCTGAACGAGACACAGGCGACGTTTGGCGGTTTTTCTCCCATCCTGAGAAGCCGATTATTGCTTATACCCCAATCAGCTGTGGCAGACAGATTCAGAAATGTGGTTGGCAATTACTTCTCTGACCATCGTCTCGCTAGTTCGCCTGATACCTGGCGTGTGGTTTTCGTGCAGAATCGCTTTCGTTTTCCACTACGAGGTGTGCCCAGCATAGTAGGCGAGTCAGGCATATCGCGAGCAAAGTGTGAAGAATTCCCCACCTTTTTCACCAGGAAGGACATTGCATGGTTGGGAGTTACCGAGGAGGAAGGCAGGCGTGTTCGAAGAGCGGAGGAACTGGTCACAGTGGCGATATTGCTGGAGATTATTCGCCCTGAACATGGCTATCTAGTGTTCAACATGGGAACTGGTATCGGTGATCCAGGCATCAAGCGACTGCCTCTGAGTCTGGTCAAAGCGTCCATGATGCTTGCTCAGTCCGAACAGGATATGGCTGGCTACAGGATGCCCAAAGCGATGGATGTTCTTGAGGCGCGCATCAATGATTTCAGGCAGTCAAAATTCCAGAACGATGGCGGCGATGTAGCTTTCATAAGATACATTGACCAACAGTTGAAGAATAAGGTAGGCAGTACAGTGCCTGACTGGGATGTCAGATGGCTAGCTGAACGTTTCGAAAGGTACTGCGCGAAGGATACCAATCTATTCAATGCCTACAACCATGTGTTTCCGCCTGATCCAGCTGTGATTGCCAAAATGCGGCGAAGAGCAGGGGACCCGCTACCTGGCAGGGGAGCTCAGTGCGAAAAAGACGGTCTGTATTGTGACCAGTGCGGCGGATGGGTTGGAGAAGACGAGCAAGATGCCGCAGCCAACGGCTGGAGGTGTTTCGTCAATCCTGAACACTACTTTGGCAATCTACAGGAGAATCAATCATGAACGGTTTTGTTAGATACATAATACCGCACCATCCTGACGGGCAGTGGGTTATTCTGTTCATATGTCTTTTTACCTTGTATGTCTTAGGATGGTGGCTGTTATTATCCGGCCAAGTGTTGTCTGACCTGCGTCAAAAATACCAAGATTTGCTACGTTCTATAAACGACACTGAGCAGGCAGACTGGCATGCTACTACTGAACGTTTACGAGCGCAAGCATTGGCTAAGCTTGGGCATGTTCGTTCGGCACCAAATATCCTGCTGTTGCTGGGATTGTTGGGTACTGTGTTGGGGTTGGCTCAGACAGTGGGGTCTCTCGCTTATACACTGGAAGGAGCGTTTCAAGAATCTATCCGACAGTCTGACCCGCAGGCGATATTTGAGCTTCTACAAGGCACTCTCCAAAGCATGGGCACTGCTTTCTCGTGCACGCTGTGGGGAATTGCATCTGCCCTAATTGTCATATTTAGCAACCGCTACTTTATGGGCAAACTTCTAGCGGATGTGTCTAAAGAGGAAATAGAACTTATTGGTAATATCCGCCGAAGGCGTTCAAAGACGGTACAGCTTTTGGAGCAAACGACTTCGGATTTACTCGAACTGAAAAAACTCAACTCGCAGGCTGTGCATTTCTTGGCTGGGATACACTCAGAATTATCGAAACTGGGCAGCTTTATTGATAAGTTCGACCATCTGGTAGCGAAAATGCAAGAGATTGTCGACTCGGTTCCTCAGGTAGTTGATTTGCTACAAAAGACTTCGGTGGAAATGATAACTGAACTAAAGCGTTCGGTGGACTCTTTGACAAAGACGCTGGATGCTGTAACCAAGTCGCTACAGGAAGCAGTTGACCAGCTGAACGCTACTGTGAGCAGTGTAAAGGAGATATTGAACCAGTTGGCTAAGGATGTAAGGAGCGTACTGAATGAGAGCAGTGAACAGCTTCGCAAGAGCGCGGCTGATCTAGCAAGTTACCACACTCAACTCAGCGAAGAACACCAAAAGCTACACGAAAGGCATGAGGAACTACTCGGAGTTTTTCAGGACGCCCGAAATGATTTGGAACGATTGATCGCGGAACAGCTGGAGAAGATTGGGCAGTACGACGAAACTTTCCGCCGCAATTCAGACGAAATCGTGTTCAGAGTTCAGACATTTATTGACGAAGCGCAGCGATTGTCAAATACAATCAACGAGCAAAGCAAAGATTTATTGGCACAGCTGCGAGCGATTGAGAGCGCGATTAACACGGCGTTTGGGGGACTGAAAGAACAACATCGAGACCTGTTCGCTGAACATAAGCACTTAGTGCAAGGTTCGTTGGCGGAGGTCAAAAGTTATATAGAACATCTTTTGGATTTACACGAGCAGTCTATCGGCGAAGTGCACAGGGCGATAGAAAGAGTTGCCAAGCAATTGAATGAAATCAGCGCATGGTTGGAGCAGATAGAAGATTCTCCGGTATGGAAAATCCACTTAGATATCAGCAGAAATGGCGATTGGAGCAAGCTACCCGAGGTTCTGCAGGCGACTAAGGATCATATCCAGAATATCAACAACGACTTAGCCGTCCTTGCGCAAGTGGGAAGAAAAGAATGGTTAGACAACATGCAGACGTTGCAGAAGTCTCTGCAAGAGATAGAGAACATACTCAGGACGTCTGGCAACGGCAAACGTAGGGGTATACTCCAGAGACAGGTAGCGGTTATTCAAGATATAGGTTCACAAAAGAAGGCGCTCCCGCAGTCCGAGATTAAAGATATCGCCGATATGAAGCCTGCCCAGCCATCAGCAGACAACGCAGAAGATCCTGGTAATGACGAGAAGCCCCACTAGAGCACGCGGTAGAATAGGAGGGATGCTTACCCCATGCCCGAGGAGGAACAGGTCAATCCTTACATCGCATTCACGGATGTTGGCATCAATCTGGTGCTAATACTGGCTTTTTTCGCGATTCTCATCATGGCTGTCGGGCGGCTCGGCTGGGGTGAGGAAGGCTGCAAGGATTCGGAGAGGTCGTTGCAAGAGGCGGTACTGAAAGAGATGGGCCGGGATTTGGAAAAATGTGGACTGATTATGGTGAACCGTCGTGAATACAACGACCCCCCCTGTGTTCAAAGGTGGAGGTTCGATGGGGTTAAATTGTTCAGAAGAAACAGTATCAGAATGTCTCCTTCAGCAGACCAGTGTGTAGCAAGATTCGCCAAGGTTATAGGGCGGTATTGTGATCGAGAGGAGTGCAGTTTGTGGCGTCGGATCCGTATTGAAGGACACACAATCCCCCCGAAGCCCGGTCAACCAGATAACTGGGAACTGTCTGCTGGAAGAGCAGCGGTGGTGGCACGTATCTTTCACAGCCGCGGCAGAATCCCTGCGTATTACCTCGGCGTTTCTGGACGTGCAGGACAGGCGCCCCTAGATAAGGCTAACAGGCTCAACCCCAAAAACGAGAGGGTAGAGGTAGTTATTGAGTTTGTGCCGAAGAGTTCCCAAAAGCGATGACCCCCGTCCCCGCAAACAGGAGCCTTTACCCTCCATGTACAACTCTAACCCGATAGATTCCATCAGTTGAGGAGGCTGAACTATGGGTTCACTGAAGATTGGAGTGGCGTTGTGGTCGTTGTCGGCTGGGGCGACGGAGGAAGAGCTGCTGAACGCCCTGCAGACGGTGGCGGAACTGGGCTTCAAGGGTGTGCAGTTATGGAACGTCGCCAGCTATGGTCCGTGCGTGCTGGACCCCGATGTGTGCCAGGGTGCTCAGCGTGCCGAATGGCGCAGGCGGGTAGAGTCGTTCGGGCTGGCGATTAGCGGTTTCTGTGCGCAGATGTCGGGACCGACGCGCTTCGGTGGGTTTGACGAGGCAGAGGGCATCGACGAGCGCATTGAGAAGACGAAGCGGTGCATTGAACTGGCGGTGGACATGGGTTCGCCCATTGTCACCACGCATCCGGGCGTCATCCCTGAAGACAAAAACGACCCCATCTACCCCATCATCCGCGGGGCGATCGAGCAAATCGCACGGCACGCCGAGAAGGTGGGCGGCATCTTCTGCATCGAGACGGGCATGGAGCCTGCGCCGGCACTGCGCAAGTTCATTGAAGACATCGGCAGTCCTGCGCTGAAGGTAAACTATGACCCGGCGAATATGCTGTGGTATGGCGTGCTGGAGGGAGTGAAGGAGCTCGCGCCCTACATCGTGCATACCCACGCCAAAGACCAGCATCCCGAGACGCGCAAACCAACCGTCGGGCAGGGAGCGGTGCCATGGGACGAGTACATCGCCCTGCTGAAGTCGGTCGGCTATGACGGCTGGTATGCGGTGGAAGACGAAAGCGGTCAGGATGTGGTAGAGTCTTTACGTCAGGGACTGCAGTTCCTGAGCAAGTATTGACGAGGACGAAAGGGTGCAACAGACGGTTCGCTGTCCGAAGTGCGCAGCAGTGGTAGACGACCCCACACAGCCGTGTCCGCGGTGTGGCTACGTGATGGAACATCCCCAGCGCAGACGCTACCAGAGGCACGCCCTGGTTTCGCTGGTTGTGGTTCTGTCGGGGTATGCGCTGGGGATGGTGGGCACGGCAACGAGGCTGGAACTGCTGGGTATATCCGGGTTAGTGATGGGCTTCGTCGGCGGGGTGTGGCTGATGGTGTCGCTGTATCTGCTGTTGCGCACGGGGGTATAGTGTGGTTGACGCCCCTATCGCCGACAGGTTATAATCTGCCCGAAGGAGGAAGCGCGCATTCGGGTCGTTGTGGCTGGCGAGGACTGGCAGGAGAGCCTGCGCCCGGTGTGGTGTGAACTGCAGGCGGCGAATTCGCAGGTTTCGCTCTTTCAGACGTGGCAATGGGCGAGCCTGTGGTGGAGGCATTTTGGCAGGGGGAAGAGGGCGCAGGTTCTGTGCGTGCAGTCCGGCGGAGAGGTATTTGGCATCGCCCCTCTGTACGCCAGCCGGACGGGTATGGGCACGTGCCTGCGGTGGATAGGCACAGGCATCTCGGACAGGCTGGGCATTGTGGCGGCGCCCGAGTACGAGCGCGATGTTGCCCAAGCGGTGGCGGAATGGCTCGAGTCCCAGCGATGTGCCGACCTGCACCAGATGGCGGATGGCTCGTGGATGGCGCGAGTTACCGAGTCGCGCGGGTGGTTCACCGTGTGGCAGGAGAAGTGCCCCTATGTGGTGTTGCCCGAAACGTGGGAGGCGTACATCGGGTCTTTAAGTAAGAAGACGCGCTTCAATATCGGCTATGCCCGGCGGCAGATGCAGAGGGAGCTGGGCCAGGTGGAGATACGCACCGCGTGCGAGCAGGAGCTGCCGGAGGCGATGGAGGCGTTGTTCCACCTGCACACGCGCCGATGGCGACGGCGATGGCTTCCGGGTGGTTTTTTCCATCCGCGTGTGCGGCAGTTTCATCGCGAGTGGGCGCAGACGGCTTGCTCCAGCGGCTGGTTGCGTTTGTATCTCTTGCGGGTTGCCGGAGCCGTTCGGGCGGCGCTGTATGTGTTCCATTACGGGCGGCGTGCGTATTACTATCTGGGAGGGTTTGACCCTGCGCTCGCCCGCTACAGCATGGGCACGGTGCTGACAGCGCACGCCATCGAACGAGCCATCGCGGAGGGATGCGTGGTGTTCGACTTCCTGCGCGGTGACGAGCCGTACAAGTATCGCTGGAGGTCGCAGGCGCAGTGGCATCGGCGGGCGTGCTGGGCTTCTGGGGCACTTGCGTGGGCATGGCGCAGGCAGGTAGACTGGGAGAGCCGTGCGTGGTGGTGGCTGCAGGCGCGTCTGCACGGAAAGGGGGCGGAGTGAATGCGGGTAATCACCTTTCTGCTGGCGCTGGTAGCCTGTGCGGGGGTGGTGTATAATCATCTGCAGTTGCGCGAGATACGCCAGCAGGTAGAGCAGATACAGACAAGGCTTGCCAGCCAGCAAAAGGGCGGTGAGCCGGCAGGCGTGGCGGAGGCAAAACAGCATCTGCAACGTGCTTTGCAGCTGATCAGTGAGGGAAAGCTGGACGAGGCACGCCAGGAGCTGGAGAAAGGCAGTGAAGCCATCGCGCAGATGGGACGGCGAAACGGGAACGCTCAGCCCTCCCTCCAGCAATTACAGCAGATGGTGGAGAGCGCACGCAGGGAGCTGGCGCGATTCTGGTCTGGCAAACAGGAGACAAAGCCATGAGAAGCACAGTATGGTTCAGGCGGACGGGGTTACTGCTTCTGCTCTTATCGGCGATGCTGTCGCTGATGGGCTGTCGCGGCACGAACCTGCTGAGCAAGCAAGATGAGATTCAGATTGGCAAAGAGGGTTCGGCGGCGATAGAGAAGGAGTACAAACTGGATACCGACCCCGCCCGGGTGGCGCTGGTGCAGGAGGTCGGGCAAAGGGTGCTGGAGGGAATGCGCAAGGTGGAGGGCAAACGCGCTCCCGATTTCCCTTACAGCTTCAAGGTGCTGGACACAAAGGAGATTAACGCCGTTTCCCTGCCCGGCGGTCCGGTATATGTCTTTCGGGGGTTGCTGGAGCAGGTGGGTGACGATAAGGACATGCTGGCATCGGTGATTGCGCATGAGGTCGGGCACATCGTGGGGCGTCACGCGGCGAAGCAGATATCGAGCAGTATTCTGGCGGATCTGGCTATTTCACTGGGCACGAAGGGCAGTGCGCAAAAGGTAGCAAGCATCGCCACGTCGCTAGTGATGCTCCAGTACAGCCGCGACGATGAGTATGACGCCGACCGCCGTGGCATCCTGTACACCCACGCTGCGGGCTATGATGCCGAGGGACTGGTGCGCTTCTTCGAGAAGCTGCAGAAGCTGGAGAAGAGCCCCATGAAAGGGTTGCTGGCAAACCTGCGCACTCACCCGCTGACCGAGAACCGCATCCTGCGAGCGAAGAAGCTGATTGCGCAGTTGCCCGACCGACAGTCTGCGAGCGCGGCGCCAGGGCAATGAGAGTCACCGCCGTTATTCCCGCCTATAACGAGGAGAGCCGCCTGCCGCGCGTGCTGGAGGCGGTGCGAGCGGCTTCACTGGTGGACCAGATTGTGGTGGTGAGCGACGGTTCGGTGGACGGCACTTACGAGGTGGCGCGCCGATTTGATGGGGTACATGCCCTGCAGTTGCCGCAGAACCTGGGCAAAGGTGGCGCCATGCACGCTGGAGTGTGCTATACCGATGCGCCGGTCATCGTTTTTCTGGATGCAGACCTGATTGGGCTGACCCCCGAGCACGTGGACAGGCTGGTGGAACCCGTCTATCGGGGCGATGCGGATATGACGCTGGGCGTGTTTCGGGGCGGCAGGCGGGCGACCGACCTTGCGCAGAAGCTATTTCCGTTCGTGAGTGGACAACGTGCCATCCGACGCGAGCTTTTTCTGGAAGTGCCCAACGTGCAGTTTGCCCGGTTTGGGGTGGAAACACAGATTACGCGGTGGGCGATGCGCCGTCGCTGGCGGGTGGAATACGTGCCGCTGTATGGCGTGACGCACCCGATGAAAGAGGAGAAGCTGGGACGATTGCGGGGGACGGTAGCCCGCCTGCGCATGTATGCCGACATCGCGCGTATCCTGCTGGATGGACGCACCCCCGAGTCGGCGAGACGTTTGTTCCGCCTGCGCAATAAGTAGTAAAGCCTCCTCCCACAAGGAGAGGGAAACACAGCTTGG
>FMSI01007451.1_pt1 | contig 12433 bp, 11 predicted proteins | sample 1504471 | NCBI WGS metagenome assembly FMSI01 (sample SAMEA4475357, study PRJEB15587) | soil metagenome | biome: Soil; feature: Field | place: India | collected 2015-03-11 | depth 0 m
GCTTCGGGCGCCACGTTTAATCCCAACACGGTCGCCGCTAAAGCCGCCAGGATGTTCGAAACGTTGTATTCACCAATCAATCGGCTGTGAATAGGAATGACCTGTTGACCCACGTGCGCCATAAATGAGAGCCCCTCAGCGTCTTGATGGACGGCTTCAGCCCATACCTCTGCCCCCGGTTGCAGGCTATACGCAACTTGAGGGCCCTTAACCAGGGCGCTCAGGTAACCATACGAAGCATCATCGCGGTTGAGCACAGCCAGACGTGGATTTCCTTGCGGTTTGGGCAGCGTCGTTTCTAGAAATTGAAACAAGCGGGCTTTCGCAGCGCGGTATGCCTCATAGGATCCGTGGTAATCCAAGTGCTCATGGGTGATGTTGGTAACCACAGCGATATCGAATTCACACGCCGTTACCCGATCCTGGGCTAAACCGTGCGATGTCGCCTCAAGGACAGCATGGGTGAGACCCGCATCGCGCATCAGGGCAAGATAGCGCTGAACATCGGGCGCTTCTGGCGTGGTGACATGAAAACCGGTATCCAGCACCTGATCCCCGATCACGGCATTGACGGTTGAGATTATACCCGCTTTCAGACCGGCGGCGAGAAGGATGTGATAAATTAAATTGGTGGTTGTCGTCTTCCCATCTGTGCCCGTTACCCCGATCATAGTCATGGAACGCGCCGGAAAGCGATAGAGCGCCGCAGAAAGATACGCCAGGGCCAAGCGCGCATCTCGCACCTGAATATAGGGCACAGACAGAGCATGGATATCATAGGGCTGAGTCCCTATAACCGCTACCGCACCCTTCTGGACCGCCTGAGGAATATAACGATGACCGTCGGTGGTCGTACCCGGCAAGGCTACAAACAAACAACCTGCGAAGGCATCCCGCGAGTCCATACAGAGACCCTGGATCATAAGATGAGGCAGTGGCTCAGGATTCAGCACCTCAATCGGTGTTTGAGCCACAAGGTCTCTGAGGGCAACAGGTTGCGGAAGGGTAATCACCGAAGCGTATGGCATAAGACAAATTTTATCCCTTTTTATAATCAAAACCCCCGCCAAGGAGGACAGGGGTTTTATTGGAATGAAGTCCTTCGTAAGAACAAGAGCAAGCGATGAGGGGAGGCCTCACTGCAGATGCTGGCGCAGGTTTTGCAACTGCCCCGCCACCGAACCATCAATCACCCGATCACCAACGCGGACGATTAAGCCGCCCAAAATAGAGGGGTCAACCCGAAAGGTCACCGAAGCGCTTCCACCCAAGCGGGTGAGAATATCTCGCTTGACGACCTCTTGTTCTTCCGGGGTTAGGGGCAATGCGCTGGTAACCTCTGCGGCGCCACCCGTCAGTGTCTCTTCCTCCAGCACAACCACCTTACCATCGCGAACACCGGAGAAGAATTCTGCTAACAGTGCCCGTTGACGCTGTTCATCCAGCGTTTCCTTGATCAGTTTTTGGGTGGCCGCAATGGCCAATGCCGCAATCTGACCGCGCAGTTCGCTCAGTACGCGGTTACGCTCCTGCTCTAATTCGGCCAGAGTCTGCTCGCGTTGTTTGCGCAGTTCCTCCTCTTGTGCCGCCCGCACTTCCCGGGCCACTGCTTCGGCGCGCTCGGTTGCCTCACGCACGATATCCGCAGCCTTAGCCTGGGCTTCCGCAATAATACGGCTGGCCTCTTTCTCGGCATTGGCGCGCGCTTCTGCCGCCACCCGAGCATCCTCTAAACCTTGTGCCACAATCTTGCGGCGTTTTTCCAACTGAGCCATGAGCGGCTTGAACACCCAGGCACGCAAAACCACCACCATGATGACAAAACTAAGAATTTGAACAAACAACAACCCCAGGCTGATACCTAACTTTTCCAAGGCTCACTCCTTTGTCTTAGGAATTAGAGCACGAAGAGCATCAAGAACGCGATCACCAAACAGTAAATGGCGATGGCTTCCGAGAACGCAATACCGAGAATCATGTTCGTGAGCAGGTTGCCATAAGCGTCGGGGTTGCGTGCCATACCTTGTAACGCACCTTGCACGCTTAAGCCAATTCCCACACCCGCCCCCAAAGCACCGATCATGGAGAGACCCGCACCGATAAACTTAGCCGCCAGGATGATATCACCCGTCATGTTAAATTGCCTCCTCTGGATGAATTTTGGTTTCCAAAATTTTCACCTTGTGCGATCTTTAGTGGTGTTCACCCTCACCGCCATGACCACGCGTGGCCTGAGCCATGAACACCATCGTCAGCATACCGAAAACAAAGGCCTGAATGATGGCAATAAACGCCTCAAACAGGTATACAAATGAGGGAATAAAGACCGGAAGTAGCGTGCCCACTAGGGCAATCAGCACAAAACCGGCAAACATATTTCCGAACAACCGGAACGAGAACGAGAGGATTTTCGCAAACTCGGAAATGGTTTCCAATAACCCCACCAAGAAGTCAATCGCTCCGAAGAAGGGGCGTGAAAACAACGTCGTCACATTGAAAAACTTCAGGAAATAACGCCATCCCTGGGCTTGAACGCCGATGACCTGGGTCATAAACACCGAAACCAGTGCCAACCCCACCGTGAAGTTAAGATCGGTTGAGAGTCCGCGCACAAAAGGCGTTAGCGTATACTCCCCCTTCTCCGGCGTAAGGGTATACCATACCCCTCCCAGCGCTTGGATCGCGTGGCCATCCTTTTCAGCATGGTGAATAATGCCAATTGTCTCCACGCCGGGGATCAACTTCATCAAGTTGGCGATTAAAACCACCAAGAAAATGGAAGCGAACCAGGGGAAGATCGCCTTCGCCCATTTTCCGGCTGAACTCTCGGTGAGGTTATAAAGAATCTCGATCAGCGCTTCCAATGCCCCGGCAATCCCGCGTGGCACCAAATCCCCTTTGCGCACCGTCCGCTGCACCGACCATGCTATCCATAAGATGATCAGATCAACGATCAGCAGGGCTGGTATCGTGTTAACGAGGTAAAAATCACCCAGCGGGCCGAGGTTGAAAAGCGGCTCCTCAATGAGTTTCTCAGGTGCCACCTGTATGTGAGGTTGCACCGGCGCCGCAATATTCACGGCAAAGATGCCCAGGATAATGCAGGCCAGCACAATCCAGCGATTGACACCCCAACGCCACTTTTTACGCGTCGTCTCCAAGGTCTGCCTCCTTCAGCGTAGATTTAGTCGCCTGCGGGGGAATAGGCTTAATTTTTGATACCGTTGTCTTCACCACATAAAACATGGCCGCCAGCGATATCGGAATGCTTAATACCAGTAAGCCCAGCGTAAACCAGGGTCGAGTTCCTAAACGAGCGTCCAACCAGATGCCCCCAAAAACCGCCAGCAACACAATGATTAAGGTCAGGCACCCCACCTGACCAGCAATGCCAGCGATGGTAAGGTTGATAATTTGCTGCCTGCGGTCCTTTTCGGGCTGTGGCGGCGTCATGACGTTGCGATTATAACATGGGCTAAAAAGCGGCGTCAATAAACCCATAACGCCCGTGCCACGCTTCCGGCCCAGGTGTACCAAGGAGCGATCCAAATTCCGACGAGTAAGATACCCACCACACATATCCCTAACGCCAAACGCCAAGCCGGTCGGATTTCTTTTATCGGTTCAACACCGGGCGTAAAGCGATAAATGGTCTTAAGGACCACCAAATAGTAATAAAGCCCAATGATCGAGTTGAACACGCCCACAAAGGCTAACCAAATCTGACCTGCCTCAACCGCTGAGCCCAAAACCAGCAGTTTAGCGACGAACCCGGCAAAGGGAGGAATGCCACCCAGAGAAAGCAGTGCCGCTAACATAGCAAGCGCTAGCGGCGCCGAGCGCTGCTGCAACCCCTCCAGGGCTTTCAAGTCGCTCGAACCGATGGCCTGCTCAATGACCGCTAAAATTCCAAATGCCGCCAAGTTGGTCACCAAGTAGGCAATCAGATAATATACAGCGCCAGTCGCGCCCAAGGGTGTGCCGGCTGCAACGCCGATCAAAATATAACCGGCTTGAGCAATGGAAGAATAGGCTAACAGGCGCTTGGCATTGGATTGTACGAGTGCCAGGTAATTACCAACCAGCATGCTCGCCGTTGCCAGAACACCGATCAAAAGCGTCCAGAACGAGGCTTGATCGGCGAAAACACCGATAAGAAAACGCAAGAGAACCGCAAAACCTGCTGCTTTCGATGCCGTGGAAAGGTAACCCGCCACCGGCGTAGGCGCACCCTCATAGACATCAGGCGCCCAAAAATGCAACGGGACAGCGGCTACCTTAAACCCGAACCCAGCCAAGACAAGGATTAATGCCATGGCTATCAGCCAGAGAGGCGCTTCGGCCTGGCGCAATGCCGACTCAAGGTCATATAAACGTGTGGTACCACTCATTCCGTAGAACAGGCTCAAACCGTACAGCAACATCGCCGAAGCCATCGCACCAAAGAGCAGATATTTCAACCCGGCCTCAGCCGACCGCACATCATAGAGATAAAACCCGGCCAAAACATAGAGGGGAATTGAGGCGGTCTCAATGGCGATAAACAGCATGACCATATCCGCGGCAGAAGCCATCAGGCTGAACCCTAAGGCGCTGATCAGAAGCAAGGCATAGAATTCCCCTTTGCCTGCAATGGTCTTCACTTGCATGGCAAAGAGCGCTGTCAATCCCGCGCCGGCCAGGAAGATCATCCGAAAAACAAACCCCACCTCATCCAGGCGTAGCGTTCCTCCCCACACAAGGCGCGGTGTCGAGGGTAAGGCGAAGGCAAGGCTTAATCCCCCTATTACAAGAATCCCAACCGCCACCACACCGCCTAACCAACGCCGGCGCGAGGCTTCGGAGGTGAACAAGTCTAATCCTAACACCAGCCCGGCCAAGATCAATAAGCCAACTTCGGGCATCAATGCATGAATATAGTCAATCGGTACGTTTGACGTCGTCACTCACGCACCTCCCACCAGGGCTAAAATATGACGCACCCCCGACTCAACCAGCGGGGTAAGCAGTGAAGGGAACCACCCTAATAGGACCATAATGGCTGAAAGCAGTAAGATCACCCCCTTATCCTTACCGCTCACATCTCCCACTTGTCCCACCAGCGCCGCAGGCAGATCACCAAAAAACACGCGCCGAACGACCAGAAGAATATAGGCCGACGTGATAATGATGCCCAGCACGGCAATAACAGCCACCCAGGGAGCGCGTTGCCAGGCGCCTAGGAAAACCGGAAATTCCGCGATGAAGCCGGAGAAGCCGGGCATTCCCATGGATACCAAACCTGCAATAATGAACCCAACTGCCGCCCAGGGCATCACCCGCGCCAACCCACCTAGAGCAGGAATGTCGCGGGTGTGCGCGCGATCATACACCATGCCAACAATGGCAAAGAAAAGCGCTGTCATCACTCCATGCGAAAACATCTGCAGTCCGGCCCCCAGTAACCCCTCACGGGAAAGGGTCGCAAAACCGATTAGCACCAACCCCATGTGGGAAACCGACGAGAAACCGATCACATACTTGAAATCGGTCTGCACCATGGCAATCGCCGCCCCATAGACCACATTGATGGTAGCCAGGATCAGAATCAGCGGTGACCAAAACTGTGCCCCTTCCGGCAATAGCATGATCCCTGTCCGCAGCGCCGCGAAGGCACCCACCTTCATCTCAACCCCGGCCAGCAACATGGAGATAGCGGTGGGGGCGGCAACGTGACCGTCTGGCGCCCAACTATGAAAGGGGAAGATACCGCCTAGCACGGCGAATCCCAAGAAAATAAAGGGAAACCAGAAACGCTGAAAATCCACCCCAAAACCGGCTTTCTCCAAAGCCAGAAGATCAAAAGTGCGCAAGCCCGAATTGAAATATAAGGCCAGCGCCCCCACCAAAGCCAGCACCGAACCAATAAATAAATATAAGGTTAGTTTCATGCCGCCATAATCGCGGGTTTTGGGATATCCCCACAGGACAATCATCAAATACTTTGGAAAGACGGCGATCTCAAAGAAGAAGAACAGGAGAAAGAGATCCAGAGAAATAAAAACCCCCAAGATGCTGGTGGCCAGAAACATCATAAAAGCGAAAAATTCGCGCGGGCGTTCTTCCACATTCCAGGAAACCAGCACACCTGAAAATAACACCAGGGCGCCCAGTAGAACCATCGGCAGGCTAAATCCATCCACCCCCACCGCGTAAGAGATGCCCAGATCCGGTAACCAGGGGTAACGTTCAATGAATTGGTATCCGCCAACACGAACGTCATAGCGCAAATAAAGCACCAGGGCTAACCCTAAAACCAGAGTAGCGGCGGTCAGCGCTGTCCCGCGCACCCACGCGCGGCGATCTGCGGGTAAGCATAGTAAGATCAACCCGGCCACGAGGGGTATGAGAACGATGGCACTCAGAATGGGAAAGTTCATTCCTCACCTCATTAGAAGAATGTCGCAATGGCTTGGTTGATCATTCCCAGAAGCCAACTTGGCCATAACCCGGTCAGCAGGCTAAGGCCAATCAGAGGCAAAATAACCACCAGTTCTAGCCTATTCATGTCTGTGAGCACACCTTGCCAGCGTGGATTAAGCGGCCCATGCAACACCAAACGCAAGGCTTTCAGGATATATGCCCCTGTGAAAAACAATCCGATCATACTTAGGGCGGTAGCCAGTGTAAGTTGCGGCCATGCCCCCCGCACGACCAGAAATTCCGAAACGAATCCACCCAGCCCCGGCAGTCCTAAGGACGCCATGGCGGTGAAGACCAACATCGTTCCGTAAACGGGAAGAATGGCATACAAGCCGCCAAAATCCTGCAGATCGCGCGTGTGAGCACGATCATAAATAACACCCACCAGGAAAAACATGCCAGCCGCGCTTAGACCATGGTTAAACATCTGCAACATGGCCCCGTTCAAGGCCAGATTGGCATCCAGACGGGCTTGAGAATCTACAGCCCGCCAGGTCAGAGCAGCGGCCGCTACCCCCAAGATCACAAATCCCATGTGGTTGATCGAAGAGTAAGCCACCAAACGCTTGAAATCTTGTTGCGCCAGCGCCCCCAACGCACCGAAGATGATCGCCGCCACTGCCAGCGCCGCTAACCAGGGGGCAAACTGCTGGGCTTCGTTAGGGAATAGAGGCAATACCAAGCGGATAAACCCATAACCTCCCAATTTGAGCAGAACACCTGCCAGGATCATCGAACCTGCCGTCGGGGCTTCGGTGTGGGCATCGGGCAACCATGTATGAAACGGCCAAACCGGGACTTTGATCGCAAATGCGATCACGAATGCCCAAAAGGTAATGGCCTTAACCGTGCTCATGGACAGCCCCAATGGGAGATCCAAGCGCGCCAGGGTCGGCCAACGCTGAAACAACGTCACCAAGTCAAACGTCCCACTGCTCAACCCCATGACCTGAATCGCCAGCAACAATCCTAATGAGCCGCCCATGGTATAGAGGATAAACTTAAGGGCCGCGTAGTGCCGATTGGCACCTCCCCACTGGCTGATCAGAAAATACATGGGCACCAAACCCACTTCCCAAAAAACAAAGAAGAGCAACAAGTCCAACGCCAGAAAGACGCCCAACATGCCCGTCTCGAGCAACAGAAAGAGTACCAGGTAAGCCTTAAGATTCTCTTTGATACTGCTCGAGGCCAGCAGGGCCAGTGGCGTAAGTAATGTTGTTAGCAAGACAAGCGGTAGCGAAAGGCCGTCAATCCCCAAATGGTAAGACGACCCAATCGCGCTATACCAATCCACCCGTTCCACAAATCGAAAACCTTCTACAATGGGCGCCGCCTCAAAGCGCGCCCATAAAGCCAGAGTGAGCCCCAAGGGAATGAGAGAAAAGAATACTGCGAAACCGCGCAGGCTTTTTTCCGTGCGCAAAGGTAAGATGAGCAAAATGAGGGCTCCCGCTGTGGGAACGAATAAGATCAGGGTTAACCAGTGTGCTTCCAACCAGGCCATTCTTTGCTCCTAAAAGCCGAGTTTATACCATCCCGATGGAGAAGAGCACCAACCCAATGAGCAGGATACCCACCAGTGCGATTAGAAGGTAAACCTGCAACCGCCCTGGTTGCAGAACGCGCAAGCGCGCCCCAACCTCACGTGTTCCTTCCGCCAAGGCATCCCCGGCGCCGTTAATCAACGGACGATCAATGAGTTCACGGAAGCCGTGGCCAACCATCAACCCCAAGCGTCCAACCCCATGTAGAATGCCGTCAATGAGTTTCCGATCCAACCAGTGATAGGTGAAGACCTCTGCAACCCAGAGAGCGGGGCGAATAAACACTGCGTGATAGAGTTCGTCAAGGTAATATTTGTTCTGCCACAACCGATAAAGTCCTCCCAAAGGTTTGGCCAACACATCCTGAACACGATCATGCTGGGATTGGTAAACCCACCATCCCAGGAAAAGCCCACCCAGTGAGGCCAGAACAGAAATCATCAACGGCGTGGGCGTAAAGATCGCATGAGTTCCCTCGCCAACGTGTCCCAACATGCTGCCCACGAAAATCTCAAACCAATTGGGAAGCATTCCCCCTACCAGCGGGAAATAGGCAGGAATACCCACCCAACCTGCAGTTACCGCAAAAACGGCTAGGATGGCCAGAGGAAGGGTCATAACCGGTCGTGATTCATGTGCCTGTGCCGCCGCCGCAGTGCGCGGCTGCCCTAGAAAGACCAACGTCAATTGGCGCATAGTGTAAAACGCCGTCAGCAACGCAGCCACACCTAGGGTGATAAAAACAGGCAAATTACTTTGGAAAGCAGCAGTCAAAATTTCATCTTTCGACCAGAAACCGGCGGTGATCAGCGGGAAACCGGCCAGCGAAAGCCCGCCGACCAGAAATGTCCAGAAGGTCAAGGGCATCTTATGGCGCAGACCGCCCATGTTGAACATATCCTGGGCATCCAGGTGCTCACCGGTGTGGTAAACCCCGTGCTCCATCCCGTGAATAACCGAGCCGGAGGCCAAAAAGAGTAGGGCTTTGAAGAAAGCATGGGTAACCAGATGAAAGGTAGCGGCAACATAGGCACCGATCCCCAGCGCGGCAATCATGTACCCGAGTTGCGAAATCGTCGAATAGGCTAAAACGCGTTTAATGTCCCGCTGGGCCAAACCGATGGTCGCCGCAAAGAGCGCAGTAAACGCGCCGATAAATGCCATTGCCGCCATAGGGGGCGTTAGCGGGTCTCCCGGCATCCAACCGGCGGAGAGTAAGGGGAAGAAGCGGATCATCAAATATACCCCCGCCGATACCATTGTCGCGGCATGAATCATGGCCGAAACCGGCGTTGGGCCCTCCATGGCGTCTGGCAACCATACATGTAAGGGAAACTGTGCCGACTTACCCACCGTGCCGGCAAAAAGCAATAAACCAATCAGAGCGGCCCAGGACAATCCGGCAATCGGCGAAGCCGTAGACGCCAGAATTTCAAGCACTTGTGGATTGTTCAAAATCACACGGTAGTTAAGGCTGCCGGTGAGCGTGTAAAGCGCCGCCAGCCCCAATAGCATGAAGACATCCCCAATGCGAGTGGTAAGGAAAGCCTTAACCGCGGCGTTTCGAGCCGATTCCTTGGCGTACCAGAAACCGATCAACAGATATGAACATAATCCCATGACCTCCCAACCGATATAGAGCGTTAGCAAGTTATCACTGACCACCAATAAATACATGGCAAAGGCAAACAGACTCACCAACGCAAAGAACCGCGCGTACATGGGCTCAATTGAGGGTACGCGGTGAAGATGGCCATGGGTATCCTTTACCTCGGCGCCCTGGGGGGGCAAACCAGGCCGATCTTGCATCCCACGGGGCTGACCGTAGTTGTGGTACCCCACGCTGTAAATGAAAATCATCAGGATGGTCCAAGCCACAAAGAACAGGGTCACAACGGTTAAAGGATCAACCTGAACCCCGATTTGGAACCAGGCATCTCCGGTTGGAATCCAATTTAACACCGCATGCCAGGGGTGTTCGGCGAGGTGTTCCGTCTGCAGTGCACGCCCAAACACCACCATGCTCCCCAGCCATGAAAGACTCACCGCCCCAATTGCCAGTCCATGGCTGAGGCCGTTACGCCGATGGGCAAACGTCATAATCAAGAAAAACGCCAACAAAGGTGGTAGAGGTAGTAACCAGATCAGGGTCTCAAACGGCATACTGCTTTCCCTTCTGTCCTTGGATTTAACCTTTGAGCAAGGTCATCTCATCTACCACTACAGTATGGTGGCGGCGATAAGCCGAGATGATCAATGCTAGAGCAACTGCTGTCTCGGCAGCGGCCAGCACAAACACCATCGCCGCGAAGACCATTCCATTCACTTGAGGCGCCCCCCGCACTTGCGACCAATAATGCCAAAAAGCCAAAAGATTAATATTGACAGCGTTAAGCATCAGTTCAACTCCCATCAAAATGGCAATGGCATGTCGGCGCGCCAATACCGCAAATAAACCGATGCTAAATAAAACCGCAGATAAAATGAGGTACCAGGTAAGTGGGATCATGAGCGTTCCCCTTTCCGTTCAAAGGCAATATAAATTGCTCCGATCAGCGCAGCCAGCAACAACACCGAAGCCACTTCAAAGGGCACCGCAAACCCTTCTGTATCTACCAGTGCCTGCCCTAAGGGCAAGATGGCGTCAAACGCTGGACCTAACTCTTGCAATCCCGTATTCCCGAGCATCCAGCCGGCCATGGAAAATGTAAGAATAGCCCCGATCAACGCGGCCACACCTGCGGCAGCCCAGGCATATGCGTTTAGGCGAGGCCCGCTCTCATCCGTTCGCTGCGTCAACATAATCGCAAAAACAATCAAAATCAAAATCGCCCCAATGTAAACCAGAAGTTGGACGATGGCAAAGAAACTGGCTTCCAAGGTGATGAAAATCACCCCAACCCCCAACAGAGCCACCGCCAACCACAAGGCTGCGTGCATCATGCGGCGCGAAAGCACCATCATCACCGCCGCTCCCACGGTCAGGAAAGCGGTGACAACAAAAACCCATTGCAAGACATTCATGAAGCCACCCCTGTTTCGGTCGGATTGATCAGATTCTCGGGCCGTGCTACCGGGCGCACCGGTTGAGCAACCGGCTGGCGGCGCACACGCTCACGCGAGGATAATAAGCGGTCTAAAACAATGTAGGCTAAGGTATTGACACCCAATAACACTAGAACCCGTACCAAAGGCAATCCCCCCCGCAAGAAGTAGTCCACCAGTGCGATGACCATTAAAAGGATTAGGGCCAACGGGGTAAAGACCTTCCAATTCAAATCCATCACCTGGTCAATACGGAAGCGCGGCAATGTCCCGCGGAAGAGGATCATCAATAGGTATACCACACCGCTTTTGAGGAATAAATACACAAACCCAAGCACCGGGTATGCCTCTACGCCCGGACCACGCCATCCACCTAGAAACAACACCGCGAAGATCAGCGAAACTGTAAATGCTTTCAAGAACTCGGCCACGTAGAAGAAACCGAATTTCAAACCTGAATACTCCACGCTGTATCCGGCCACCAGTTCGGATTCGGCTTCGGGCAAGTCAAAGGGAGCACGCCCCACCTCAGCCACCGAGGCAACAAAGAAGATCAGCGCTGGCAAGGGGGCAAGGACGATAAACCATACCTCTTGCGCCCGCGTAATGGCATTCAAGTTGAGGCTTCCGCTGAACATAACCGGAACCAGCGCCGACAGCGTCATTGGCACGCTGTAAGAGATCAATTGGGCTACCGTGCGCAATGCCCCTAAAAGGGCATATTTATTATTCGAACCCCAACCGGCTAAGATAATAGCAATTTCCCCCACCGCGCCAACGGCCAAGAGATACAAAATGCCCACATTGAGATCGGCCCCAAACACTGTCGCCGAGAAGGGGATCACCGCCCAAACCATGAGTGCCGCTGCCACCGAAAGCACTGGCGCTAGGTTAAAGGGCACCCGATCTGCACCTGCCGGTGTGATGTGTTCTTTGGTAAAGATTTTGAGCACATCTGCAATGGGCTGAAGCAATCCCCATGGTCCAACCCGGTTCGGGCCCAGACGATCCTGTAGCCGTCCAATCAATTTTCGCTCTAACCACAGTTGTAAGATAACGAACAACAGGGCTGCCGTTGCAAGCAATATAGCCCCTACCGCATAACGAACCAACAGCACCCATCCCTCTGACACACCCCACGAGAGCAAAAGGTTTTCCAGCCACAAGCGCAAAAACGTGATCGGATCCTGCCAAAACGCGGTCATTACCCCTCCCGTGTAAAAACTTCGATCAAGGCCTCACTGCCAGTTGAGAGCCCCCTTGCGCCAGGCATAAAAAAGGCCACCCAGAAGAATGGCCAAGAAAATGATGGCTTCGACAATCGCGAAAAGCGGTAGCTGTTGATACGCTACCGCCCAGGGATAAAGAAGCACCGACTC
>FMSI01059932.1_pt1 | contig 12422 bp, 8 predicted proteins | sample 1504471 | NCBI WGS metagenome assembly FMSI01 (sample SAMEA4475357, study PRJEB15587) | soil metagenome | biome: Soil; feature: Field | place: India | collected 2015-03-11 | depth 0 m
AATTAGCAGCAGGGCTTCCAGGCATAATATCGTTAACATAAGCGCCAGAAGAACTAGAAAGCCCAAGTTCCTGGGCTTTCTCTGGTGATAGGGATTTTATTATTGCACCTAAATATCCTTTGCCGGTGACAGACATAATATCAAGACCAAATCGTGATATGCCTTTAATTGGGAGAATGCGTTTGTTTAAAAATACTTTTTTTCCTGATTTAATTTCAACAGTTTCATCTTGTGTAGACACAATGTTTCCATTGTGGTCTACAAGTTTTAATGTGATAGTATATTTTCCTGGTGGCAAAAATATTCTGGATAACTGAAAGTTTTCAGGTAATGTATGCCAACAACGAAGGTCAGGCTTAATCTGCGATAATAATCCCACTCCAACACCGGTGCCAACCACAGTGCCAATGAGGCCTGCATACCCACCTATCTTTTTTGATTCCTCTGCCAATTTTTTGGCAGCATATCCGGCTGCCACAGCTGCTGCAGCTTTAACAGCAATGCCAGCAGCCACCTTGGCATAAATACGCCCATAATCATCCTCAAGTGTTTTCACTGCTGTTGAAGCAACATCTTCAAGCATAATGGATCGTGCTACATCAGAGCCGTTAGCATTTACAATGATATGATTGATATTGTTACCCCGTTTTACAAATTTGGGGATTGGATTTTCTGCATTATGGAGTGCCAGAAGAACGCCGGCAACAGTAACCCCTTCTGCAAGAGACATCCCGTTGAGAGTTACCTGAATAGATGCTTTCATTGCACTATCAGATAAAAGTGGTCCGCGTGACTGTTTTATAGCACCTTTACCGTTCTGTATTATAACAACAAGCTCACCTGCATTGGTTGGAATTACATCCTGTTTGCCAAATTTTTTAACCCAGTTATTATAGTCTTCTGTATCTCCAAGCTGCTTTGAAAGCCTCTGAAGATCACGATATACCATTGCTAATCCTGGATTGAGTTCATAAATTTGCTTATATTCGATATAGGCAAATTCACGGTCATTCATATCATTGTCAACATCAGCAGAAAGTTCAAATGCAATTGCCGTCAGGTATTTTGCCATTAGATTCTGCTTATAGGATTTCCCAGTCGTTACATTTATATCCCGTAGCATATCATTGACTTTTTTGAATTCAACACGTGCTTCATCAGGTTTCTGGAGCATGAGATAGTTAATGCCTAGATACATGTGGATCAGGACACGTTCAAAATCCTCACCATTATAATTGGTGGTTGTTTCGTTAAGAAGAAGCGATGCAGCTTCTTTACTTAAGCTTATTGTTATCTGGTCACCAATTTTAGCTGCTTCAGTCAGTACTTTGGTGCTGTTTTCATAGTCGCCTGCAACCTGAAGCATAAGGCCGCACTCCATCATATAAAGAAGCTGATCCTTTGATTTTTTGTTAACCATCGGGAGCAATTTGCGCGCTGCTTCTTTATATTGCCCTTCATAAAACATTTTTTCAACTTCAGCTATTTGCTTGTTATAATCATAACTTGCACACGCTCCAACTCCAATGAGGAGAATTATAACAGAGAGGGATTTTAATTTGTGCATCATAATGAATTCCCCGGAACTAGAATGTTATCTTCTTTTTACTGGCTGATTTTAAAAATTCCTGTTGATCCTGCCATTCAACAACCTGTGTTTTCAGATTAATGAGCTTAAGTGTAACAACCAGGTATTGCACTGATTTACTCCCTACCGTGCGGACATTTTCTCGCACTTCGCCAGTTAAATACATGTTAGGAGATTTTAATTCACCAACCGGAATAGCACTTTCAGGGTCAACCATACCAGTCATTCCTCTTTCCATTTCGGCGATAGCATCAGCTGTTAATGACTGGTCAATAAATTTTATTCTGCGTTTAATAAGATTTGTCGTTATCTCATCAGCAAGCATCTTGGTATCAATGTGCTCTGATGTTTTATTACGTATCTGTTTTACTTCAATATATGCAGGTTTTTTCCACTCTTCTTTTAAAAATTTATACATTGATTCAACCATTTTATTCACTGTCATTTTAATCTCTTTTGGGCCCCATTCCCTTGAGCCCTCAGCCTTGCTTGCATCCTGATACTGTACACCTCCACCACAGGCAACAAAACCCAAAATAATAGCTATCATTAATACTGATAATTTTTTCATGACCAAATGACCTCCTACAATAGGATATATGTATTGTGTTTTATATTTACAATACAATTATAATGGTGATAGAATAATCAGTACAAAATTTTACTGTTGAAGTCAACAAAAAAAAGAATTTATAATGATAGCATGGAATGAACAAACGTTACTATTTTAGAAGCAGTAGTATATGGATCTTTGAATGAAAAATGTGCTACTATGGGTATATGTTGTTTTGCATGCATATATTCTGGGTCAGATAGAGTGTACCAATATATGCCCTTTCTGCATCATCAAAAAGTTGATAATGTAGGGCTTGTGGAATATGGTCTTTTTGGAATTCCAGTGGGAAACGACATCCACATACACTTTGCTTTTCAAATTAAGGCTTTCAATATAAGAAATTCCAGGCACATCTATGGATACCAAATTGTACTATGACATTTTTATTGTCACTACTCCTGATGTAAAAAGTTGATCGATAGCAGCAAACAATACTTCCATATATTTTGACATTGATGGTGCAAACAGTAAAGGATGAAAATCCTTCTTTGCTATTGTTGCAATAAATGTATTCTTACCATCAAATGCTTCTACCTGTAGAGGATAATCACTGGAAAAAAGGTCTTTGCAATAATCAAGTGGTACTGCATAGATACCGCTGACTTCTTTGTCATTGAATGAATATGATGAAAGGGGTTCATTTGAAAGAAGCAGGTACACACGCTGGAATTCGCGGTGGAAAAGTATATCATTAATTTCTTCATATTTGTAATAACCCAGGTCGATTAGATGTGCTTCATCAAACATAATTCCAATCTCTTCGTAGGCCTCTTTCTGAATTTTATTGCTGGTAAGGCCAAATGGTACATGGCCTCCTACACTGATATCCAGATAATTGGGATACATGTCCTTGTGTGATGCACGCATTTGAAAAAGTATCTCTTTTTGAGGGGTATCACGCACCACCCATAGATGCACTCCTTCATGTGCAATACCCTGTGAATGGGCAACGCTCCTTGCCACAGGTTTTCCTGTTGGGATTCCCTTTTCCCAATCCCATTCTTCAAGGATTTCTTCAGATTTTACCATGGTGATTGTCTCCACAGAAAAATTATGCGTATCATTTTTTAAAATATCCGATAAGTATATTGACGGATATACTCATGTAATTGCTGTCAGTTTATTGTAAATATGCGCTGAATGAACAGCACATCGCACTGTGACACGTAATGCAAGGGATTTTAATACTTTTTTATAAAAATTATGAAAAATACTAAACACATACACTTCCCTTTTATATTTGTTATACTACTGTTTCTGTTAATAGTGATTATAGCTTCATCTGGTGCCGTCTTTTATAAATACAGGCAATTAATATCTGATATTAACGAGTTTAGCACTCAAGTTAAAAATGTTTCTAAAACACTAATCACCACATACGCTGATGCTGCAGAACTTTCATATGCAACGAAATCAACTCAACAGTTACTATCGCTCATCAAGGAATCAAGAAACATCAAAGGTATACATGAAGTTTTCTTTGTGTTAGATAATGGTTCTATTGTAGCCCACTCTGATATGGGGAAAGTTAGTCAGCTTAAAGGGAATATTGCAAATGATGAATTTTATTATAACATAGACATAATTTTGTATCCTCATGCAAAACAATCACAGGAACTTTTTGTATTTGATTACTTTGTCCCTGATGTACCACTACCATTCAACAAGATTATCAGAAAATACATACAACAGTATATTTATAAAGATATTAATACCAACAGCTGGCTTGTCACAAAAGCAGTGTATCATAAAGATAAATCTATAGGAACAGTTAATTGCATTATTATAAAAACGCCAATCTATGATATGATGAACAGTTATTATAAAGAACTATTATTTATAATAATGATAATCTGCGGAGTATCACTAATATTTTCACTATGCACTGGTATTATAATATTCAGTAAACAAAAAAATGTATTGAGGCAGATCACGCAATTGGGTGAACCATTGACCGTAAAGTCTTATCAGGCACAACGTGTAATAAAAGAAGCAGTACCGGTTAAGGAGTAAATTGCAATGTTCATTCAACATACAGAAAAGGGTCAGGTTGCGATAGTTACTGTTGAGGGGCACATCAACCATACCAATGCAGTACAGTTTGAAGAATATATATCTGCGCTATCAAAGGAATACAATGCTGTTATAATCGATTGCTCGCAGCTCAACTATATCAGTTCAACGGGTTTTGGTGCATTAATATATGCCCAGAGGGTAATCGAATCAGGTGGTGGTGTGGTGGCACTGTGCCAATGCAACAAAGAGGTAATGACATTAATTGACATTATCAAACTACGCATTAAAAGGTATGCTTCATTGGATGATGCAATGGAAGCACTACGTGATGTAGCCATGAAAATTACAGAAAAACCCATGCCACCAAAAGAAAGTCTAAAATCAGAAGCATATGCAGAGATAAAACCTCGTAGCGAACAACCTTCCCTTACGTTTGATCATCCGCTCGTTATTGAATGCCCTGAATGTAAGGCTATGATACGGATTAGTTCATCTGGTAAATTTAAATGCCCTGATTGCGCTTTGCAGTTTACAGTAGATGATGACCAGACAGTTTATTTTAATTCGTAAAATAGTGTACAGGAGTAAAAGTTTATTGACATTAATATTGTAATTAATGTACATTACTTTCGTGGTACATTGTGCTCATATGTATAAAAATAGATGGAGTAGCCATAATGATGTATTGTGTGCTTCGGTGAAAGTCAGAATTACTTAACATTACTTTTGAGGTTTAATTATGAAAGTTATCCATGTGCTCAAACGAATAGAAATGATAGACCAGGACATTCGTGAACTCAGAAAACTTGAAAAGTCGCTGCAAAGAAATAAATCATTTACTCAGCCCATATTTATTACAATAGAAAAGCAGATAAACATTTTGTTAGGTGAACGCATAAAACTTTTAGAATTAAAGATAGCAAACCCACCAGCAAACCTGCAACCTGAGGAGGAAGAAGTTGGTGAAGCTTTAATTGCTGAACCAAAGAAGAAAGCTGCTAAAAAGAGAGAGCAGAAAGAAAATAAGATTAAAGAAACTTCTGTGGAATTGGAAGAACAGGAATTTTCAATGTTAACACAGGATGATATCGATAATAAAATTGCAAAATTACAGGGAGACGAGGAAGTTAAAGCAAAAAAAGAGGATGATGACACGGCAGTAAAATTGCTTGATATAGCTTTAGAAAAAGGGACAATTAATAAACAGGAAGTCGCAACTCAGAAAAAGAAGATACGATTCTTTAAGGATAACTTCCCTGGTGGGGAGTATTGATGTATTTTTAAGCGTGAGTTCGCTGAAGCATAAGTTCCAGCTTGTATTTTTCTACAAAATATATACTTGACCCTAATAGCATTTCTTTCTGATTCAGATCGTTAAATACCAACTCGCCAATATAAAGATATACTGGAATCCCAATATTTTTGAGTTCCATAAGTTTTCGCTTTACACTGTATAATTCTTTAATTGTCATAAATCCAGAAGTGACATTATCAGGAAATATAAAATTATAAAATATCTCATTCCCCATATGTCGGGCAACCTGAACACGAAGAGCTTTTGATTTTGTAAAATTGAGCAAATAATCCCCATGTATTTTGCCAGTTTCATCAATGAGGCTGATGCCACCTCTGCGGTCAGCCTGAGCACTATAGCATATAATGCTGGACTCACTTTCCCTTGAACTGCTGGGCAATCGTTTGAGAACATTAGTGCAAAATCCATATATGTGATATAAAAAGACATTCTTGATATTCTTTGGAGCAAAGAAAGTAAAAATATTTCCCTTTTCATTAATGATAGTAACCTGCAATCTGTCAGCATCCTCGATATAGCCTATGGTAATTCCTTTTTGAAGACGCTTGGTATAAAGCGCATGCAACACCTGGAGATGGAATGAATCGCCGCAAAATGTATAATGGGCCTCTATACCAGGCTTTAAAGTGAGTGTTGTTAGTACTTTTACAATATGATCAAATGCCTGTACTTCAATCATATTATTACGGAATGCTGTAAAATATATACCTTCAAGTTCACCAATAAAACGGCTATGCGGGGTAGGGTTTTGTACTATAGCTTTATATGATTCCCTGAACAGCTGTATGAAATTTTTACAAAAGCGTTTATGGGTGCCTGGGCTATTAATCAGGCAGTAATCATCAAATGGGAGTTTTAATTCCATCCCATCTTTAAGAATATTCTGCAATATGTGGGTGATATCAATAATATTTGAGTACCGCTTAATGTACTGCTCGCCCCAGCTTGTTGAATATATATGGTACAATGAATCAAGGTGTTCGGCCGCTTCATTGTTGAAATTGAGTATAATACATTGAAGCATGTTAAACGCTGGTTTCAGATAGTATTGTGTTTTGATTTTGCCTTTTTCCGAAAAAAATTGTGATAGCTGATTTAAAAGCTCAACAACCAGGTTCTGGTTTATTCGTACATACCCTGATTGAATATTGATACGTGTAACTGTGTGATCATACACATTATTAACAGTTAACCACACCAAAAGCTTCACCAGATCGCTTTCTGTTCGTAATGTTGTTGTGGTAAATACATTTTTTTCGCTACGATTCCTTTTAAACAGGCGCCACTTTACTTCATGAATTCCTTCATTAATTGGTTCAATGTATAAGATGGGTTCAGCAGGAGTATCTTTGAATGTAATAAGTTTATCAATTTTATTTTCTTCAACGGAAAAGTGTGATTTGATTATTCTAGATAATAGCATAAAATCAGACTCAGATATCTGCTTCTTTAAATTAAGTGTATTGTATTGTGATGCGATCTTTTGATAACTTATGAGCATGAATTTTTTTACTGCATCCCAGAAATGCATTACTCGTTGAAATTCCCAATTGTCAAAATTATCCATGTCCTGGATAATTTTAATATTCCAGTTCCAGTCATGCACATATTTAAACATTACAGCAACTTTATAAGGGATATTCTTTTTGTCTTTTATTCCCACATATTTGGACAACTGCGGATCAATTTTAAAGTATAGATTTTGTTTAAGGATTTGTAATATAGCTGGATCGCCTAATGTCTGACTATAATAATCATATACTTCATCAAACATCAACAAATATGCATCAAGTATGGAATTAGTAAGCCTGCTGAGCAATACATGCATTTTAACTTTCTGGCTTAAAAGGGGAGAATCAGATTTACCAAATAGATATTTTTCAAGTACACCAATCTTCAAGATAGATTTAAATGGATTACCTAGTGATTTAATGATCTGAAAAAGTGCAGCACCTAAAAAATCCTCTTTTGATATTTCATAAAGGTTGCCCAGGTCTATAAAGTCATCTCTTTTCATCTCATCAGGGATTTGACTGAACAGTGCATCATACTCATCATCTTTCACAAAACTGGGAACCACCCACCAGAAAGGAATTTTACCAGAAATGATGATGGAACTTCGGAAAAATTCATCTTTCAGTACAGCGCCAACAGTTGTTCCAAATGCTTCTTCCTCGTCTTCAGCAAAAATGTTGTTTTTAACACTTTCGATATCATTTATAAAAATGTGTACCGGCACTTCCAGTTCCTTTGAAGCCCATTCCTGTACTAAAACAACCTTCTTTTGGAAATTATCAAAAGCTTCTTTTGATACTGTATTTTTATGAACACATGCCCAGTAATCAAGATCAGATTTTTTATTGTATGCAACGGTTCCAACGCTGCCCATCACTGCAAACATTTTGATAAAATCGCCACGCTCAAAATCGTGAAAAGTAATTCCAGGATAGCGCCCATGCAGGAAGCGCCTAGTGTCTTCATCAAGTGTGAAGTTTTTAATCCCTAAAGGAACATCGCCTTCAACGTAGCCGGGCATTTTTTTATTGTTAATACACAAAAGGAAAGGGATGGTATTTACAATCCTGCGCATTGTAGGATTGGGAATCAACTGCTGAAACCGCTTAAACTTTTCATTGTTGAACGCAATGAACTTTTCCTTGTTTTCTGTGATTGTTTGCAGCAGGTCCATGAGAACAATGCCATCACATTGAAATTTGCAATAAAAGATCTGCTATAGGGTTGTCCTGGAAAAAAACCCCTGAACGATTACTTTTAAGCTGTATATCATATTTATAGAGCATTGCAATTAATTTTCTGACTTTTTCAAGAGTATAAATAGATGCCTGTTTTGCAAACACTTTTTGTCTTTTTCCATATATCTTCAAGTCTTTCATGAGTGTCTCAAACGATGTCCCCTCTGATGTTTTCAAATGGAATTCTTCTAATTTCTGTGCATGGTTGAATAAAAGTGATACAAGAAGAATTTGATTTATACTCCGATCAATAACTTCTGAAAGCAGGTACCATGTGCGCGTATCGTTTAAAAAAAAACAATCAACAAATTCAAATTCTATTGCTTCCCTTTCATTCACCACAAATCCTTCCAGAAATTCTCTGCTAATATCTGTAGTGCCGGAAAAAGATATATTGGTAAGAATATCATCGATTTCTTTAATACTATTTGCGGTTAACTCAACAAGACACTCAGTCGCCTCCTGTGAAATAGATAATGACAAAGCTTTACACTTTTTCAGTATATATGATTTGCAGTTTTCTTCAAAAGGTTTGTAAAATTGAATAGCAGGAATCTGTGCGTGAAGTAGCGATGGAAGTAAGGCAGGCAGTTTATTTTCCTGTGTATCAAAAATAACGTAGCAGGATTGAGGCAGGTGGGCAATACAGTCAAGTACCATAGTATGAATTTTTTTTGTGGCATTTACCAGCTCACAATGTTTGATTATATACAATCCAGTATCATCAAAAAGTGAAACCGATGCTATCGCAGAAAGAGCCTGCTCAAGCGCATCTTCGGCAAAATACGTTGTTATTTTGTAATCTTCAAACTTGTCTGATTTCCATAGTCTGGATGCTATGAGTGCAATGGCTTCTTTTTTCTGGTTTTCATCATTTCCACAAAAGCAGTATATGTGCGATAGCTCTTTTTGAATAGCTATTTTCAGATCATTGAACGTAAGCGGTTTTGTAGCCATATCATTTTTTTCCTTTTTCTACTTCAGTTTTAAGCGATGTGTACCATCCGGTTTCAACCTGTAGAGCGATTCTAGAAGCTAATGTCTGTTCCACTTCATCCTGTACCAAGTTAAAAGGTATAACAGGCGGCTCAATATCTGAAAATTCTTTAAATGCCTGTACTGTAATGTTGCGAAAAATATAATGTCCGGTATGAACATTTATTAAGCTTATCACGGTAATGATTAGTAATCGCTTTTTTTTAATTATTCCTGCGCTGTCAATTACAATTGGCTGCACCTGAAATGATTGAATTATACCTGTGAGCAGTATGTCACTGGCATCTTGTGCCGGAGCTATCGCCAACCTGCCACCAGTTATGATTTTTTCGGATATTCGCTGTTGTATCTTTTTTTCATAGCCAGGGATTGCTGACTGATTGGCAAATGGCGCAATGTATAATTTATTAGCTGTGTAGGGTATAACAGGCTGGCCATTAATGGAAGCAACAATATTCTCCAGGCCTGCATTATCACTTGAAGCACATGATAGAAACAGTAATAATGCAACTATAACAGAATAATTTTTTTTCATCTCACAATAAAACACTTAAGTTTTAATAATAGCGTTCCGATTAAAGTATCAGATCATTTTACACTCCAGGGCCTCCCACTTTAACTAATGGTGTTTGTGGAAGGCTCTTTTATTTTATACCACTCTTACAATTTCCTTATGAGAATACAATGCATTAATATATTCTTTTGCTGGTTTGTCCCAGTAATATACTGACTGCATGGCATTCTGGCGTGCCAGTGCTTTTATTGTATCATCACTGTTACGGAAAAATTCAGCGCAGCGGTGCATTGCATCGTAAAAAGATGAAGGCGTAAAATCGGAAAATAAAAATCCATTGCCTTCTACAGATGAATCTCTAACCCGTAGTGGTATGATTGTATCACGTAAGCCGCCTGTTGCACGTGCAACAACAAGGCATCCACATGCCAATGCCTCTAACTGGGATATGCCGCCCGGTTCATGTAGTGATGGCATCAAAAACACATCACTGCATAAAAGTGGCACGCTGATATCCTGAAATCCTAAATTAACATGGACATTCTTTGGATAATACCCCTGCAGGTGAAGTAGTCCTGTGGCAAGTTCACTCCCACGCTGATCACCCCACGCTACTGCACCACCGATGACTCCCTGATATCCCAACGTAGTGAATATTCCGTATGAAGCATCTAACAAAAGCTGAAACCCTTTCTGCTCTGCTATACGGTGAATCATGGAAAATAAAATTACATCAGGATCAATTGTAAAGCCCATTCTATATTGCAAACAGAGTTTGTTCCTGATATGGGTTACATACTCTCTTCTCAATGGATCTGCAATCTTTTCACAATTCCGGATGCCTTCAAGTATTTCCGGGTAGCGCATTTTTATTTTTTGGTAGATTGGTGCACTAGATTTTACCTGTTCAATCATTTTTGAATAATACTCATCAACAAATCCTGAATTGTGAAACCGCATAAGTATCCTGTTTTTAAAATCAACTCCCAGCGCATTGCTTATCCCAATGACATTGTGTAAGATTTTTTCAAGACCATCACATGCTTTTTCTATTTGTTTTGCATACGAAGGGCTTACAGTGACAACCCTGTCAGCAAAACGAATGCCAGTTGCCATGCAGTTTATTTTTTTATAATCATTAGGATCAGAAAAATCATTAAAGCGCCAGTGAGGTAGATTGAATAAAGAGAACAAATCCTTGCCATCCTCATACCGGTGGTATGAATCAAAGTACTGCCAGCCGCCGTTATGTATGATATGGAAGAAAGATGTTCTCTTAAAATTTGGGTTGTCATAGTATACGTGGTCGCTGCGGACAATACCATTAAAGATGCCGGTATATGCATCGTTGGTTATGACAAAAAGAGGGTACAGACCAAAAGTGGTAATAAGTTCGGCAGTAGCACGGGCAAATGCAATACGCCGCCGCAGCTTCTCCTGCCCTGTGTATCCCCAGTATAATCCATCAAAGAACTCATGGTGATCTAGAAGGTAATAATGAATGCCATCAACCTGTGCATAGTGAACGCCCGCTTCATAGGTTGCATTTTCTATCATAAAACGAACATTTTTACCAGTGTACTGTACATTGTATTTATTTATGGCATTGTTCATTTTTTCCATGGCTTTTTCATCACCATGGCGGTATTTGGGTGTTATTACTATGACTTCTTCCCCTAAACTTACAAGCTCACGCGGCAGTTCATATACAACGTTTGCAAGTCCACCGCTTTTAGAAAATGGTTCTGCTTCGGCTGATATAAATATGATGGGACCGCGTCTGTTATGAAACTGTATGCTCTTGCCTAAATCTGATATATTGGTGTCATCATGCGATGCAAGATCTTCAATTAGCTGTAAGATTTCTTTGCCGGTTTTGAATCCAAATTTAAACATGTAAAAGAGAACTCGTTTAAAACCTATCTCAATGAAGTTTTTGTGCTGCGGATAAAATTGCGCAATAATGTGGTTCTTTATAAATGAAATAAAGGCTTCAAATGTTGAAGAGTGTGCAATCGTTTCAAGGAACATGAAATTAGATTTAAAATTTTCCGGGTTACTGATTGAATATAACCTGAATAATGAATCGCGAAGAAAATCGTTATATAGTGGTGTAATGTCTAAAACGGGTTCTAATTTTAAAAGTTTTATTCTGTCAGTGTATGATACTACTGTGTAAATCTTTGAAGACTTGAGTTCCTTTCCAGTATAGTAGCTGAAGTGTTTGGTGATAGGTGAATATACAGGGTCAACCACTTTAAAAAAAGCATCATCAGCAATGGGTAGCCGCGGATTATCAAACTGCAATGCTACATTTTGAGAGCTATCGGCAAAATTAAAAACACCAATCCATATTGTATGTTCAGTAAATTTGATTGATGCAGCTACCAGATGATTGTTTGCCCAGATGAGATATCCTTTGCCTTTATTGTTGCGATGAAAGCGATACCATTGACGGTAAAATGACTCTAAACTACGGTGTGCCACATATTCAAACTGATTCCAGTTTACATAGATGTTGTCAAGGTATACCTTCCAGCTTTCGCCCTCAGCACTTCCTTCATAATCCATTATGATATTATTCATAAAGATGGTAAGACCAATGGCAGCTCTAAGGCCCCTGT
>FMSI01006436.1_pt1 | contig 12389 bp, 9 predicted proteins | sample 1504471 | NCBI WGS metagenome assembly FMSI01 (sample SAMEA4475357, study PRJEB15587) | soil metagenome | biome: Soil; feature: Field | place: India | collected 2015-03-11 | depth 0 m
TCGTAGGTATGCTCAGTCCATAAGTCTGTTTTTACATGCTTTCCACCGCTTGAATCATTAATTGGTCGGGTGGGGTCAAGACCCTTTGTTAAATCGTAAACATCCATTATCGATCTTGATGATGATTCCCTTTTCTCCCAAACTTCGTTAAACAGTGTCCATGCAATTATTTGATGGGTGATCTCTGTCTCTTACAACAACTTCGCTCCATTCTTTAAGAAAATTTCTCTGAGATTCACTTTTTTCAGAGTCAATCCCCCAGCTTGGAAATTCTGCCCAAGTAAGATAACCCAAGCGATCAGCCCAGTAATGAAATCTTTCTTCAAAAACTTTTTGATGTAAACGAGCTCCATTAAATCCTGCTTTTTTTGCCAGTTCAATATCTCTTTTAAGAGCAGAATCGCTCGGAGCTGTCCATATTCCTTCAGGATAGAATCCCTAGTCAAGAACAAATCTTAAATAGTAAGGTTTATTGTTGAGATAAAGCCTGTTTCCTTCAATGTGAATTTTCCTCAGCCCTGCATAACTTTCAACTCTATCAATTACTTTCCCATTTTCATCAATAACCTCAAAGAGAATGTCGTATATAAAAGGATTTTCAGGTGACCATGGGATTGGATTTTTTAAAGGTAAAACACAGATGAGATTTTCGCTGGCAATACCTTCAGATCTGCTCACTTCCTTTTTCTCTTCTTTAACCTTAACACTGAATTTTAGACCTTTCTTTAGAGAATAAAAATGAGGCTTTATGTAAAATTTTTTATGGTCAAGGTCAGGGATTATATAGCAGGATTCAATCCCATATTTTGAGACAGGCTCCACCCAGACTGTCTGCCATATTCCAGTTGTTCGAGTATACATGCATCCATAGGATTTGAGTTTTGGCAACTGCTTTCCAGAAGGCTGGACACCAGAACGAACATCGTCCTTTACCCTTACAACAAGGCTCTGGCTTTCTCCAAATTTAACATAGGGAGTGATATTGAATTTAAAAGAGGAACTCCCTCCTGAGTGTCTTCCAACAAATTTACCATCCACATAGACCTCGCATTCATAATCTACACCTCCAAAGTGAAGAAATATATTTTTCTCGCACCACTCTTCAGGAACTTTAAAATATCTCTGATACCAGATAACATTAATAAAATCCTTGTAATTCACACCTGAAAGTTGACTTTCAGGACAGAAGGGAACTATTATCTCCCTATCAAACCCTTTGCTTTCTGCAAATCCTTTCTCCTTACCTGAATCGCCAAAATCAAAGGTGAAGGTCCATTTTCCATTGAGATTGATCCATCTATCTCTTACAAATTGAGGTCGAGGGTACTCTGGACGAGGTGTTTCATTATTTTTGGTTTCTGCAAGTTCTTTTGAAGGCGATATTAAAAAAACAAAAAGGAAAAAATAAAATAAAAGCTTTTTCTTCATAAACTCCTCCTTTAAAGGCATAATAAAATTTTACTCCTTTTTAAAAACCTTTTTTAGAATCTTAAGGAAACTATCTCCCCAGTTATATCTGAAGGGCATTGAAGGTGTATTGCACTCCTCAACAGCAGTGGTCTCATACCATTCATTAAAACTTGTTACAAATACAATTCCTCCAGCTGAGGGAATCATTTTTTTAATCCTTTCACATACATATTGAAAGTCTTCTGGAAAGTCACTGTAATAGTCTCCAAAAGAAGGTCTTCCTGATAAATGGTCATCGTCAAATTGAGGCTGGACGGGATATATAAATTTAGTTAAATCTCCATCTACATTTTTTATATTCTCAACTTTCCTTCTCCAGATTTCATAAACTGGAATTGCCATATCAATAACCTCTTTTGAATTCGCCCCATCGTGGTAGGAAGAACTATCAATTCCAATTCCATAACATCCAACAGCATTGAAAATTTTAAGCTTTTCTTCATTGATTGGGTGAGTGCTGAAAATCTCGTCAGCAATTATAAAAACATTCCCATTCAAAAGTCTTCTGATTTCTGTGAAAATCCTTTCATAGTCTCCTTTATAAAGCCTTGTAAGATAAAGCCACAGAACAGGTTTCCCATCAATCTTGAAATAATTGGGATGGCTGAAGTATTTTTTCGATATATAAAGTATGTCAGTCAAAAAAGTATTTCTTACATTCGGGTTATCAAAATTATAAGCCTCATTTTCTGGTAGCCAGTGCTTCCAGAACATCCTTATTGTCTGGTCATAAAAAATACAAAACCTGAAATCAGAAAAATCTTTAATAGCTGGTAAAAATCCTTTTTCAATATCAAATTCTGTAAAAGTTACACCTGGAACAGTTGTTGGATGTGGTCCAGTCCACTCAAGGGCAAAAAGGTCAATCCCTCCTTTTTGAGCTTGTTCAATATGAATTTTTACAACCTGAGGGATTGAAGTATTGTATTTCCCAAAAATTAAAATAATTTTTTCAAGTTCAAGGGGAAATCTTCTAAAATCCAATGTTATTTCCTTTTCCCAGAATGTCCATATTGCTGGTTTAGGAACTGTGTGAGTAAAATAATTAGGTCTCCACCATGGATAGTAAAAAGCACCGACAGTTATTTCTTCTGAAAATGTGGGAATAGACAAAGTAACAAAACAAATTAAGAAATTGAAAATTTTTACTAACAGTTTCTTTCTCATAGATAATATTATTTTAAAATATCACTCCTTCATTCAGAATAACTGTTAGCTTATGGCTATTAAGCGAGTTTTTATCTTCCCTCCAATAGCTTAATCCTTTTTTCTATTTTTTCTTTGTGAAACTTTGTATCTTGAATCAAATTATTCGTAAGGGTAATAAATTCAATGTCATTTGATGAAACTATTTCAAAAAACTTGTTCTCAATTATTGACTGTTCAATATCTCTGGCAATGTATAATAATCGCAGTTCATCAAGCTCTCTATTTTGCACTCTATTTTTCTGTTGATTTACATAATTTAGGAATGTTTTCACAGCTTCTCTCTTAATTGGTCTTTTTGCAGAGAAATAACCAGTTTTTTTTACAATAATTTCTTTAATTTTTTTAACATTTCTTTCATGACTCAGCTCATCTTTGATTAATTCTGTCCAGAATTCAGAAGGGTCACCGAAAGTTTCCTTACATGTTTTGTATAAATCTGCAACATTTGATTCTGCTTCAGAAAGCAAATTTAGAACCTCAACAATGTGATTCAAATCCTGTTCTTTCATATAAATCTCCTTAATTTACTTAAGCCATCTTTCAAGCCAGCCAAAGACTTCCTCATACCACTTTCTGCTGTTTTCTGGTTTGAGAATCCAGTGACCTTCATCGAGAAAATAGAGGAGCCTTGCAGGAACATCTTTCTTTTTTAAAGCATAGAAAAGTTCAAATGCTTGGGAAACAGGAACTCTGTAATCGAGTTCTCCGTGGATCACAAGGGTAGGAGTTTTGAAGTTATCCACGAGTCTGTGGGGGCTGAATTTTTCAAATTTATCTGGCTCTCTCCATGGCAGGTAACCTCCTGCATCAGTCTGGATGAAATATCCGACATCAGAAGAACCCATCATTGAAGTTAAGTTGAAAAGGCTTGCATGGGTGATTATGCATTTGAACCTGTCAGTTTGCCCTAAAATCCAGTTCGCCATATATCCTCCATAGCTTGCACCAGCACATGCAATTTTTCCTTTATCAATAAATGGAAAAGTTTTTAAAAGATAATCTAATCCAGCCATTAATTCTTTATAGACCCTTCCGCCCCAGTCACCCTGAATATCCATTGCAAATTTTTCTCCAAAGCCTGGTGAACCAGTAGGATTCGGAGCCACTACCACATAACCTTTTGATGCAAAAAGTTGCATATTCCATCTGTAATGAAATCCGTCGTGCCAAGGAGAGTATGGACCTCCGTGGATTATATAAAGGAGTGGATATTTCTTTTCAGGATTGAAATCAGGAGGCTTTACCATCCAAGCCTGAATTTTTCTTCCACCATAAGGAAAGTAAATTTCTTCTGCTTCATTCCAGAGAATTTTCTCTATTATCTCTTTATTGAAATCTGTAATTTGAAGAGTCTCACTATTCTCCTTAATGAGAAAGATCTCGGGAGGCATTGTTGTTCTCTCCCTCAAGGAAACAGCTCCATTTTCAGCAGGGAAAATCCCTTCCCATGTCCCAGGTTTTCCTGCTAACTCTTTTGGATTCTTTCCTGAAATTGCATCTGCAAGAGATATCTTCCATATTTTATTTGCACCGCCATCTTCCGCATTGAAGTAAATTGTTTTTCCATCCAGTGACCATACAGGATTGGAAGGTGATGCATCCAATGTAGAGCATATCTTTTGAATTTTACCAGTCTCCCATTCCATAAGGGTTAAGCGAGATGTGCTATATGTGTATTTATCAGTTTCTGTTGCAAGATATAGAAGCCATTTCCCATCAGGAGAAAACTTTGGAGAAAAATCATTATAGGGATTTGTTGTAAGTTTTTTCACATCTCCGCCTTCGACACTTATTAAATAAAGGTCAGTAGAAGGATACTTATTAACTGCCTTATCCCTCTCCACAGTAGCAGAGAAAACTATACCTTTGCTATCAGGTGTCCATTCCCATTGAGTAACTCCTCCCCATCCTGGTAGTTTTACAATGGAAGAATTTATTAAAAGGTCTTTTTCCTCTCCCCCTTTTGAAGGAACTATGAAAATGTGGGCTCTTTTTCCTGAATCCCATTCAATCCATGTTCTGAAGGGATAAGTTTCATATGCTTTTTCAGATGATTTTTTCTCCTTTATCTTCTTATCTCTTTCTTTGTTGCAATTCTGGTCAGGGCAATCGGGATAAACAGAAGAGACAAATGCGATCCATTTTCCGTCGGGGCTGGATTTTGGAGAAGAAGCACCAGTATAAATATTTGTTATTCTGTATGCCTCTCCTCCCTTTTCTAAATCAAGAATATAAATCTGGTTGGACTCATCATCACCTCTTTTTGCAGAAAAGGCAATTTTTTTCCCGCAAGGGCTCCATGAAGGAGTTCTTTCTGCGCCTTTATGAGTTGTGAGCTGACGGAGTTCCTTACAGTCGATTTTAGAAATCCATAAATCTGAATCGCTCTTTTTTTCGTCGTAATCAACTTTTTCCACAGGGAAAACTATCCACTTTCCGTCAGGATTTACTGAAGGTACGCCAACTCTTTTCATTGCTATCATGTCTTCATGGGTCATAACCCTTTTCTGGGGTTTTTCCTGAGAAAAAGCGAAAAATATTGCAAGAATCAGTAAGATGATAAAAATTATTATTTTTACCCTCATATAAACCTCCAAGCAAAAATTTTAGCAAAAAAAGAAGTGAAAGTTTAGTTTTTGTATGAAATAATTTTACCGATAGTTTTTCTCCTGTTGTCCCCTGCCTGTGTTTTTACATTCTGCTTTATGGTGTAAGCTTTCAGCCCACAGCTAAAGACCGTTCTGCTCTTACCTTGATTGCATTTAATTATGATGAAATCTGCAAATGTTAAATTTTTTTACGCAATACTGGATATAAAAAACTTTATAAATGATGAATTTTGCAACGCTTTTGCAAAATTTATCATTAGACTTGACAAGGGTGTTTTTTTTGCTTATATTTAATTCTATTTAATTTAAAATGAATAATAATGGATTTCAAGGAATGAGAGGGCAGGGGGTTAAAATTTTTATAAATTTGAAAACCGCAATAATTATTGACACCCATTCCCCTCAATCCCCATTTTCTAATTCAGATTTGGCAGATGGAAAAACCTAAAACCCCGCCCTCCGTTTCTTATAAATCCATTTAAAAAATTTTGGAGGAATTATGGAGATAACAAGACATGTAAAGTATGAAAGGGAACTGGATAAAGGTTTTTCGCAGGCTGTGGCAGAACTTTCAGGATGTGAAAAAATTTTTGAATGTATTCAATGTGGAACATGCTCCTCAACATGCCCTGTCTCCCTCTACATGGATTACACTCCTCGAAAACTAATGGCAATGATAAAAGCTGGTTTCAAAGATGATGCTCTTAAAAGTGTAACAATATGGATATGTTCTTCCTGTTATTCATGCACAGTTATGTGCCCTGCAGATATAAAAATTACAGATGTTTTGTATTCATTGAAAAGAATGGCTATTAAGGAAGGTGTTTTTCCCAAAAGATTCCCAACTCCTGTTCTTGCAAAGGAGATGACAAATATTATCACTAACGAAGGAAGGAATTCAGAGCTATGGGTAATTCTAAAAATGCTTCTCAAGACAAATCCCTTCAAACTCCTTTCCATGGCTTCCATTGGTCTTTCTCTCTTCATAAAAGGAAGGATGGGACTGAAAAAGGAATCTATTGAAAAGAAAGAAGAGCTGAAATCTCTTTATAAAGCAATGAAGGAGGCATCATGAAAGAATATGGCTATTATCCTGGTTGCTCCCTTAAAGGGAGTTCAAAGGCTTATGAGGATTCACTTCTTTGGGTTTTAAAGATTCTTAATATTGAACTTAAAGAGTTAAATGACTGGAATTGTTGTGGTGCCACTGCATATTTTGGAGTTGACAAAGACATGGCTATTGCAGTCTCAGCAAGGAATCTTTCCATTGCAGAAAAAGGTGGTTTCAAAGAAATCGTTGCTCCATGCGCTGGATGCTATCTAACTTTGAAAAAGAGTAATAAATTCCTCAAAGAGAATCCAGCAGAGAAAATAAAAAATGCAATGGGAAAAGCAGGGCTCGATTACAATGGAAATGTTGAGGTTCTTCACCCCCTTGAACTATTTTTCAGGGATATTGATCTTTCCGAAGTTGCAAAGAATGTTAAAATTCCTCTGAGGGGATGGAAGATCGCAAGTTATTATGGATGTCAGATTGTAAGACCGTATAGAGAGTTTGATGACCCTTATGACCCCCAGAGTCTTGACCTGATGATGAATGCCCTTCAGGCAGAGGCGATTGACTATCCCTACAAAACAAGATGCTGCGGAGGCTCATTAACAGGAACTGTTGAAGATGTTGGACTTCGCCTTGTTTATATACTTTTAAAAGAAATAAAGAATAGAGGAGCCAATGCAATAGTAACTGCTTGCCCTCTCTGTCACTTCAATCTTGATGTATATCAAAAGAAAGTCTCATCGAAATTTGGTGAAAAACTGGATATTCCTATTTTGCACTTCACTCAGGTAATTGGTTATGCCTTTGGAATAGATAAGAAAAAATTAGGTTTTGATAGTTTGATGGTTTCACCATCAAGAATATTAAGGGTATAGGAGGATTCATATGGATGCAAAATCCAACGGGAATATTAGGATAGGTGTTTATGTCTGCCATTGTGGTTCAAATATTGCGGGGAAGGTAAGAGTTGAGGAAGTTGCTGAGTTTGCAAAAAAGAATGGGTTTAATGTTGTTGTTGCAAAAGATTATAAGTATATGTGCTCTGATCCGGGTCAAGAGCTGATAAGAAAAGACATAAAAGAATTCAATCTAAACAGAATTGTTGTTGCCTCCTGTTCTCCCTTGATGCATGAGAACACATTCAGAAGGGCGACAGAGGAAGGGGGGTTAAATCCTTTCTATTTCCAGATGGCAAATATCCGTGAACAGTGTTCATGGGTGACAGAAGATGAGGAAGATGCCACTGAGAAGGCAAAAGCCCTTGTCCTTGCAGCAATAAGAAGGATTGCATATCATCAACCCCTTGAGAAGAAAAAAGTTAAGATAAATCCAAATGTTTTGATTGTTGGAGCGGGAATAGCAGGAATTCAGGCTGCTCTGGACATAGCTGAGGCAGGGAATAAAGTTTATCTTGTCGAAAAAGAAGCATACATTGGCGGGCATATGTCGAAATTTGATAAGACCTTTCCCACTCTTGACTGTGCAGCGTGTATATTAACCCCGAAGACAGTCTCTATTTCTCAGAATAAAAATATAGAACTTATGACCCTATCTACAATAAAAGAGGTGGATGGTTATGTAGGAAACTTCAAGGTTAAAATTGAAAAGAAGGCAAGGTATGTTGACCTTGACAATTGCACCGCCTGCGGTGATTGTGAAAAAGTTTGTCCGATAGTTAGAAAGAATACATTCTTTGAGGAAATGACTGAAAGGAAAGCTATCTACAAACCTTTCCCTCAGGCAGTCCCCAACGCTTATCTGATTGAAAAACGAGGAATTGCAGCTTGTAAAAACGCATGCCCCATCTCCCAGGATGTGCAGGGATATGTTGCTCTGATTGCACAGGGAAGGATAAAGGAGGCAATTCAACTTATAAGAAAGACAAATCCATTCCCTGCAATATGCGGTAGAATATGTGTTCATCCCTGCGAGGGTCAGTGTAAAAGAGGAGAAGTGGATGAACCTATCGCAATACAGTATTTGAAGAGATTTGCTGCAGAATATGAACTTCAACATCCTGAGGAGATTGAGATAGAAAAACTTGGCGAGCCACAAGATGAAAAGATTGCGGTTGTTGGTGCGGGTCCCGCAGGATTAACAGTTGCATATGACCTTGCAAGGATGGGTTACAAAGTAACAGTATTTGAAAAGGAGGCAAAACCAGGAGGAATTCTTACCTATGGAGTTCCCGACCACAGATTACCAAAAGATGTGGTTGAAATGGAGCTTGAGCTCATTAAAAAAGCAGGGGTTGAGATAATAACAAACTCTCCAGTTACAGATTTTGATGAATTAAAGAAGAAAGGATACAAAGCTATATTCCTTGGAATTGGTTGCTGGAGGACTCAGAAGATGAATGTTCCTGGTGAAGACCTTGCAGGAGTTCTTTCAGGGCTTGAATTTCTTATTGATGTTGCAAAAGGAAATCCTCCAAGATTGGGGAACAGAGTCGTTGTAGTGGGAGGTGGTAATGTTGCAATGGATTCAGCGAGAACAGCCATAAGACTTGGTGCAAAAGAAGTGTTTATCCTCTACAGAAGGTCAAGGGTAGAAATGCCCGCAAGTGCTGAAGAGATAGAAGAAGCTGAAGCTGAAGGGATTAAGTTTATGTATCTTTCAGCGCCAGTTAAAATTCTTCCTAAGGATGGAAAAACAGTTGGTGCCATTGAATGTACCAAGATGGAACTCGGTCCACCTGATGATACTGGAAGAAGGAGACCAATTCCAATTCAGGGCTCTGAGTTCAAACTTGAATGCGATAATGTGATTTCTGCAATCGGTCAGGTTCCAGCGACTGATTTCATAAGAGGAAAACTTGAGCTCACATCCTGGTCAACAATAAAAGTTAATCCAATAACTCTTGAAACCTCAGCACCTGGAATTTTTGCAGGAGGTGATATTGTCTCAGGTCCAGCCTCAGTTGTTGAAGCCATCGCTGCAGGTCATAGAGCAGCTGAGTCAATCCACAGGTTCTTGAGAGGATTGGATATGGAAGAAGGTAGAACCCTAACAGGAACTGAGAAGAAGATTGCTCAACCAGATGATCTCGATAAAGTTGAGAAGAGGAAGAGGACTAAAATTATTCAGAAGGATCCAAAGGAAAGAATAAAGAATTTTGATGAAGTTAACTTAGGATATACTCAGGAGCTCGCCGTTCAGGAAGCTCTTAGATGTCTTGAATGTGGAATATGTTCAGAATGTCTTGAATGTGTGAAGGCATGCCAGAGAAAAGCAATTAATCATGATATGATGGATGAGATCGTTGAAATAGAGGTTGGTTCCATAATTCTTGCCACTGGATTTAAATTGATGAATCCCCTTGAGCTGAGAGAGTATGGATACGGAAAATATTCTAATGTCTTTACCTCCCTTGAATTTGAAATTCTCAACAATGCCTCAGGACCCACAGGTGGAAAGATTCTTACAAGAGATGGAAGGGTTCCCAAGAGCATTGGAATTATTCATTGTGTTGGAAGCAGAGACAAGAAATATCACGAGTATTGCTCAAGAGTTTGCTGTATGTATGCTTTGAAATTCGCACATCTTATAAAGGAGAAGATTCACGATTGCGAGGTTTACAACTTCTACATTGATATGAGATGTTTTGGAAAGGGATATGAGGAATTCTACAATAGATTACTTAAAGAAGGTGTTAACTTTATTAGAGGAAAGATTGCAGAAATAAGTGATGCAGCCCTTGATCCATCAGAGGAAGGAAAACTGATTTTGAGAGCAGAGGACACAATGATAGGAGTTGTGAGAAGGGTTCCTGTGGATATGGTTATTCTCTGCCTTGCCATTGAGTCCCAGCCCGATGCAAAGGAACTCTCAAGACTATTCACATGTAGTCTCGGAAGGGATGGATTTTTTATTGAAAAGCATCCAAAACTTGCACCTGTTTCAACAGCCGCTGATGGAATATTTATAGCTGGTGCATGTCAGAGTCCAAAGGACATTCCAGATACAGTCGCCCAGGCTGGTGCAGCTGCTTCTCAGGTTTTGAGTCTGATTCAGAAAGGTGAGGTTGAAACAGAGGCTGTAACAGCAACAATTGTTCAGGAGCTTTGCTCTGGTTGTCAGATATGTATACCTCTTTGTCCATATAATGCAATAAGTTACATTAAGGAAGAGAACAGGGCAGAGATCAATGAGGCTCTTTGTAAAGGTTGTGGAACATGCGTTGCAGCATGTCCATCTGGAGCCTCATATCAGAAACATTTCACCGACCAGCAAATATTTGCTGAAATTGAAGGGATTCTTTCAATTTGATAAACAGGAGGTCTTATAATGAGTGAAAAAAGAGAGAATTTTGAACCAAGGATAGTGGCATTTCTATGCAACTGGTGTTCATACACTGGAGCTGATCTTGCGGGAACATCAAGGATGAAATATTTGCCAAATGTAAGACCCATAAGGGTTATGTGTTCAGGAAGAGTGGATAGTCAGTTTGTAATAAAAGCTTTTGCAGAAGGAGCAGATGGAGTTTTAATATCAGGCTGTCACATCCCCTCTGACTGCCACTATCAGGAAGGAAATTTCAAGGCTCTCAGAAGAGCAAAACTTCTGAAGAGACTTCTTCCCCAGTTGGGAATTGAACCTGAAAGATTCAGATTAGAATGGATATCAGCGGCAGAGGGTGATAAGTTCCAGCATGTTTGTAACGAATTCACCGAACAAATTAGAAAACTTGCTCCCATGAATTTAAAGAAGGAGGAGGTTTCCAATGAGTAAACCAAAGGTTGCCTTTTACTGGTGTGCATCCTGTGGAGGCTGTGAAGAGGCAGTTGTTGACCTTGCAGAGGATATCCTGAAGGTTATTGAAGCAGTGGATGTTGTTTTCTGGCCAGTTGCTCTTGACATAAAGAAGAAGGATGTTGAGGAAATGGAGGACGGTTCTATCGCTGTTACTTTTATAAATGGAGCCATAAGACTTTCTGAACAGGAAGAGATGGTTAAACTTTTAAGGAAAAAGTCCCAGTTGATTGTTGCCTTTGGAAGCTGTGCACATCTTGGCGGAATTCCAGCTCTTGCAAATTTTACAACAAAAGATGAGATATTAAAAACTGCTTATCTTGAGACATTTTCAACTCTGAATCCAGAAAAAGTTATTCCTCAGGTCAAAACTGAGGTTTCAGAAGGGACTCTCACATTACCTGAGTTATTTGACCATGTCTATGCCCTTGACCAGGTAATTGATGTGGATTACTATCTTCCAGGTTGCTCTGTTCCCACAAAGCTTATCCTTGAGGCAATAAATGCAATTCTAACGGGTAATCTTCCACCTAAGGGGTCGGTTCTTGCACCAAACAAAACAAATTGCGATACATGCGAGAGGAACAAGACAAAGCCAGAGAAGATTAAGATAGATAGATTTTATAGACCTTATGAGATTGAGCTTGACCTTGATAAGTGTTTTCTTGCCCAGGGTGTTATATGTCTTGGACCTGTAACAAGAGGTGGATGCGACGAGAGATGCATTAAAGGGAATATGCCCTGCAGAGGTTGCATGGGTCCTGTAGACCAGGTCTATGACCAGGGAGCAAAATTTGTATCAGCTATTGCGTCAATAATTGATTCTTATGATGAGAATGAAATTGAAAGAATTGTTAATACAATTGCTGACCCTGCAGGAACATTTTATCGCTTCTCCCTATCAAAGGCTGCTTTAAAAGAGAGAAGTTTAAAGAAAGAATAGGAGGTAAATATGGAAAAAAGAATAACTATAGATCCCATAACAAGGCTTGAAGGACATGGTAAAATTGAGATTTTCCTTGATGAATCAGGGAATGTAAAGAACGCATATCTTCAGGTTCCAGAGCTGAGAGGCTTTGAGAGATTCTGTGTTGGAAGACCTGCGGAGGAGATGCCGAGAATAACACAGAGAATATGCGGTGTCTGCCCTACCGCACATCACATGGCATCTACAAAAGCATTGGATGATTTATGGAAAGTTGACCCGCCTGTTTCTGCTAAGAAAATAAGAGAGCTTTTCTATTCAATATTCATGCTTGAAGACCATACTCTTCACTTCTACTACCTGGGAG
>FMSI01018628.1_pt1 | contig 12375 bp, 6 predicted proteins | sample 1504471 | NCBI WGS metagenome assembly FMSI01 (sample SAMEA4475357, study PRJEB15587) | soil metagenome | biome: Soil; feature: Field | place: India | collected 2015-03-11 | depth 0 m
CTGCCTACGCCGGACATGCCCAGGCCGATTGCGGCCACCTCGCCCGGCTCGGCGCTGGCCTGGGAGAGCACCGTCACCACGGCTTCCGCCAGCCGCTCGCGCACGGTGGCGTGATCTACGGCGTTGATGTTGGTGGAGCCGACGGTGACCGTCGCCAGCACGTCGCCTTCTTCGTTGACGGCCACGCAGCGCGTCTTCGTGCCGCCGCCGTCGATGCCTAGTATGATCACGGGTTCACAACTCACTCTAGAGATGTATTCTATATCATCTCGCTCTACAAAAGAATAAAACCACCGAACTTTTCAGATGTTAACACAAACCATCTTGCTTTTAACAATTTTAAATGTTTGTAAAAAATTTCACGAACCTCTTGAAGTGGTGAACGGTCTATCTATAATTACGAACTGAAAAAAGGTGGCGCCTGACAAAACTGAAAAGTCTCTACAGACGACAAAGTCCTCAAGTCTCAAAAGGATATGAATTTTATACATTGAATAGAGAGGTTGGGCAAGGAGACTGCCATGGAAATTTTCAAACGTGTTGCAATTTCATCGTTGATTATTGTACTTCTTGCGTCAATTTTCCAACCGCTCTGGGTCTATGCTCAGGACACCCCATCGGCCTCATCTGAAGACAATTCCAAAGAAACACTCAGAACGACTCAGCTTTTCTTGCCCGTCATCGGCAACGCAAATGCAGCACCGACCTGGACTCCGGCGCCTACCACAACTCCTGCGCCGACGGTGACGCCTGCGCCGACTCCAACGCCTGATTCTGGCGGCCCGTTACAGCTTCCTCGCCCGGTCAGTGGACGAGATTTTGCACAACCGTCTCTGGAGGTTGGCGCGCCAGAGGTCGGAGCGCGGCTGGTGCTCGAACTGGACCAGGCGCAGCGTCTGGTGATTTCTCCCCATGTGGTGACAGTTCAACCAGGCGAGGTGCGCTGGTTTGGCGTCTGGGTGGAGGACGAACAGGGAAACCGATATGCGGGCGATCCTAGATATCTGGAGGTGAAAACTTTCGGCCCATCAGGCTATCGCTGGAGCTGGGAAGGCCCTGGTCGGCTGCGCGTCGAGGCGCCCAATGAATTTGTTAAAGAGGGATTTGTCGTCAACGTGCGCCGCAAAGACCTAGAGCCGGAGCGAATCTTTCTAAACACGCTCGCCACCCTATCGATGGTAAAGCCACAAGCATACACTGCTGTCATCGCAGAAGAGCTTGTCGGCTACCCTGTCAACTATGAGCTCAACGACGCCACTGTAATGCAACGGTTGCAACTGTTCGCGGCTCAGGAGTGGCAGCGAGCCATCGATATAAAGTTGGAAGGCGTAGCCGAGCGCCCGGTATTTCCGGTATTGGTGAAGGACGAAGCAGTGGCAGGCTTGACAGTCGGTCAACCGATTTTCGGCGAAGGAGAAGCAGGCTTTTATGGGTTATTGAAAGAAGTGGTTGCCAGACGCAATGGATACGCCCTGCTGGCCGTCGAACTGGCCGCTCCTTGGGAGGTTTTTGAACGCTATCAGGAAGAAATCGATCTAGGGGCGATCTGGCGAGCGGACATTATTCCCTACGATCTTGGTCGCCTGGTGGCAACGGTGGAGGCCGCGCCTTCTGAGGTGGCTGCGCAAAGTGTCACCGCGCAAAGCAGTTCGTCGGCGTGTAAATGGGACACTCCCAAGCTCAAGGGGAAAGCCACGTGGGGGGATACGGTCACCTTTACACTCGGGGTTCCATGGAAGTGTAAATATTCTCTAGACACGTTGTTGCTGGAAATATCCTTAAACCTTAACTTTAACGCCGGGGCTGGAAAGTTTCAGGTGACCTCAAGGGACGGGATTAAAGGTCAAATCGAGTCAGGTGTTGAGCCGGAACTCAAAACAACCATCTCCTTCCAGTCAACGGATGTAAGAGCGCCTGAATTCCTTCCTCGGATTACCTGGCCGATATTCGCCACCGCAGTGTTTAGCATTTATTTCGACGCTGCACTGGATCCGTTAAATGCCAACGCAATCGTGGATTGCGATAAAAATGCATCGAACCTGAACGATTGCGTCGGCGTCAAAGCTGAGCTTCTGAGCGGTTCCTTTAAGACGCTTCTGGCATCTCGATTCAAAATCGGCTCGAAGGACTGGTTTGAGTTTCTGCCCCCTAAACTCAGCGCTTCCCTTGCGACGCCTTTCTTTTCTCTTGCAATTGACACAGACAGTCTGAAACAGACAACGAAACTCAGTAGCAATTTAATAAGCGCAGGCATCGGAGTTGCTTTCGCCGATTTCGGACCTCTGAACCGGATTATTAAACTCCTAAACCTCGCTCAACTTGCTCTCGATGACGACGCCACAGCTATTTTCGGCGTCCTCGCCAAAGTCAATCCGATCGCAGCTAAATACGAACAGGTGCAGATATCCAAAGGATATGCGCTTCAGGAGACCTCCGATCTTCCCTCCCGAAAATTATCTTTCAACGTTGCAACATCTGTCGAGGCGAAAGGTTTCCTGGCGGAAATTCTTTCAAAAACTTTGAAATTGGATACACTGCAACTCATCAAAGAATTTCCGCCGTACTATTCGATTGAGCATAAAGATGCACCTTCCCTGAGATATCTCAGGTCCCGCCTCGATCCACAATCAGGCAAGCTCCTTATCGAGGGAATGTTCCAACCGACTGGGCGATTTCAATATTCATTTGAACTTATTGAGGTTCATCGAGCATCCGACCTCCAGCCAAAACTTGAAGGTGGATTACGACCCGGACGCCCCATCGGGACAAGCGCTGTTCAAAACGATGCATTTTCGGCGGCTGTAACTCCACCCACCAACTGTCAGGCTTTGGCGCCGGATGCGCCTGAACGTAAGGCCATCATTATTGGAAAGGTGAAGTCCCCCGAGCGCAGCTCATACTGGAACTGGGTGTATCTAGGCACGACTGACTTATGCTATCAGATCTCGATGCAGCTCACCAAAGTGATCGGGGCGCCCGTAGGCCAAACGGCAGAAGCCAGAGGTCTCCTGCTGCAGGAGGGCATTGGTCGGAGAGAGTACACTTTGTCGGTCGACAACGGATTTTTGATCGCTCCCACAAGGGTTTCACTAGATGGCATTGCACTAGCCGAATTCAAGGTGGGATATCAATGTCCCGCAGAAGGCACCTTCCGGGCGACCGTTGTGGCCAAGCATGAGGATAAAGAGGTTGCGCGCAGCCAGGTGTGGGTGATCTGCGGCGATCATCTAACCATTTCCACCTGGGGCGACCCTCACATGATCACCATAGATGGAGTGGGATACGATTTCCATGCCCAGGGAGAATTCTGGGGCGTGGCTCATGAAACGCTTCCTCTGCAGCTTCGTTTCCTTCGCCCAAGCTGGTTCTCGACAGCCAGTGGCGTCGCAACGAAACTTGGCAATGCCACGGTGGAAATCCGCGCAGATTGCAGGCAACCTCTGGTGATCCGCGTAAACGCAACCGATATTGCGAGTGAGCTTTCCACCAATGGGTACTTCGAGGTGGGAGAAGGTCTGATCGTGTGGGAGGAAGGGGTTATAAAGATTCTTTACCCTGGAAACAATCCCACGCCGGCGGTTTTCGTGCGCCCGGCCTGTTGGTCCGATATTCCAATGTTTGGAGTGGGGGTGCTACTCCCGGACCACATGCGGGGTTCCCTGCGAGGCTTGTATGGCAACGCCAATCGCAATAGGGACGACGATTTCATCATGCGCAACGGACAACAACTTGCAACGCCGCTTTCCTTGCAGTCGTTGTACTACGAGTTTGGGAAGAGTTGGGAAGTGCGACCTGGCGAAAGACTCTTCACCGATCCGGCGCCCGAGTTTATTTATCCGGTGGAGCCGCCAGCCTTCCATCCTGAAACACAGGCTCAAGCGGAGACGCAGTGCCAGAACATCGGCAACGCCGTGGTGCGAGAAAACTGTGTCTTCGACGTCGCCAGTACAGGAGCGCCCGAATTCTTTGTGCCTATTGCAGAACAGGTCGCGCAGGCATGGGAATCTCGAGGCATTGAAATTACAGCAGGCGACCAGAAAGCCCGGTTGACGATCCATCCAGAGTCGGTGACGTTGACCGATGCGCAGTCGGCGATCATAACGCTGACCAATCCAACTCAACAGTCCATTGCCTATTTCTTGAGGCTAATCGGTGATGAGCCTGGTCTGCTTGTCAACGGCGTTCTGCTGCACGATGAAGAGATCACCACTCCAGCACAGATCGAGGGCGGCGGCCTGCAAAGTGTGACGCTCGAACGCGTCTGCCCGGCGGACCTACAACAAGATCGGTGGTTCTATTACCTGATCCAGGTTGTTGAGAATGGCGCTACGAACTCAAAAGTTTTCCTGGTCGATGTTTTCTGCGCAAAGCCTGACGTTGAAATTTTAACAGGCCAGTGGTCGAATTTGCTGCTGGTCAATCCCGGCAGCCAGGTGCAGAACACCCTGGTTGTGTCGCCGACGCACGGCTTTAGTGGCGTCGTGCAGCTCCAGCTTGAGACCGCAAGTGGCGAGACGCCTGTCGGGTTCACGTTGCAGCCAGGTGAGATTATGGTGAACGGGTCAAATCTAGTCTCGCAGGTGCTGACCATCAGCGTGGCGAACGATGTAGCTCCAGGAGACTACGCCCTGCGCGTGCGGGTGAGTGGCAATGGAGTGTCGCCTAGATTCATTTCATTCACAGTGCGCGTCACAGAATCTGCCAACGATGACCCACAGCCTGCTGCCTGGCGAAAAGTGTATGAGACTGTTCCGTGGAGCAAGATAACCGACGGCGCAGTGCACAATGGCCGATTCTACATCGTCGGCATGATCCCGTATGGGGGTGCAGACACCCTTTGGAGCTCGGCTGACGGCGAGCGATGGACGGCGCAACTGCTGCCGGTGAATCTTCATGGGGACAATAACTTCCAAAATCAGCCTGACATCGCTTGCGGCCCCCTCGGTTGTTTGATTGCAAGTGCAACAATTGATGAAAACGGCGTGGGCCGCAACATGGTCTTTCGCTCAATCGACGGCGAAACCTGGACATCTCAAGAGACGGGCGTGAAGTTCGGCGCAGTGGAATATGCAGGCGGCTACTACTTTGGGCTGGCCGAAAACAGAATCTTTACCTCCGTCGATGGCGTCACCTGGATGGAATTTGATTTAACGAATGCCTATCCGGGATATTTGATGCATAGCCCATCCGACGTCATTTACGAGTCTGGACGCTACATCGTTGTCGGTAGAGTGTTGAGCGAAAACCCCTATCGCTGCACTCCAGCAATCTGGACTTCGCCCGACGCCACGAATTGGACGCTGATTACTCCTGACCCGAATACGGGATGGTACAATTGCGAGCCCGGCCTCAATGCTATTGCCTATGGAAATGGCCTGTACGTGGCTGTAGGCAGCGGCGTAATCTACACATCCAATGACGCTCAGACCTGGACGCGTCAAAATCCCTCTGTCAACGACTGGTGGGAAGATGTCATCTTCGCAGATGGTAAATTTGTTGCTGTGGGCGTGTCTCAGATTGCTTCTTCTATCGAGGGTGTAAACTGGATGAACGTAGCCATCTCCAGCCCTGCTGCTGTGTACGGTCGCCCTCCCTACGTTCAGGGCGTCATGTACAACGGTGAAAAGTTCGTGGCGTTCAGTTCCGAATTCAGGTATATCTGGCAATCGCTCGACGGGACAACCTGGTCGTACCTGATGCCTCTGGGGGAAGCCCCGGTCGATGTTGTGCGCGGCGCCGACAAGTTCCTCGCATCCACCCGAGGGGGAGCCGCGTTGCATTCTACGGACGGCGAATTATGGACGGCGGTTCCTGCGCCTTTCTCCGGGAAATTGGCCTATGCCGACAATTCTTACTTCCTGCTAGGCGGCGCAGGTCGCTTCGCCCGCTCGCAGGACGGCGAGACGTGGACGATGCTCTCCACCGGAGGAACGCACACCGCCTCCTATCATTCTCTCCACGACCTCGTATATGCTCCGGATAAGGATATCTACGTCGCAGTTGGAGATGATGGCATCCTGGTGTCGTCAGACGGTATAAACTGGTTATCTGCATGGAGCCAGGACTACACCCATTTCTATGCAGTCGCATATGGCAATGGCGTCTTTGTCGCCGGCGGCAACAGCAAGATTCTTTACTCGTTCAACGGCTATCACTGGTACGCTTATCCTGTTCCGGGCGACGGAGTCGGCATCTCCAGCATCATTCATGCTCAAAACCGCTTTATTCTGGTGGAAAAGTGGCAGAATCGAGTGTGGATCGTTGACGACGAAGATCTGACGAACTATAGCCTGTTCACTCCGAGCGTGAATATGACAGGCGCTCAAATCATCCAAACCAGCGCAGGTGGCCTCTTGGGAATCGTTCCTGTTGAAACCTGTTATGAAGGTTGTGATGGTTATAACAGAATTGTGCGCTCGTCCGATGGCATTGACTGGCAGGAGGTTCCGTTCGTAGAGTCGCAGGCATCGTCTGTAGCGATCGCCGAGGCAAACGGAATCTGGGTCGCCGTTGCCGGCAATCAGATTTTCATCCGACGCTAAAGGTTCTCCCGAGTATACCACCCTGGTTAAGTTCTCCTTATCTTTTCAGGAGGACTTAACCAGGGTGGCCATCGAGTATCACCCTCCGATAATTCCTTCCCGGCGCAATTTTGCCCAGCACAACTGCCTCCTTTGCGCCGGTGCACGCAGGGACGTTGCCCGGCAGCCCATGCGCGCACAGATACGCCAGCAACGCAAAGGTCAGCGCTTCTTTGGCGTCGGCGGAGAAGCCCAGCGCGTCGTGTGGGATAACCGGAACTTCCCATCCGAACTGCACCGCCAGCCTGGCGCGCAATGCCGCCATCAACACAGGGTTGTGCACCCCGCCGCCGGCCACAACCACCTCGGCGATGGGGCCAGGCGCAAAACGGGCATATGCGTCCACGATGCTGGCCGCCGTCAGGACGGTCACGGTGGCGACGAAGTCCGCCGGACTTGCGCCCATCGCCTCCGCCTCCCTACGCATCGCTTCCGCCAGTTGTACAGAGAAAAGCTCGCGGCCGGTCGTCTTCGGCGGCGGCTGATGAAAGTAGGGATGCGAGAGCCACCGCATTAGCAAAGGTTCGATCACCCGCCCCTGGCCGGCGAGCCTGCCGTCCTGATCGTAAGTCAGTTCGCCGCCGCTGACAAACCGCACGGCCCAGTCGATCAGCACGTTGCCGGGGCCGGTGTCGAAGGCCAACGGCGCTGCATCCAGGTCAACCGGCGGCAGAAACGTCACGTTGCCGATGCCGCCGATGTTTTGCACGGCGCGCCAGCCGCCTGCAACGCCGTGAAGGGCAGGCAGCGGCCGCAGCAGCAACCAGTCGAAGATGCTCACCAGCGGCGCGCCCTGGCCGCCCATGGCCACATCCGCCACGCGAAAGTCGCCGACCGTCGTCACGCCCGTGCGTGCGGCGATCACCGCCGGCTCCCCGATCTGCAAGGTGCTGGTCACCCGTCCGTCGCCGGCCACATCGTGCCAGAGGGTCTGTCCGTGGCTGCCGATGAGATCGAGGCTCGAGAGCGGAAGACCGGCGTCCGCCGCCACGCGCTGCACCGCGTCTGCAAAGACTTCGGCGAGGCGGAAGTTGGCGCGACAGAGATCGGCGGGCGTCCCGCGTCCGGCGAAGAGGTCGAAGATCAGCGCGCGCTCCGCCTCTGGCCAGGGCCAGGTGGCGAAGGCGAGCATCTGTATATGCACGCCTTCGCCCTGCGGTGAAGGCAACCCCGTGATGTCTGCGATCGCCACATCGACGCCGTCGGCGGAGGTGCCGCTCATCAGCCCGGCGACGCGCATCTTCACCTCAGCGCCTGCGTCAACGCCTCCGCCTGCGCCCGATAGTTGGCCATGTGGATGACCTGATGGCTCAGGCGGGCGTCTTCGGCTGCGAAAGCGAGCAGGTGGCTTTCCAGCGAAACGCGCGCGGTGGTGAGCGGCGCAATTTCCCCGCGCAGCACGCGCACGAAGTCGCGCATGATGCCTTCATCGCCGCCGCCGTGCCCCATTGCAGCCGTGTCCACGCGGATGGTTTCCGTCTTGCCGCCGTGGATGTTGATCTCGATCTCGCCCGGCTCCACCGCACGGGCGCGCAGCGTGCCCTTAGTGCCGTCGTAGCGCATCGAGCGGTGCTCCTGGTTGGAATGACCGTGCATGACCAGCGTGACCGAGGCGCCGTTCTCCAGCTCCATCAGCACCGTCTGATGATCGACGACGTCGTTGTCGCAGCGATAGACGCAGCGGCCGTAGGGTCCGGTCTCAATCGCCTGTTTTCGTCCGGCGCGGCTGACGTCGGGCGAGATCGTGATGAAAGGCCAGATGTTGGGGGCGTCCGGGTCCAGGCCAGCCGCAGCCAGGCGCTGGCGCGCATCGGGAATGGTGCGCTCGTAGTCAAGATAGATGGCGATCGCCGAGAAGGGACATTCCGGCTCGATCGGACAGCCGTCGGTGCAGCGCGCCGGAATTTCCGGCCCCACGTTTTCGCTGCGGAAGTGAATCAGCGAGCCGACCGAGGAGAGTCGCACGACCGGCTGCTTGAGGTTCCAAACCAGAATGTCGAAGTCGTGGCAGCATTTGGCGAGAATCATCGGGCTGGAGAGCGCCTTGTTGCGCCAGTTGCCGCGCACGAAGCTATGCGCCATGTGCCAGTAGACGACGTTTTCGCGGTGCTCCACGGTGACGATCTCGCCGATGACGCCTGAGTCCAGAATCTCGTGCAATTTGCGCCAGAAGGGTGCATAGCGCAGCACATGGCAGATTTGCAGCACGCGGCCGGTGCGCTCCGACGCCTGCACCAAGCGGACGCAGCCTTCCAGCGTGTGCGCCATCGGCTTTTCCAGCAGCACGTCGTAGCCCGCCTCCATGGCCGCAATCGCCGGCTCGACGTGCATCTGATCTTGGGTGGCGATGATGGCGCCGTCGGCCAGTTGTCCGGCGGCGATCAAATCCTCCCAGGTGACGAAGCAACGACTGTCGTCGATGTCATGCGCTTCGGCCAGGCGCTGCCGTCGGATCGGATCGGGTTCGGCCACGCCGACGATGCGCACTTCATCCGGGTGACGCAGCGCATACGAAGCATACGCGTTGGCCCCACGCGAACCTGCGCCGATGACAACCAATTCAACCGGTTTCGACATCATCCACCTTCTTTCTATCGTTCAATAGCCTGTCGCCAGGCGGCTTCCAACAACGCAATGCTCTTGGGCATGGCGGTCTCCGCCGGTTCATGCCCCTCCATCTCTATAGAGACGTAGCCGGTGAAGCCGGCGTCCAACAGGATGCGGAAAATGCGCGCGTAGTCCAGATCGAGCGTGTAGACCGTGCCGCCGCCCGGATAAGTCTTGGCATGGGCCAGCCAGACGTAAGGGGCGATCTTCTCCATGGCCGCGTACATGTCCGGCTCGAAATAGAAGTTGCCCATGTCCAGAATCGCACGCAGCCAGGGCGAGCCGACGCTGCTGAGGATGCGCACCATGCCGTCGGCGGTGGTGGTCAACCCCCAGTGATTTTCCAGCAACAGCATCACCCCGCGGCGCTCGGCGTGCGGCAGGCATTGCTCGATGGCGTCGATGCACCAGCGGAAGCCGTCGTCCAACGTGTAGCCTTCCCACGGCTCCACCCAGCCGCGCGCCGCAATCAGCTCCGAAAAGGGCGCTCGCTTGCGGAAGCCGCCGGAATTGATGCGGATCGAAGGGATGCCCAGCTCATGCGCCAGATCGATGCAATGCAGCGTGTGTTCGATCTCGCGGCGTCGCTCTTCTTCCTCGGCCCAGACAAAATCCTGATGAATGCTCAGGTTGTAAAGGTCGAGGCCGAGCTGGAAGGCGCGACGCTTCAGCGAGCGCAAGTACGCAGGCTCCTCCGACGCCATCTGGCGATGCAACAGCTCGACGCCGGCCAACCCCAACTGTGCAGCGGCTTCGAGCACCTGCTCCAGCGGCGTCACCTCCGGCGTGAAATGCCAGTAGGAATAGCTGGATGTCCCCAAACGCAATGTCGTCATGTTCTCCTCTCTTTGCAGTTGACTTTTCCATCCGGCGCCGGACTTCACCGATTCAGGATCGGGAGTGCGTTTTCCAATGGCACCGGCTCCCCCCGGCGCGCCGACGCGTAGGCTGCCAGGGCCACCGCCAGCGCAGCCAGGCCGTCCATTCCCGTGATGGAGGGCGCGCGCTCGCTGCGCACCATGTCCACGAAATCCGCCATCAATCCACGATCGATGTCGCTGCCGTAACTCACCCACTGCGTCTTGCCCGTTGCGTTCGACGCCACGGTGACATATTGGTGCAACGCATCCAGGTAAATTGCGCCGCGCTCTCCCACCACCTCGATCTTCACATCTCCCCAGACGGGATAACTTGGCGGGCGCGACCAGCTCGTGTCGAGCGAACCGTAGACGCCGTTGCTGAGCGTGAAGGAGAGCAGGCCGGCGTCGTCGATGCCCAGGCCGGGATGCAGCAGGCTGTCGCCCACCTCGGCGTAGACCTCCGTCACTTCGGCGTTCCAGAACCAGCGCAACAGGTCGATCACATGCACGGTGTGGTCGATCACCGCGCCGCCGCCCGCCAGCTCCGGATCGATGAACCAGCCGCCCGGCATTGAGCCGTGATTCGTGCAATTGACGGCGAAGACCTGGCCTAACTCGCCGGCGTCGAGCCGGCGCTTGAGCTCTATGACCGCCGGCGCAAAACGCACCGGAAAGGCGATCTGCAGCCGCGTATTGGCGGTCGCGCACCGTTCGATCATCGCCTGCGCGTCGGCGAGGGTGACGGCGATGGGCTTTTCACAAAGGATGGCGCCCACCCGCCCCGCCGCCAGCTCCACCAGCGGCCGGTGCAGCGCGTTCTCGCTGCACACGACGACGGCGTCCGGTCCGGCGTCAAGAAGCTGCTCCGCCTGCTCGTAGCGACGGACGCCCAGCCGCTGCGACCAATCCACCGCCAGCGACGGCGAACGATCCCACATTCCGACAATCTCAACGCCTGCCATCTGCAGCAGATTCGCTGCATAGCTGACCGAATGCATGTGGGCGACGCCCAGAAAGCCAATGCGCACTGTCTTTTCGCTCATGGCGTCATCCTCCGAACTCTTTGAGTGCAACGGGCCGACCGCTGCGCATCGACTCGATGGCGGCCAGCGCAGCGCGCACCGCCTCCAGTCCATCGCGCGCGGTCACGATCGGTTGCGCGCGCCCTTCGAGCACGTCGATGAAATGGGCCAGCTCCGTATAGTAGGGTTCGTCCTCCGGCGCAGTGGGGCTGCTGGAGAGGCGTTGCAGGCCGCGCGCTTCGTCGTACAGCTCCGCCAACAGCGGCGGACGATCCAACGAGTCCCACTCGATCAACCCCTCGCCGCCCGCCACTTCGACGCGCGTGCGGAAGACGCCGCGCGGATGCGCCCAGCTCACCTCGATGAAACCGATGGCGCCGGTGGCGAAGCGCAAGGTGATCTGGGCATGGTCCTGATAGGGGCGGCCGGCGAAGGTCAGCCCGCGGGCAAAGACGCGCTCGATGTCGCCGCAGCACCAGCGCGCAAAATCGATGTCATGCACGCCGACGTCAAGCACGACGCCGCCGCTCTGGGCGAAGTCGGCGTAATGGGCGGCGGAGAACTTGCCGCCTGGCCGGGGAAACGCGCCGCAGCGCGCGCTGCGATAGACGGCCGGCTTGCCGATGGCGCCGGCGTCGATGCGCTCCTTTACGCGGCGATACATCGGGAAGAAGCGCACCACCTGCGCCGGAAAGAGCATCACGCCGGCGCGTTCACACGCCTCCACCATCTCGCGCGCGTCGGCGGAATGGCGCGCCAACGGCTTTTCGCAGATGATAGCCTTGCCGGCGTCCGCAGCGGCCAACACGAGTTCCTTGTGCGTGGAGGCGGGCGTGCAGATATCGACGACATCCACAGCGGCCAGCAGCGCCTCCAACGAAGCAAAAGCGCGGCCGCCGTAACGCTGCGCCGCGCGCGCCGCCGCCTCTGGCAAAAGATCATAATAGCCGACGATCTCGACGCCCGGCATGCGCCGCCAGCCTTCGAGGTGAACGTCGGCGATGGAGCCTGTTCCGATCACGCCTATTTTTTGCATGGTTCTAAACCGTCGTCTTCAGGGAAAGGGTCATTTGTGAAGATGTTCGTCTAAACCGGTCATCCTGGAATCCATCTAGGCGGGGTCAACGCCAAGGTGCGCCGGCGCAGCCAGAGAAAACAGAGCGCGCTGCTCAGCGCCAACCCTGCGCAGACGATGAACAGGGCGTGAAAGCCGGCGGCCTGCACCACCATCCCGCCGGTGAGGCTGCCGGCGAGCTGACCGACGACGCCGGCCATGTTGAAGACGCCGCTGTTGCGGCCGCGCTG
>FMSI01026819.1_pt1 | contig 12265 bp, 23 predicted proteins | sample 1504471 | NCBI WGS metagenome assembly FMSI01 (sample SAMEA4475357, study PRJEB15587) | soil metagenome | biome: Soil; feature: Field | place: India | collected 2015-03-11 | depth 0 m
CCTCCATTCCCCCACCTAAGACGAGAACATTGCCGTAGAAAGAAGCGGACAACGTGCTACAGCCAGAAATGTCTAGGCTCAGAGGGTAATTGTTCGTCTGAAACTCACCCTCTTTAATAGGAATCTGTTCTCCTTCTATCTTTGTTTCCAGCCCATCAGCCTTAATGATGAACCTCCTGGTCAGATCCCATATCATAAGCACATTGTATCTCCTACACATGGTGTTAAAACGAAAATAATCCAACCTGTGGCCGCTTCCTGGAAGTAGGCTTTTGAAGTATATCGGGTTTTTAAGCCTCCATTCAGCTGGATATGGGATTGGGAGAGTCCAGTTCCAGTGAACCCTGATGCAGTTTGGAGCATGCCCGCCTTCATTGCATATTTCTGAGAAGCAGGCCTTACATATTAGATACCAGTAGTCCTGAATCGGGTATAGTGGAAACACTTTAGAAACTCTTGCACCAAGCACTCCTGCTTTAGCATAGGCTACTCCTCTCAACGCTCTCCCTTTAAAAAGCGTTTTTTAAGCTATTAAGTTTTTCTTCAACCGCTGTTCTTAAGCCGTCCACGTTTTTTCTGAGCCATTCCTCCCCCTTAGAACTACCTGTTATTGCTCGGTACAGGTCTAAACGCCTGTTTTCAAGCCAGTAGAGAACGTTTTCAGCCGTGAGTAAGCTACGTTTGTTCCAGTATTTTTTCAAGACACTCCGAGCTATTGTTGAGAGCACGCCATTGTTCTCCAGCAGGTTGACTATGGGTTGAACTAGGGAAACATCGTTGGCAATAGCCCTGTCAACGTCTTCAATTGTCCACTGCTCCATTATTTTAAGAATTACCCATTCCTCACTGAACGGTTCCGGAGGTTTCAGGCTTTTCAGGTTTTTCCTCCTGTTGCTCAACCTTCTGTCTCTTTCGCTTAACCTGCTTTTTAGGCTTTACCTCTAGCAGAGACTTGCAGGCGGGGCATTCGATTGTTTCAACCTCCTTTGGAACTTGGAGTATGGTTCCGCAATTCCCGCATCTTATCATCATCATATTTGCTGGGATAGGCTGTTTTCCTGCTTTAGCAGTTGCTAAAGCTCCTATGTTTGCTCCTGCTGTTGCACCCATACCCACTCCCTCAACCGCCTTCTTGCCAATGTCTGAAAGAATCCTGCCAGCTGGCCCCTGAAGAAGGTCGCTAACCATTTTAAGTTTCCTCGCCTCATTGGCCTGCTCTAGCTTTTTCTCAGCCAACCATTTCCTCATGTTTAGCTCTTGTGCGAGAAGCTCGTTGCGAAGCTTCTCAAGCTCAATCTGTACTTCTGCCGGTAGACTTTGACTCGTGAACAGGTTTTTAAGCGTATTCCTTAAATTCTCATCCGTCATAATCTTCTCGTAAATGTTCTCCCTCTTTTCTAGAGCCCCGTGAATCGCTTCCAGCAGCCTCTGGTTATTCTCATCCCTATGCTCCTTCACCAAGCTTATGACGAGGTTCAGCAAGGTGGTTGTCAACTGGTCTAAGCCTTGTTGCTGAGGAGGCGTTGAGGACTTGCCTATTTCCACCCCTGTTTTCAATGCTTCCAGGATGGCCTTCGTTGTTTCGACAGTGTCGCTCTTCCCCCCGTCCTCTCTTTTCTCCATCCGCCTACTGTATGTTAAAAAGGGTATTAAAGGATTAGGTTTCCCAGTCATGTTTGAAAGTATCATCATTGTCTGAATATCCTGTTCGGATAGGCTACTCAGAAACTCTCTAGCCTTATTCGGATCCTTCTTCACCAGATCTACGAATGCTTTCCATAGCTCGTCTCCCAGCACTTCTTCCTCTTTCTCCTTTGTTTGTGGGGTGTGCTGAGTTTCTATGGGGGTAGAGGTGCCGAAAACCGACTGGAATGCCTTTATCTTCACTGCATCTAGATAGGCTCGCTTAACCTCATCGTAGAAATCATCTTTTTTCTGTTGTTCTTGGCTTGGAAGCCCTGTTTGTATACCCAGCATCTTTGGCATGTTTTGAAGCACCCAGTTGCTATAGAGCACGCTTGCAGCGGTGTTCTGTAAATCCCCTATTTCTTTCAACTGGTCCTTAATCGCCCTCGTGGTTTCTTTAGGAGGGAGACCCATCATCTTATTATCACCTCCTGGTGAGAAACATTAATAGCATCCATAATCCGTTGAGCGTCGGAGAATATTTTTCTGAAGGCAGCGTTTTCAGTGATAACCATGTCGATGAGCTTGAGAAACTCGTCTGGGTTTATTACTGATTCGTCTGGTAGGTTTAGCTTCCTCTTGATTTTCTCGCTGATTAAATACCATGGTATTAAGCGTTGGTTAACCCACATATCCATATCCATTCCCCCGTCGAGCATGGCTAGAGCCTGAAGCTTACTGATGGTTACCGGTTGCAAGGATGCTAGCGGGAGGACTGTTGGAGTAGCAGAAGGCCGACCGTAAAGCCGCTTCAGCAGCAATGTTTGCTCTGGAGATATTGCTGGTGCTGTTTCAACATCCTTCTGAGATGGTGGGCTTTTGTCAGGTATGTCAGGTATAATCATCGGGGGGACATTGGCTATTTCTTGTGACAGCTCCACCTCCCAAGTTTCAATGGGAAAATCAGGGTCTCTTCCTCTAGGAATTGGGCTGGCAACTGCATTCACCACCCTTTTATCCGTGTGTAGACGCCTAGCGATTTCTCTCGTACTCTGTCCCCGTTTAAGCCTGAGAATAACCATTTTTCTTATTTCCTCCTCTTCAGGTATTGCTATTGAAGGAATCTTCCTTGCAAGGTTTTCCAAACGTTCTTTCGCTTCCTCGACGTAGGAGGCTATTTCTTCTTCATCCGTTAAATCCAAAGAACGGGTTTCATTGTCAGTTTGCTGTGGTTTCGTTAGGGTTTCATCTTGAGGTTCAGGCTGTTTTTTCCTCATGCCTATATAGGCTTCTTAAGCGATATATAAGCTTATTGTCTAATCTTCTTTCCGTTTTTAGTTTTCTAAAGCCCAGAAAAGCCTAATACTAGGGCTTCACGCCTTCTTCTTGAAGTGGCTCTCTTACCAGTTTGTGTAGTTTCATCGAGGTTTTACATATCTTTTTTTCGGCATCCCATTCCCCCAATGGGCAGCAAAATATTAGTCTAACCGTGTGGTTTCTTTCTGCATTCTTTGTGAAGACTATGGTTCTGAAGCTCTCTGGCTCGCATTTCTCGCCTAGATAGAAGTCCTCCACCCTCTTTTTTTCGTCCACGCTCATTTTTTGAGTCTCTTCAACGACTTTATGATGAGTTTAGCATCGTAAATATTAGGGTTGTTAAGGAAATCGATGACGTGGTCGCAAAAGTCGAGGATGTTGAATTGTTTTGAAGTGGCTAGCTTAGCCGTGTTAACTGTTTTCTTAGCATCGTTTAGAGGGTTTTTCTCCCTGAATTCAGTCAATATTCACTCCCTCCACTTCTTTGCATACTTCATAGTTCGTTTCTTGATGGTCTATTTGGCAGAGCTTCTTCTTCCCATCCATGTCAACTATCCCCAGTATCGTTGGAACCTCCATTATGTTGAAGGCACTGGCTATTTTCATGAAGGTTTCCCTGTCGGTTTCAAGCTCTATGACCTTGATCTCTCCTGTCTCTATCTCTTTTTTAAGCCTGTCCTTCAGGTTGATACAATGAGGGCAACTCCTGCTGGCTAGCAGTATGGCTTTAGGCATACTTTAAAAAAGCGGAGGCAAAATAAAAGCTTTTATCTAGCCTCCGACAACCCTTTATACTAGGTTGGATGGCTTCGAAAGCTTTGTCTTAGGTTTGGCTTGTAGAAAAATCTATAATTTCGGAATCAGCCAAGTTGAAAATGCGTGAGGGTGTTCAACAATAAAATGGTTGTCCATTACTATTTTAAACTATTCAACAGCATAAGGGAAGAGTGTGAAGTAGACTTTGCGGAGATGGAGCTGACTAGTCTTTTTGGCGAAGTAAAAAGGATTAGAAACTTTGCCGACGTACTTGGTAAAGAGCCGCTCAGCGTCTTCACTGTAGACGGTGTAAGAATCCAGGATGCATTACTGCATGAAGTGCCTTTTGGAAAATGTCAAGGCTTCTATGGTGTTAAGGAAAATCTCGAAGACGCATCTAAGCTTGCGAGAAGGCTCGCCTATACTAGAGAATTTATCGTAGTGACCAGGTTAGGAAAAATGAAGCCTGATGAATTGTTAAAGCAAGTTTTCCCGTCTGGAGTAGTCGGTAAAAATGTGAAATATTTTGAAAACAATGGTTACATTCTTTTCAGGATTATAACTAACCAGTATTTCTTAGAGAAGTCTTATTACATATCGAAACTCGACAGAAACGAGGAGGAGATAGATAAAAATGTTGAAACCCTTTTCTCATACCTGTTTGACCAATTATATAGAATTCCCGCGACTGAAGCAATGGCTGTAGGGAAGAGGCTTGAAGACTATTTCGCTAAAAGGGAAGAGCCTTCGCTTTATCTCACGCATTACATGCACCCGTATAAGGGAAAGTTTTACCCTAAAATGGTAAGGGCTTTACTCAACTACATCTATCCTAAGGATAAGGGTCTAGTCATGGATAACTTCGCTGGAAGCGGAACTCTACTGGTCGAAGCTACTCTAATGGGACTGGATAGCGTGGGAATAGAGATTAATCCTCTCTCCACATTAATGTCGAATGTTAAATGCTACTCCCTAGGACTAGACCCTAAGAAGCTGAAACAGGGAATAGAGTCTTTCCTAAAAGAATTGGTGGCCGTAATGCCGGTTTTTGAGGCACAATTAAGGGGAAGCAGGACGTTGAGAGCCCCTGAATACGACTTCTCCGTAATCAAAATCAGAAAGAAAAACATCCCTAAAAGAGTGTCAGAATCATTTAAAGATCCATCAGCGATTGATAAGGCCATCTTAGCTCAACAATTGATTGAAAAAATCGAGGACAGTAAGCTAAGAAACTTCCTGCTCTTAGGTTTAAGCGGAACCATAAGCGACCTAACAAGGCGAACCGCCAATGATTTCGTTGAAGTGTTAGCAAGCAGGCTAGGCGACTTGTATCGTCGTGTTTATCTATTCGCCAAACTGAATCAGATTTTAAAAATAGAAATCGGAAACTCAGAAACATATATCGGTGATACCAGAGATATGCAGAACACTCTTAGAACATGGGATAACGGAATCAGGCCAGTTAAAGACGAATCAATGGATGGAATAGTGAATTCGCCACCATATTCAACGGCCCTTGACTACATTAGAAACGACCTGCCGCAGCTTACAATACTCAACATAGCATCATCCCTAGAGCAACTTGAAAAAAACATGATAGGCAACCCTAACCTAAAATATTACCCGAACGAATTAGAGAAGGAGATTGAGGGTAGCGGTTCCGGCTTTAAACAGCTGCCGGAATCCGCGAAAGACACCGTCTTAAGCATACTCAGAGCTGGGAGGAAAAGAGAAGCTCTTAGAAGCTACAAGTTCTTCAAAGACATGTACCTGGCACTCAAGGAAATGAGAAGAGTATTAAAGAAAGATGCAAAAGCAGTTATCATAATAGGCAACAACCATTATAAGCTCAACGAACATTATAAGGAAGTCAAAAACGACCAAGTAATCTGGGAAATAGCTGGAAAAGAAGGCTTTAAAATAGAACGGATAATTACACGGAAACTCGAAAAATCAACGTTCGGAATGATACGATATGAATCGATAGTCATTCTCCAAAAGTGCTAATCATATAATATCGTAGGCATACTTTAAAAAAGCGAGGCAAATAAAAGCTTTTATCTAGCCTCCGACAAATACTAAGTATGACTGAGGAGGCAGATTCCGTTAAAGAGGCTGAGGACATTATTAAACATGTTTTATCCGAGTCTCCTGAACCTGATCCTGGTTCAATGTGTTCAATAGTCCTTGAGAAAGACCCTCCTTGCAGGGGGGAGTTTGGGGAAGTCATCAGGTGGAGAATGTGCAGGGCTTGGGATATTATTAAGAAGGGGGAGGCGAGACGTTTCGGCGATGCGATAAGAAAGGCTGCATCTGAATATAGGAGTAGGTGTGAAATCTGAATATTTCTAAGGACAAGTTTGAAATGAAAGAACCAGTCGTTTGTTACGTCCATCCTGGACACACGGATGGTAAATGTAAACTCGATAGGTTTTTAAAGACCCTTTAAAAGCCTACAATAAATGGTAAAGCTCACTTTAATCCATGGAGATTGTTTAAAAGCTTTACCCACTTTGCCGAATGAAAGCGTAGATTTAGTTTTGACCGACCCGCCGTTTATGATTTCAAAAACGGCAAAAACGAGCAAAATTGTCCGCTCAAAAGATCCTTTAAAGCGTTATAAATTTAAAGGCAAGGATATCGAGCTTTTCTTCGGGGAATGGGATGTATTTGAATCTGAGGAAAAATATTGGGAGTTCACCTTTACCTGGTTGTCTCACGTATGGGAAAAACTTAGAAAAGGCGGGCATCTCCTCACGTTTTTCGACAAATTAAAAGTAACGCGGCTGGTCGACTGGGTGAATGAGCACGGGGGGGTGGCAAGGCAGCCACTTTTTTGGATTAAGGAAAACCCTGTGCCTATGGCAAGAAAAGTTAGCTTTATGAATTCGGTTTCCTTAATTTTTTGGGCCACTAAACACACAACATCACGAAAATATGCGACTTTCAACTATAATCTAGGTCAGCATGAAGATTATAAATTTGCCCCGATTTGTTCTGGGCGGGAAAGATATCATTATGGTTTTCACCCGACACAAAAACCGGAAAGCATCTGTGAGTGGCTAATAAAATATCTTTCAAACGAGGGAGACACGATTTTAGACCCGTTCCTCGGTTCTGGAACAACCATGAAAGTAGCCAGAGATATGAAAAGAAATTGCATAGGCATAGAAATTGATGCTAGATATATTGAAATGGCGAAGAAAAGGCTACACTGGGGCAGTTCTTTAACTGATACAGAGTGGGATTTTAAAACATTTGTTTAAAATATTTGGTCTTTCACATTAAAGGCGTTCGTTTCTTTTTGAAAGGATAGTGGCTCTCTATGCATTCCGAGCACTCCATGTAGTCGGGCATCCCTAGCTTGATTGCTTTCAGGTAGCATAGTCGTGTTGGAGACCCGTAGTTTTCACATGATTTACTTGATTTACTTTTTTCCATATTTCAGAGCCTCCAGCACTTCTTTGGGGAAGTCGTAGACTGTTTCGAAGAACGTTTTTGACCACGGGAGGAGCCTGAGCGACGCCCGTTTTTGTGTGAAGAGGGTTCCCCAGGCGAGAAACATGTCTGGATGAGTCTCGTAGCATCTGTCTTCCTTTTGTCCCACGAATATTCTCATAAGCAGGTTATTATCCTGTGCATATCTCAGTATGTCGATGTTTACACCAAGCCCTGGTGCAGGAGGAGCCCATCTGAATTTCTTGCCTGCGGAGCGAAATGGCCCTCTGCGTAGCCAGATATAGAGGAAATGACTGTGGATTACGATTGTCTGGCCTGCAATATTCTTGCGTAGGAACGGTGTACTCGCTCTCATCTTGTTCACCCTTTTTTTCGCTTCATGTTTCCTAAGGTATTCTCTGCATAATCTTTATCTTTCACTGTGATTTGACCAGTCGTAGTATTATGAACGAAAAGCGTGCCACAGTAGCAGTCTATTTCGACATCTACAGTGGTGGAGACTAGCCATTTTCGCCGACACCCTGGGCATTCAACCCAGACCAAGCCTTTCTGACGCCTCATTTTTATTCCACCTTACCCTCGCTTGCTCGCTCCTCCTCTGGTTTTTTATTCTGCTTGATTTTCACCGCTGCCCTACAATTTGGGCAGGTGGCTGTCGACCATCTTTTACCACGGTAAGTCCAAACGTATCCGCATTTATGACACTTCGTTTGAACCATCCTTTATCAGCCTCCTTCTCCAACCCTTGTTATAGAAATTTGTTCTCCCTCTACACTTATGCGAAAATACTCGCCTTTCCTAACTTTTGCAGTATCCACAACTTCTCTCGGAAGATTAATGTAAAAATTCCTCCTGCCAAACTCTATGGCTTGAACATATTTCACTAGCTTCTGCTTCTTCTTCTCCCCCATTTTCAAGTAGTATCAGTATTAGTAGTAGTATTTAAGCTTTCTCACCCTAATGCGGTACTATAAAAAATCAGTCATCCACATCCATGGTCACATCCTAATGAATTTACCCCTTCCCGTTAACAGGTTTAGCCTGTTTTTTAACCACTATTGGATTCAACCTCTCTATCACGCACACCTTATATTTTTTGTCTTCCAATTTGTGGACTACTACTCTAGTCTCATATGTTCTCCTTTTCCCAAACCTGTTAGTCCGAGGGTAATAGTATCTAACCATAATCATTTGTTTGCCCTTAGTGCCACATTTTGGACATATCACTAGTCCTTCGTACTTCGTGGTTCCAGCCTGCATTTTTAACCACCCTAACGAGAAACTTCTATATAAGGTTTCTATATAAGATAGTATCTGGGCTCCTCAGCCTTTTCAAGTAGCACTTCTTTACCTGTAAGCATGCTGAAGGCACGGTATTTCTTTTTTTCTTCATCCCACACTATTTGTAGGCCGCATTCAATGCATAGTTCATGCAACTCCCTATGTACTGTCATGAATTCTTCAGCATTCTCCTCCAGCATTTCAAACTCCTTCCCGCAGTATTCGCATTTCCACCTTATTTTAACCACTTTACTCATCCCTAATCCGCCTCCACCTCTAGAATCTCGTTCTTCTGTAGTTTTTCCCAGATTTCGTTGCATTTAGTTTTGAAGTAGTCGTTCGTGCTTAAGGTTCCACGGATCAAGGCTAACAATATGATGATATATTCCTCTTTGTCCAATACTAGTTTGAACCTCATATATTCTTCACCCTAATTGATGGTCAGAGCTTTTTTAATTTTTTATAGACTCCGAGGATGCTTTCTTCTCCCCAGAACCAGATTATTGGGATTTTGCTTCCTTTTACCGCCAAGCAGGGAGTTATGTTTAGCTTGTTGCAGAGGTTCAATATCTTTTTCACTTCTCTGAAGGGTTTTTTCCTAGTTGAACACTTTACTAAAGCCACTTCACGGTTGTAGGGGCAAGTTTTAGAGGTTCTTATGGCAACTAGGTCGGCAACTCTTTTCGAATCTGTTATCTTGGCTACTAACCATCCCTCTTCCTTAAGCCTATCCCTGACTTTGTATTCGAACGTTTTGTTTTCAATAACCAACTTTTCACCACCCTAATGTTTTTCATAATAGCGTTTCCAGAGCTGTTTTAAGCCTTATATCGGTTATTTCCCTTAAGTGTTTTGGCGATTTGATGTATTTTGAGGCGTGTTCAGGATCCTCCAAGGCTTTTTCCAACTGTGTCAGAATCGGGTTAGCCAATGCGGATAGGCCGAGCGTGTTTGCCAAGTTTTTCAGGTTTTCCAAGGTTTTTCCAGCGTTTCTGAGTTTAGCTTCTCCCTCCAGCATTGCCAGGAGGGGCTCCATCTGTTGTCTGAACTTTCCTAGTGCTGCTGCAACCATCTCCTGCTTTTTCTGCATGAGTGTTCTTGCCACGTCTGGGTTTCTCTCAGACCATTCTTCCAGGGCCACGTCTATGTCTATGGGGAGCAGGTCTATAGAGATTTCAAGCTTTTTAGAGTATGTTGAGACTATCTGAACATTGTTTGACTCAAGGATTTCGAACAGCCTCCTAATCTCCTCTCCTTTTTCATACTCCCCCATGTTTTTCGCAAGCCCTTTTAGGGTTGTGTTGATGCTATTGATGCCGTTGAAAAGCAGGTTCACCGAGTTGTCGTCTGCTGGGAGTAGGTACATGTTGTCTTTAAACCTGCCCTTGGCTTCCCTAGTTATGCATATTGTTAGGCTGTTGAGCAACCTGTATGCTCTTATCCTCGCCGTTTTAAGGATGTTTTCAAACCTTGAGGGAAATGGCCTTACCCAGAGGGTTTTGGAGTCGATGATTCTGTATCCGCTTTCAGACTTTATTCTCTTCGACTGGTAGTGGGCTTCAAGTTCTCTACCCCTCAGGGTTTCCTCCCTCTCAGCGTAGAGGAAGTCGATGTTGTTCATGAATGCCTTAAGCTCGTTCAGAAAAGCCAGGTATTTCGTTCCTTTTAGTATGGAGGTGTTGCATTTCATTCTTAAGGCAGCGTCAGACGGGAACCTGAGGGTTGTGATGAAGCCTTTCAACACTATCTTTTCAGACATAAGCAATCCTCACCCTAATGTTTAGCACCTGCTACCATATAGGTTTTACCTTTACCAAGTCCCACCTTAGGCCTACGAATCTCTGAAATTTTGCTCTAAACCTGACGCCACAGTCGTAGCATTTAGCCTCGATGATTACTTTTTTACGTCTTTTTTCGAAAACGCTTATGGTTCTAACATTATGGGACTTGCAAAAAGGACAAGACAATTCTCACCCTAATGAGATTAGCAGATGCTATAAAGCCTTATACATTTTCTATTTCTACCCTTGGAGCAACGTAGTAGGTTATGTGGTCAATCGGCGGAATGTTGCGGGCAGAGATTTTCAGAGGCATGTCTGTCGAGAACTCTACACGTATGCGTCCAGTTTTGAGTTTTTTAAGGGCTTTAAGCATCAGTAGGACGCGACTCAGATTGTAGCTTGCTTTAGTGTTTTCGGGAAATTCGGAACCATACACTAGTATCTTTTGGGACAACTCTGAAACTTCTCCTTTAGCCGAGATGATGAGCTCTCCTTTCTCCACTAAGATAGTGAATTTGTCACTTATAGTGCTTCCTCGTTTCAAGACTTCAATGAAGTCATCCACATCAACATCCACCGAAATAGTCACGCTAAACTGTGGCAGGGGGAGCACTTCATTTAAGTTTGAGACGGGGGCAACGTCATAGGCGTAGATTTTAAACTCGCTGTTTTTAATGCTTACTTTCATCTCATTCTCGCTGACAACAATCTTAATCCTTTCATTGTTATCGGCTTTGGTAATTTTTGGAAACATTTTCAAGAAATCGCTTACACGAAATATAAAGCCGACAGGTTCCGAAGGGCAATTATCTGTATCTTCTGGAATTATCGAGAGGTCTATCATGAAGGCCTCTGAAATGTCCAATCTCCTGAAAATAAGGCGGTTTTTGGCGGGGTCTATGACAACACTAGCCTCATCGCTCAGTACACTGACAGCTTTAAGAGCGTTTAGGAAAGTGCTCGGATGACTTACTATGATGGTTATGGGAGTCAGATTAGGCTTAGGCTCCTCATGCGAGTAGTCCTCAACTACGGGTTCACTCATATTTTCTCACCCTAATGTTTCAGCCACAGTAGATTATTTTCTTTTTTCCATGAATGCCCAGTTTTCTCAATGGTTTCAGAAGCCTCTCCGCATCCTCCTTCGTATAGAAGAAAATCCCGTCATCCGAGACGATGACGGTTATCTTTTTAGAAGCCATTTTCCCTAGCCACCTGTTCTATTTTCTCTGTAATGTAGAACTCATCTGTTTTCTCGATTTTCTCTATGTCCACATCTATGCCAGAGCTTTTCAAAAGCGTAATAAGTTTCTTGGTTTCTTCGAAACAGGCTTGGCCTTTGAAGCCTCTGTAGAGTATCTTTAGCTTGCCATTTTCATCGATTTCAATAATAACTTTCCGCAAGGATTATCACCTTCTCCGCTTGTTTCTTAGTCTGTACGTTGTAGCCCAAGCTTTTCAGAGATTTAGCAACTGCTAAAGTTGCATAGGTTTTCACAAGGTTTTTCTGAAACGCTTCAACGTCTTCTTCAACATTAAAGAAGTCGCCGACAAGCTTTACTTCCCCGTTTTCAACCGTTATCCCGACTCCTCTGCGGAGTCTGGAGGTTTTTACGGCAATGATGAAATCGCTTCTAATGTTTCCTCCCCAGTCTCTTATCTCATTCACTATCTCCCCATCGAGCTCCTTAGCAAGTTGCTCGACAGCCTGTTTTAGGAGCTCGACGTTCGGAGCGTTTATCTCTATTTTACAAATGCTGAAATGGCTCATCTTTCTCACCCTAATGACTCACAGCATTGCGAGGGCAGACTTAAGTCTTACATCCTCCTCAAGCTTCACCGAGGCTTTCAGAGATTCCTGGAGGAAGGCTTGATTTACGCTTTCAAGCCCCTGTATCTCGGAAATCATTTGTTGTATTCTTTTCAGCCTCTCGTCAACGTTTATTTTGAAAATGCCAAGGGCCTCCTCGAAGTCTCTTTGTTCCACGTTTTCCGAGCCTCTGACGAACGCTTTCGCTGACGCTTCAAGCGTCAGCTTTTCAAGC
>FMSI01023540.1_pt1 | contig 12226 bp, 10 predicted proteins | sample 1504471 | NCBI WGS metagenome assembly FMSI01 (sample SAMEA4475357, study PRJEB15587) | soil metagenome | biome: Soil; feature: Field | place: India | collected 2015-03-11 | depth 0 m
AGCTGGTATCTTTAAAGAATATCTGAACAAGCCAAAGGAAACCAAAGAGGTTTTCACCAAAGATGGCTGGTTTAAAACGGGCGATGTGGTTGAGATGTCAGCTGATGGATACTTAAAGTTTGTAGAACGAAAGAAAGGTATTATATGCACTTCAATAGGGAAGAATGTTGCGCCCGCTAAGATAGAAAATCTTTTTTCTACCAGCAGCTGGGTTGAACAGATTTTCCTTGTAGGAGATGAAAAACCGTATATCACTGCGCTGATTGTGCCTAATTTTGCTAACTTTATGGCACTTTTTAAACGCGAAGGAATAGCCTATGATGCATCAAAGTTGGTGTATGAAGATATCGGTGGGATGCAGATATGCACAAAGGTTGGAGATGATTTTATCAATAACAAGCGGTTGCGTGAACTGATTGACAATGATGTAAAAGAAGCAAACAAAAAGCTTGAAAAATTTGAAGAGATCAAAAACTACACTATACTAAACCAGCGATTTACTGAATCAAATGGCATGATTACCCCAACGCAGAAGGCCAAGCGACGGGTGATAGTGCAGGTGTATAAAGATGTAATTGAGAATATGTATAAATAAAACAAAAAGGGCAGGATTTTAATCCTGCCCTTTTTGCATTCATTAGAAGTAATCGCAGCCTTCAAGAAGAATTTTTTCAGCTTCCTCTTTATATGCATCCATAACGTATGGAATTCCTGAAATTTTTGCAGCTTCTTCTGTTAAAGCCATAAGGTCGCTGCGGGAAATTGTGTCGATTCTGAAATTACGGCTGCCAGCCATAAGCTGCTGTAATCCAACTTTTATCTTTTGGCTGAAGGTGTAAAGCCCAATAGCACCAAGTGGGAAGTTGTCCACTTCTTTTCCATATTTTGCTTTGAGTTCTTCATAACATACGAAAATTTCTTCTTTTGATGCACCATGTTGAGCTACATTCTTTGGCAAGTTATTTTCTTTTAGCCATTTTTCGATATTTTTTCCTACCATACCTGGTATCATAAGTGCGCGTCCCATACATACTGCTTTAAAATATGGTGCACCCATTGCTATTACCTTGAAGATGTGGTCTTCAGTTGAAAATCCGCCTGCCATCGCTAAATCTGGTACCCACATTCCTTTAGCAGCCAATTTCTGTGCCATATCATATGCCATACACTGCAAGTAGAAAGTAGGAACTCCCCACTCTTCCATCATACGCCATGGACTCATACCGGTACCACCGCCAGCACCATCTATTGTGAGGAGGTCAATCTTTGCTTCTGAAGCCCAGCGTAATGCTGCTGCAAGCTCTTTCTGTGAATATGCACCGGTTTTTAATGTAACGCGCTTTGCACCTAATGCTCGTAGCCTTTCAACTTCCTGGAGGAAAGCATCTTTGCTAATAAATCCTAATCGGGAGTGGCGCTCAAACTCTTTTATTGCGCCATCTTTGAATGCTGCCTGTATAGCAGGGATAGTTGGGTCCGGAGTTACAATGTATCCACGGTTTTTGAGTTCAATAGCTCTTTCAAGACTACGAACCTTGATTTCGCCACCAATACATTTTGCTCCCTGTCCCCATTTTAATTCAACAGTTTCAACACCTAGTTGGGCGATAATGTATTCAGCAACACCTAAATTGGTGTCTTCAACATTCATCTGCACAAGGATGTCACCTGCTTCGCCTTTGTACTTTTTAAATGTTTCAACGCGGCGAATCATTTCAGGAGATTTTGTTACTTTACCATTTTTGTCTCTTTCAAGGCTTGGATCTATTCCACAAACGTTTTCGCCACATACGATTGCTATACCTGAGATTGCAGCACCAACAGCAAAATGTTCCCAGTTTATGCGGGCAATATCTGTTGAGCCCAATGCGCCCGTAAACATAGGCACTTCCAGTTTAACCCGATGTTTAGTGCCAAAATAGGTTTCTGTTGATACCACAGGGAATCGTGCAGTTTCTGGGCCAGGATTAAGAAGACCCTTTGCACCTGCAGCATACCCATGGATATTAAGGTGGGAATAATCAACAGGATAATCCTTATCTGCTCCAGCTGTTATCTCACCAAATGGACCAGGATACAATAGTTCTCGTCCACGCATGGTTGCCTGAAATATTTCACAATTTCCTGTGCACCCGTCAAGGCAACGAGAACAAATACCTGATTGCGGTGCAACACTTCGTGACCGGTTAGCGGTACGAGTTGCATCGTTAGCATTAGGTCGTGATAAATTTCCCATATTCTTACTCCTTGTTAAATTATTTAAATAATAAGCTTTTGCTTGACAATGCTCATTATAAAATATGAATATAAAAGGTTTGAAAAACTGTTTTAATAAAACTCAATGCTATTGGTAGGTGATGGGTGTAAAAGTCAAAATATTTAATATATATGAAACATAATTTCCTGAAAATTTAACATTTATGTAACATAAAAGAACATATTTGGAAAGAATTTTTCCCAAATACATTTTTTTATTTATAACAATGAACGGTACTTGCACTACCTATACACTATTCTATATTATGTTAATAAATTTATGTGAGGAATAAACCATAGTAAATTGTAATGCAAATTTATTGTAAAAAAAATAATATGTTTGGAAAAATCTATGATTTTAAGTATTTTAAATACTAATAAATTTTCAAAATTGTAGTGTGAGGTAATCGTGTATAGCTTACTACATAATACTAAAATATCAGAAAATGTTGGGAAAGCTGTTATCGAGGCCCCTTACATTGCCAAGCACTGTAAGGCAGGGCAGTTTGTTATAGTGATAGTGGATGAGGTTGGCGAACGTATCCCTCTCACTATAGCAGATTCTGACAGGGAAAAAGGAACCATTACACTGTATTACCAGATTGTAGGGACTTCTACACATAAACTATCGATTAAAAAAGAAGGTGAAGAGCTTTATAATGTAGCAGGCCCCTTAGGGCATCCCACTGATATACGTAATTATGGTACAGCAGTATGTGTTGGTGGTGGCATTGGCATAGCTGCAGTGTATCCGATTGCGGTAGCATTAAAAGAGGCGGGTAACTATTGTGTAAATATAATTGGAGCACGAAATAAGGATTTATTAATACTGGAACAGGAATTGAAGGCAAAAAGCGATGAGATTATTGTAACCACTGACGATGGGTCGTATGGGATAAAAGGGTTTGTCACCGATGAATTGAAGAAGATACTTGACATAAAAAATGTCGATATTGTGGTTGCAGTGGGGCCTGTTCCAATGATGAAGGCGGTGAGTGACCTTACACGTACATATAATGTAAAAACGCTGGTTAGCTTGAATTCGATTATGGTGGATGGCACCGGGATGTGTGGCGGGTGCAGGGTGACAGTTGATGGCAAAAAGCAGTTTACTTGTGTTGATGGGCCTGAATTTGATGCACACCTGGTAGATTTTGATGAGCTTATGAAACGGCTCAATACCTATAAAGACCAGGAAAAGGAAAGTTTTGAAAAACATAAATGCAAGCTGGAGCAATACAATGGCCGATAAGATTCCACGACAGAAAATGCCTCAGCAGGATCAAGCGGTGCGTATCCATAATTTTAATGAAGTCCCGCTGGGATATGATGAAAAAACTGCATTACTGGAAGCCTCACGCTGTTTACAATGTAAAAAACCTACCTGTGTAGACGGATGCCCAGTAAATATTAACATACCAGGTTTTATCAAAGCGGTGAAAGAGGGAAAGCCACTTGAGGCATTTTTCATTATAAAACAGACAAATTCGTTGCCTGCGGTGTGTGGAAGGGTATGCCCACAGGAAGATCAATGTGAAAAATTGTGTGTTCTAGCCAAGAAAGGAGAGCCGGTTGCTATCGGTAATCTTGAACGATACGTTGCGGATTATGAAAGAGAAAAAGAACATTATGCATTCCACAAAGTGGAAACTTTTAAAGGGAAAAAAGTTGCAATAATAGGCTCAGGGCCAGCTGGCTTAACAGCAGCAGGGGATTTGGCGCGTATGGGCTATGCTGTTACAGCATTTGAGGCACTCCACAAAGCTGGCGGTGTACTGGTGTATGGCATTCCAGAGTTCAGGCTGCCAAAGGATATTGTGCAATATGAAATTGATGCGCTGAAGGCAATGGGTGTTACCATTGAACTAAACAGGGTGATAGGGACAGCCGAAACCGTGAATGATTTGCTGTCTAGTGGTTTTGATGCAGTGTTTGTTGCAACAGGTGCAGGTTTGCCATTGTTTCTGGATATACCTGGCGAAAACCTGCAAGGTGTATATAGCGCTAACGAATACCTAACCAGATCCAATTTAATGAAAGCGTATCGCTTTCCCGAATACGATACACCAATAGTTAAAGGTGATAAAGTTGCCGTTTTTGGTGGCGGCAATGTGGCAATGGATTCTGCGCGAACAGCATTGCGTTTAGGTAGTAAAGAAGTGTATATAATTTACCGGCGTTCTAGGAAAGAAATGCCTGCACGAATTGAAGAGGTGGAACGGGCGGAAGAAGAAGGGGTTGTCTTTAAGCTTTTAACAAATCCGGTACGCTTTATTGGTGATGAAAAGGGTAGGGTAAAAGCCGTAGAGTGTATAAAAATGGAGTTGGGTGAGCCAGATGCCTCAGGGCGCCGTAGCCCTGTGCCGGTAGCTGGTTCAGAGTATACTATTGACATTGATGTGGCAATTATTGCTATTGGCAATGGGCCAAATCCCTTGATACCAAAAACTACGCCTGGCATGAATACAACAAAACGCGGGAATATCATTGCTGACCCCGAAACGATGAAAACCAGTAAGCGTGGTGTGTTTGCCGGTGGCGATATTGTGACCGGTGCTGCCACGGTTATTCAGGCAATGGGTGCAGGGAAAAAAGCGGCAAAAGCTATTGATGAATACTTTTTGACTGGTGAGTGGTAGACACAAGAATCTTTTCCGGTTCTTTTGGAATGGATGGTTTTTTGCTTTTATGGATAATTGCCTGTGCAATAGCATTCCAGTTATTCTGGTACATATAGCGAGGTAATTCCAGTTTATTGTGCGATAGCGGTAAGGAGACAACGCCCCACTTTATGGTAAACGCATATGTATATCCTGCCTGAGCCAGGTTCTGTTTTCCGATATCAGTGACCACACCAAATGGATATACAAATGTGTCTACTGTAATACCTAATTTTTCTTCTAGCATCTTCTTTGATTCAAACACTTCTAACTTGAAATAGCGATAGTTTTTAGTATAGAGCTCATCGTTAATAAACAAATGGAAATATCCGTGAGAAGCAATAGAGCATCCCTCATTGACAAGAGATTTTATTTCTTCCCATGTGAGGACATAAGGTTTTTTACCAATTATAAATGTATTAATACCTAACATTGGTTTGATACCAAGAGGTTTGAGTACTGAGTAATATGCGTCCAAAACTGTTTTGTGACCATCATCAATAGTAATTAAAATATTTTTATCACCTTTTATTCTCCCTTGCTTTATATCATCAAATGTGACAAAGGTAAAGCCATTAGTTTTGAATTCACTCATCTGGTTGCGAAATTCTTCAAGGGATATATCGTATTTAATTTTTTTTCCCATAAAGGTGTGATACACAAGGACATACACTTTTGTTGTTGCATGCAATGGGGCAACTGTAAAAAGAATCATTAAAGCAATGTTTATACTTCTCATCATATTCTCCACAATATCTACAAATTAATAAAAAAGACATCTTTTTTCAACACAGTATGTATTTATTCTGCTAGTATGGGAAGTATGCGTATTCCCTGTAATTATCGTAGTTTCTGCTTGCTGTTATGAATGTTTTTACCATGATAGAAATGTTAATGAGCCATCATAGCAAGGAAATAACGATAGTGTAAATACAGGTAACTTCGCAATGTTGTCAATATAAAAGTGATTCTTACTAAAGAAAAGATATGTATGTATTACAGTGAATTATAGTTGACGTTGTATATATAGATGTTATCTGATAAAGAGAATAATAATTTCGGAGGTTAGCTATGAGAATACGCTGTATAGAATTATACCATGTTTCAATACCGTTACGCCACACATTCTGGCCTACATGGATTCCGGGATATCCGCAGACACATAACCGCTTTACCCTCATTAAACTGGTAACTGACGATGGCATTGAAGGGTATTCTGCTGGTGCAGCAATGGGAAAAGAGCGTGAAGGGTTAGGAGACCTCTTAGCAGGATATATTTTAGGTACTGACCCTGCAGACATTGACAGAGTTCAAAGTCTACTAAAGCAGGCAGGCTATTTGGGTTGGAGGAATTTCTGGATTGAGCCAGCCTTCTGGGACATAGTTGGTAAAAGCAAAGCAAAGCCAGTATATGAACTTCTGGGTGGCACAGCGCGCCCTATTGAAGTATACTGTTCTACCGGTGAGATGCATGATCCGCATCAGCGTATCGATGAAATACTGAAGCTAAAAGAACGTGGATTTAAAACATTTAAGTTACGTGTGAAAAATAAAGAGCTTAAGGATGATATACGGCATATAGAAATTATAGCAAAGGGTGTTGGTAATAAAGTAACATTAGGGGTGGACGCCAACCAGGGATGGCCAGTTTCAATCGTTGACAGGGTGCCGGACTGGGATTTAAAGCGTGCTAAGGAGTTTGTGCGAGCGTGCGAGGCAAACAACATTGTATGGCTTGAAGAACCGCTTGATTCGCGTGATTACGATGGAAATGCAGCGCTCAAGCGATTTGCAAAAAAGGTTAAAATTTCGGGGGCTGAGCTCAACTATGGTTGGGATGAAATAAAGATAATGTTTGAAAAGGATTGTTTCCATATCTATCAACCTGATGCAACCTTTGCTGGAGGCATAGCGCAGGTAAAAAAAGTTATTGATACCTGCTATGAGAAAAAACGTGAGTTTTCACCGCATACCTGGACAAATGGAATAGGATTTTACATTAACTGGAATATGGTTCTTGCTGATAACAAAAACAAGCTGCCGCTAGAATATCCACTGGAGGAGCCATCATGGGTGCCTGAGTTCAGAGACGGTATAATTGAGCCGATAATTCCTGATAACAATGCAATACTGCAACCATTTACACGGCCAGGGCTTGGTTTTGAGATTGACAAAAAAATGCTGTCAAAATATGGAAAGCGGTACTTTCGTATGACGGAGTTTGGTTTAAAAATAAAAGTTATACGTGAAAAGGGCATCAAAGAAGCTCTTGCATTAAAGAAACGTAAGGAAACACAATGAATTGGTATTCAAAATAAATATCTGTATATTTAAGCTAAATTATTGACACTTATAATTATCTATTGTGCATTGTACATATGAAATACGTTGTTGTTGCTCGTGTTGTTTTGGCAGCACTTTTGAATGAACCAAAAAGGAAAGATGTAATTAAAATTACAAAGAGGGCATATTTGATTTCTCCAGAAACAATTCATTGTGAAATAGGTAATGCTATCACTTCGCTTATAAAATGTAAAAGAATAAATAATGAGATGGGGAAATCGATTTTTAAGTCTTTTCAGCAAATTCCTTTACGATTGGTACAGGTAAATATTGAAAATGCATTTGATATAGCATTTACATTTAATATTTATGCATATGATGCCTATTATTTAGAATGTGCTCAGAGAATGCATTTTCCATTATTAACACTGGATAATATGTTAAAAAATGTCGCTAAATCGATGAAAATATCTGTTTGGGAGATAGTATGAAAATTTACAATTATTCAGAAGCAAGGAGGAAATTTGCTGCAATACTGGTTGCTTCTTTAAAAGAAGATATTATAATAACTCGTAAAGATGGTAAAAAATTTAAAATAGTTTCCGTTATAGAAAATACTTTAAAATCTCCCTTTGAGATTAATGATATTCACTTTACTATTCCTCTCGATGAAATACTTGATGCAATACGTGAAGGGCGCCGCAGGAAAGTATGAAACGAATTCGCATTGTTGAGTGTTTAAAAAGTGATGTTCCGCTTAGTGACTGCACTGTCGCAGGGTGGGTGCGCACAAAACGTGAATCTAAAGAAAATATCTTTATAGAAATCAATGATGGCTCCTGCCTTTCCAATCTTCAGGTAGTGGTGGGTGTAGGCGATAGCTCCTTTGATATAGCTCAAAAGCTACATACCGGTGCAAGTGTGTATATCCACGGTAGTTTAGTCCCTTCACCAGCAAAAGGCCAAAAATGGGAACTTAAACCTGACACAATCACAGTGTTTGGTGATGCTGATCCTGAAAGCTATCCATTGCAGAAAAAACGTCATTCGTTTGAATTTCTGCGCGAGATAGCACACCTTCGTCCACGAACCAATACCATGGGTGCGGTTATGCGGGTGCGCAATCAGGTGGCGTATGCCATTCACACATTTTTCCAGCAAAAAGGATTTTTGTATGTGCACACACCTATAATTACCACCAGCGATTGTGAAGGTGCAGGTGAGTTGTTTCAGGTAACCACGCTGGATTTAAAGAATATTCCGCTGGCAGAAGGCAGTGTAGATTATTCAAAGGACTTTTTTGAAGCAAGAGCTGCATTAACCGTCAGTGGCCAGCTTGAAGGCGAATTGCTGGCAATGGCACTGGGCGATATCTATACATTTGGACCAACCTTCAGAGCTGAAAATTCCAATACCACACGCCACCTGTCAGAGTTCTGGATGGTTGAGCCTGAGATGGCATTTGCAACGCTTGAGGATGATTGTGCCCTAGCTGAGGAGTTTTTGAAATTTATTTTCAAATGGGTACTTGAGAAATGTCAGGAAGATATGAAATTTTTTGACCAGCATATAAAACCAGGCATTATTCAGAATCTTGAGTTAATTGTTTCAAGTTCATTTGAGATAGTTACCTATACTGAAGCTATTGAAAAATTACAAGGCTCACATCAGAAATTTGAATTTCCAGTACACTGGGGCATGGACCTGCAGACTGAACATGAACGCTGGCTTACTGAAAACTATTATAAAAAGCCGATAATAATTATACATTACCCCAAGGCAATAAAAGCTTTTTATATGAAGCTTAATGACGATAATAACACTGTAAGGGCAATGGATGTGTTGGTACCAGGAGTTGGCGAGATAATTGGCGGCAGTGAACGAGAAGATCGGTATGATGTGCTTTTTGCTCGAATGCGGGAGATGGGTTTAAACCCTGAAGATTACTGGTGGTATTTAGATATCCGTAAATTTGGTTCCGCACCACATGCGGGTTTTGGACTGGGCTTTGAGCGGGCAATTCAGTTTATCACCGGCATGCAGAATATACGTGATGTAATACCATTCCCTCGGACACCGGGGAATGCTAAATTTTGAATATATAGTATATTTTTTTATTTAGGAGATGGTGTGTGAAAGTAGCCATAGGCAATGACCATGCCGGATTTGAATTAAAACAGTATATAATTAAATGTTTTAAAGAAGTAGAGTTTATTGATGTAGGGACCAATACTAATGAATCATGTGATTATCCTGATTATATAAAGCTGGTTGCCCAACATGTGCAGAAAGGTGATGTTACATACGGGATAGCTATTTGTGGTACAGGAATAGGGGCTTCAATTGTTGCTAATAAACATAAAGGTATCCGCGCAGCACTGTGCACAAATGAATTTATGGCTAGCATGGCACGAAAGCACAACAATGCCAATGTACTTGTGTTAGGTGCGCGGGTGGTGGGTGTAGATCTTGCGGTTCATATCATAAATGCGTTTTTGCAGGCAACATTTGAAGGGGGGCGCCATCAGCGAAGACTAGATAAGATCACAGAAATTGAAAAACTACAATGAAAAACGTGAAGGTAAAATTTTTTTATTGTACCGCCATTGTGTTTCTTTCGGTGGTGTGTATTGCACTCACGTATGATACCACCTACCAGATTATTTTTACATCTGAGGGGGTAGATCTTTTCAATGCTAAAAAAATTATACTGCCAAAGAATCAATCCGCATTTACTATCGCCAGAATAAATTATAAAGAAACTGTCAATCCACTGGTTACTGACCTGCTTCTTTCATTTGATAAAGACTTTCCCTATTTGGTGAAAGATGATACTGGCCATTATGCAGTGCGGTATGCACAGTATACATACTCACAAGAAGATGTTGAAAGCCAGGGGTATGCGCATTTTTTTCACAGGGATCACCGTGTTGAAATTCAAACTGCAAAAAATAACTGGCTGACAAATTGTGATGATTTGGGGTCATTTACCATTGAGGCAAAGATTAAACTTTCCAGATATAGTCCTCAGGCAGTGTTACTATCGCGGGTTGGATACTCTGCCGGCAAACAGGGATTTGAAATCCTTTGTGTTAATAATAAATTAGCAATTCGATTTTATAAAATGTTCTACAAAAAAGATAATGTGCCACTTGATGTGTTCCTTCACCGTTCGCCAGCACTAGAGCTTAATACCTGGTATCATATTACAGTCAGCTTTGACAGGATTTCCGGAAGGTTGGAAACAATAATAAATGGTGATGTAGTTGAAACAGAATTCTGTACAGAAGGTGGCGAGCCATTTGTTGATGTGCTTGTACCTAGATTTGTGTGCAATGATGTTCCAGTTGCAGTTGCAGGTAAAAATTTTTATGGGTATTTGGATAAAGTCAGAATTGCCCAGAGGTATATTCAGGATCTGGAAAAGGAGACAGAAATAGCAAAAACTCAATTCAAGGCAATAACCTATAATCAGAGGGATACAATAAACCGTGAAGGGATCATCACAAGTCCTGTATATCAGTTCCCTGAGTATGGAACAATGGTAACACTTTTTAAATGGGATGAACAGTTACCGCCATCCACATATATATGGATGGAATTTAGAATCAGTGATGAATTTTTTAAATCTGACGATGAAACACCTCGATGGTACAGAATCACAAACAATCAGAAAAATATCTATCTTCATAAGATTGGCAATGAATTCTTGCGCGGTAAATACTACCAGTGGCGTGCGCATTTAGTTGCATCTCCTGATGGAGCATACGCACCGATAATCTCTAATATTGGATTACAGTATGCACTTGATACAGCGCCGCAACCACCTGTTTTTGTTGAAGTTAATTCGGTTAGCAATAAAGAAATTACTCTCAGGTGGAAAAAAAATGTGGAATTTGACATTTTAGGGTATACCATCTATTATGGTGTCAAAAGCAAGAAATATGATGGTATGATTAAGACTATTAACGGCAAACGTATTTCCAATGAGCTATCGGACACTAACGGATATATTACAGTAACAATAACAAATGATGTAATTGAAGAAAATAGAACTGCCGACACCAAAGGCTTTTTAACATACCCTCTGCTAAAAAATAATGTACTGTATTTTTTTGCTGTGACAGCGTATGATTCATACAAACCGGATACTATGTTCAATCATGAATCAAAACAGTCAAAAGAAGTAAGTGCCCGCCCCGATCCGGGATCAGATATTAAGTAGTACCAACCTTCAAATATACTTGCAATTGTTGCCACTATTCACTATTATTAAAGAAAACTATCATTAATAAATGAAAGGTAATTATATGAAGGTATTTACTATCAGTGAACTTATTGGGACAATGAAGCAATTCCCTCTTATGCAGAAGGTATCACCTGCTCAGGTGGTAACGTCGTTAAAATTTTTTAAGGATGTCCCTGAAGCGGTTATTCAGGAGATAGTTGATAACATATACATCCATCAATATACCAAAGACGAAATTATTGCACGTCACGGAAGGTATAATGAGTGGCTATACGTTGTACTTTCGGGGGATGTTTCAGTATTTATTTTTACACCAGATTACACTAAATTAGAGCTATATGCATTAGGAACAGAAGACTTTTTTGGTGAAGACATCGTAATCCGCAATGAACCACGCGAAAGCACGGCGATAGCATTTACCGATTGTATCCTGGTTGCAATCGGTGAAAAGGAATTGCGAAAAATAATCGACTCATCACCTGAAATTAATAAAAAACTCAACGATGCATTTTTACAGAGAAAGATGCGTAACAACCTGCGTTCCATACCAATTTTTACGCATCTACGTGAAGAAGTTTTTAACGAAATACTGGATGTGGTGAGGCTAGTGCATGTTAAAAAAAGTGAGATAATTTTTAAACAGGGTGATGTGGGGGATGCACTGTTTTTAATCAGGAAAGGTGATGTAAGTGTATACAGGAAAATGAATAAAAATGAAGAACTGATATCCTTGCTTGCAGAAGGAAATTTTTTTGGTGAGATGGCGCTAGTACTGGGA
>FMSI01021298.1_pt1 | contig 12218 bp, 11 predicted proteins | sample 1504471 | NCBI WGS metagenome assembly FMSI01 (sample SAMEA4475357, study PRJEB15587) | soil metagenome | biome: Soil; feature: Field | place: India | collected 2015-03-11 | depth 0 m
TTTTTTCCATCTTTTTACGTGGTGATGGATCCACGACATGCCACTTGAGCCTCATAACCCCCGTCGAGACCAATCGCCCCCAGAAATCATCCTAATTTATTTTACCATATATCTTGCCGGGATTAAAAATACCCTTTGGGTCAAACAACCTCTTTATGCCCTTCATTAATTGAAGTTCCTTTTCCTTTATCTCCATGCTTATATAAGGGGCCTTTGTAATGCCAATTCCATGCTCTCCTGATATTGATCCACCAAGCCTTAATGTGGCCTCGAATATCTTCCTCTGGAGTTCTTTTCCCTTTTCAAACTCTTCCTTATCGTTTATATCAACCATGATATTTACATGGATATTTCCATCACCAGCATGGCCGAAGCTAATTATCCTTATCCCGCTTTCCTCTGACAATCTGCGCAACTCCCTCAATATATCCGATACCCTACTTCTCGGAACTACTATATCCTCATTAAGCTTTGTTGGTTTAATATGATAAAGGGCAGGTGAGATAGCCCTTCGCGCCTCCCAAAGCCTTTCCCGTGCAATATTATCTTCTGCTAAAACAACCTCTCCACCAAAGGAGCGGCATATATCTATAATCCTTTCGGCCTCCTTTTTTATGGTTGAAGGATAACCATCAAGCTCAATTAACAAGAGGCCATCACATTCAGAAGGAAGACCTGTTGGTCTGTAATTTTCTACTGCATCAATAGAGAACCTATCCATTAATTCTATTGCCCTGGGAATTATCTTTGATGATATAATCTTAGAAACTGCCTCTCCAGCTTTATCAATGCTATTAAACATAGCAAGAAGGGCAATTACATCCTCAGGCATTGGAAGAATCTTCAATCTTATCTTTGTAAAGATAGCAAGTGTGCCCTCTGAACCAATTAGGATATTTTTAAGGTCATAGCCAACTACCCTTTTATAAGTCCTACCTCCAAAGGTCACTATGCTTCCATCAGGCATTAAGGCCTCAATTGAAAGGATATAATCACGGGTAACACCATATTTTATTGCACTTGGCCCACCCGCATTAGTTGCCACATTTCCTCCAATTGTGCAAATATTAAGGCTTGCAGGATCTGGGGGATAAAAAAATCCAAGATATTTTAATTCTGCCTGAAGTTTGCCATTGATAATTCCTGGCTCTACCGTAACGGTTAGATTTTTGGTATCTACATCAAGCATCTTCCTCATCTTTTCCATGCTTATAACAATACAATTTCCATAAGGCACTGATCCTCCAACCATTCCAGTGCCCGCACCCCTCGGAATTATGGAATAGTTGTTTTCATTGGCATACTTAACAATCCTGACAACCTCTTCTGTGTTTTTAGGCCAGGCAACTGCCTTTGGAATTGTCTCCTCTGTATAAGATGCATCAAAGCTGTAACAGATGAGGTCCTCTTTCTCAGTAGAAATCTCTATTCCTGATAATTTGGATAATTGATTCATATGGTTTATCAAGATATCTTTAAAAAATCCTTAGAAAACATATTGTTTCTCTTTTCATAACCTACAGTGGAATTATTACCATGACCTGGGAACACCCTTGTATCATCAGGTAAATCCATTATCCTTTTAAAGGAGCTTTTTAGCTTATTAATGTCACCCCCATAAAAGTCTGTCCTTCCTACAGAACCTGCAAAGAGTGTATCTCCTGTAACAATAATCCCCTCTCCATAGATACAAATACCTCCTGGACTATGACCAGGGGTATGGATAATCTTTAAACTGAGATTTCCTATTTTTAAAACCTCTTCACCCTTAACCAAGATATCTGGCTCTGGTAATGGGTCAATTTCATACCCCCAAAATGCGGCCATATCAAGGGCTGCCTTGTAAATATCAATCTCATCTTTGTGAAGGACAACCCTACCACCTGTCTCCTTTTTTATATCACCTACAGCACCCACATGGTCAAAATGTCCATGTGTGCAGACAATATATTCAACACTTAGTCCATTTTCTTTAATAAAACCTAATATTATCTCTGGTTCATCCCCTGGATCAATAACTACTGCCTTTTTTGTATTTTCATCAGCAATAATAAAGCAGTTTGCCTGAAGAGGACCTACTGCAATGCCTTTAATTAACATATATCCTCCCCTATTAATCTATTTAAGATTTAAATATAGACATAGATTTCCATCACTATCATAACCGAACTCTATAGTTTCTCTTACAAGCACTGAAACAGTATAAGCAAGGTCATCAAGTTTTTCCTTAACTGCCTCATATGTTTTATGTTCTATATCATAGAGTTCAAGGATATCTATAATCTCATCAATATTACCAGTTATTGTAGCTTTCTAATATGACCTTTTTTTCTGACTCTGGCATATTCTTAATCCTAGACTTGGCTAACTTTATCTGATGATTTAATCTCTCAAGGCATATACCATAAATCTTTACACCTTCTATATTCATTTTGTTCTCCCTTGTTTGATCTTATTTATAATATAACCCATCTCCTCATTTTTTATTAAATAAGAAAAAAGCAGGTATGTACCTATACAGAGGATTATTGAAAAGAATAGATAAATTGCCTTTTCAAATCCATATCCACTCAATCCCCAGATATCATTTTTTGCAATATACCATCCAGGAACCCCCATTATTATAGATGCAAGAAGCGTTTTCCCAAAAGACCTTATTATACCCTTTGTTCCTAATCCCCCTAAATGTCCTTTTAAAAAATAGAATAACAACAAAAAATTAAAACCAGATGCAATGGAATTAGCAAGGGCAAGGCCGTTATGTTTCATTGGTCCTATAAGCAATAGGCTAAATACTATGTTGATTACCATTGAAGAGGCAGCAATTTTAACAGGGGTTCTTGTGTCCTGCATTGAATAGTATGTTGATGTTATAACCTTAGCCCCTACTATTGCCCATATTCCGACTGAATAAAATATAAGTGCCTCAGATGTGCCAACAGTAGCTCTGTAGTCAAACTCTCCCCTATAAAAAAGTGTGCTCACAATAGGAAGATTCAGTGCAATAAGTCCAACCATTGCAGGCACTGTAATAAAAAACAAAAGCCTTAAGGCAAAGGAGAAATCATCTTTGAGTTTATCCATCTGACCTTTCACAGAATGTTCTGCGAGAGTTGGTAGCACAGCCATACCCATTGCAACACCAAAGATACCAATAGGAAATTGTATAAGTCTCATAGAGTAATAGAGATATGTGATACTTCCTTCTTCAAGGTATGAAGCCAAAATAGTGCTTATGAATATATTAATCTGACTTACAGCCATTCCGGCAGTTGCTGGAAGAATAAGAACCCCTATCTTTTTTAATCCGGGATGCCAGAAAGAAAATCTTGAATCACCTGATATCTTTTGTTTGACTTCTGACTTCTGAGCCCTAAGTTTGTATCCTTGTTTAAAAAAGGATGGTACCTGAATCAAAAACTGAACAAGGCCTCCTACTGTTACACCAATTGCAACCGCAATAATTGGATTAATAAACTGCATTGATAATGTCACAACACTGATTATAATCACAATATTAAGAAGGGCTGGTGCAAGTGCAGGGATAAAAAAGACACCCCTTACATTAAGAGATCCCATTGTAATAGAGGCAAGACTTATAAAGAGGAGGAAGGGAAACATTATCCTTGTAAGTAAGACTGTATTATAAAATTTTTCTGGGTCCTTTAAAAATCCAGGGGCTATAATAGAGACAATTGCAGGGGCAAAAACAATTCCAAGGACACAAATAATTCCAACAAATATTAAGATAGATATAAATACTGCCCTTACAAGCCTGTTTGCCTCTTCTTTGCCCTTCATGGTCTCCTGTTCCTTAAGCACAGGGATAAATGCTGAAGACATTGAACCTTCTGCAAAGAGTTCCCTTAATAAATTTGGTATTCTGAAGGCTACAAAAAAGGCATCTGCAGTGCCAGTTGCACCAAAATATTTTGCCAGGATCATATCCTTTATATACCCGAGGATACGACTGATAAAGGTGGCTAAAGATATTAATCCAGCAGACTTTGCTATTTTTGCTTTTCTGTCCATTTTTCAGTATTATATCAATGCTGGTATGTATGTTGAAAGGATTTATTTATAACCAACAAATATCCTTCTAATGCCTGAATAATCTCTCCTAAAATTTATATCCTTAAAACCACTCTTTATTGCCATTTCTTTAATTTCATCTGCCTGGTTATAACCTATCTCAAGCATTAGAAATCCATCTTTATTAAGAAAATTGGGTGACCCATTAAATATCCTCCTATAAAAATCAAGTCCATCCTCTCCACCATCAAGGGCATCAATGGGCTCATAATCCCTTATCTCTTTTTGAAGGTCTTTAACATCGCTTCTTTTTATATAGGGAGGATTTGAAACAATACAGTCAAATTTTTTATTTTTAACAGGCTCAAAGAGGTCCCCTTTTAGGAAATAAACATTTTTTATTTTGTTTTCAATAGCATTGCGCATTGCATACTCTATAGCAATATCTGACTTATCAACTCCATAGACATCTGCATCTGGAAATTGCCATGCAAGTGCTAAGGCTATACATCCACTGCCTGTGCAAAGGTCAAGGATGTTTAACCTAAAGCCTTCAATCCCTTGTTGACAGTAAACAGATACTTTTCCTTTACTGATCTCCCTAATAGCCTCTTCAACAAGCAGTTCTGTCTCAGGTCTTGGTATTAGAACACCTTTGCCTACATTTATTCTTAATCCATAAAACTCAACATAACCAATTATGTATTGGATAGGTTCTCCTTTTATCCTCCGTTCAATGAGTGAGTGTAAAATGCAGGATTCCTCTTCTGAGACTTTACGCATAGCAGAATAAAGCTCTGTTTTGGATATATTTAAGACATGCATGATAAATATTTCAGCCTCTTTGGTTGCTTCCTTAATACCATATGATTTTAATAGAGAAGAAATTTCACGAAATTTTTCAATAGCAGTCATTGGAATATTTGCCCCAATTATTAGCAAGGAATTTATTTTTTAAGAGGCTTTAGCCTCTTTAGAAGTCTTTCAGCATCAAGGGTATTTAGGATATCCCCTTTTTCGAGCCATCCCCTACGGGCGATAGAAATCCCATATCTCATAAAATAGAATTGATTTACCACATGTGTATCAGTAGATATTACAATTGGAATACCCTTTTCATTTGCTATTTTTGCATATGTATCATTTATATCAAGTCTTAATGGATAGGCATTAATCTCCAAGGCTGTGCCTGTCTCTTTAGCTACCTTTAATACCTCATCCATATCAAGTTCGTAGGCGTCTCTCTCTCCGATTAATCTACCTGTGGGGTGGGCTATTATGCTCACATATGGGTTTTTCATAGCAGAAATTATTCTATCGGTGAGCTGTTTTTTTGTTTGTCTAAATCCAGAGTGTATAGAGGCAATAACTATATCAAGCTCTTTTAATATATCATCTGAGAGATCAAGGGTCTTATCGCTTCTTATGTCAACCTCTACCCCATGCAAAATTCTAAAATCCTTAAGCCTTTTATTTAAGGCATTTATCTCCCTTTTCTGTTCAAGAAGCCTTTGCTCTGTCAGCCCCTTTGCAATACCAAGCCCCTTTGAATGATCAGTAATTGCAATATAGGAATAACCAAGGTCCTTTGCAGCCTCAACAAGTTCTTCAAAGGCATGACTTCCATCACTCCATTTAGAATGAACATGAAGGTCACCTTTAATGTCTTCTATACTAACAAGATTAGGAAGTCTTCCTTCTAAGGCTATCTCTATCTCCCCCCTGTCTTCCCTTAATTCAGGGGGAATATATGGAATGCCTAAAATTCTATAAATATCCTCTTCCCTTTCACCCCCTAATTTTTTATTGTCCCTTTCACGAAATATACCATATTCATTAATCTTAAGCCCCTTTTTAACAGCCATCTCCCTGAGCCTAATATTATGCTCTTTGCTTCCAGTAAAATATGCGAGTGCGGCACCATAGGAGTCCTTTTCAACAACCCTTAAATCAACCTGAAGGCCTTCATGGGTTACTATGCTTGATTTTGTTGGTCCCTGCATTAATACATTTTTAACATGTGGGAGGTGGACAAATACCCTCATTACCTCCTTGGGATTATCAGATGTTGCAAGTATATCAATATCCTTTATTGTATCCTTCCATCTCCTTAAACTCCCTGCCAAATCTATTTTCAAGATAGGGGCATTTCTTTTAATATATTCTATTATCTCATTAGCTATAGGAAGCACCTTTCCAATAGGCTGACGCTCTCTGCCTCTCTTAAGCATCTCTATCCCTTTTAAAATATTTTCCTCTGTCTTTTCCTTTATCCCTGGAAGACCAATGAGTTTATGTTCAGAGGCAAGCCTTTCAAGTTCATCAATATCCTTTATATGCAGTTTTTCATACAATAATTTTGATGTCCTTGGTCCGATACCTGGTACAGAAAGAATGGTAAGAAGACCCTCTGGGAGCTCTTTTTTTAATTCATCGTGTGTCTGTATATGTCCAGTAGTTATATATTCAAATATCTTGTTAGCTAAATCCTGACCTATCCCTGGGATCTTAAGTAGTTCTTCTTTTTTATACTCCTCTATGGCCTTCTGTAATCCCCCAATATTCTGTGCAGCCCTTCTGTATGCCCTTATCCTAAAGGGATTCTCCCCCTTTAACTCAAGGAGGTCCGCTATCTCATTAAATATCCTTGCGATCTCCTCATTCTTCATAACCTTATTATCACTATATTCCTCTCTATTTTTGTAAATGGTAGAGGTGCTTTTATAATTTCAACTTTAATATTCCCTTGGAAGGATTGAAGTTCCTCTCTTATCTTTGGCCCTTTATTAAGTACAAAAAAACCACCCTTTTTTAAAATATGTGATGCCCTTTTTATAACATCCATTATATCAAATAATGCCCTTGAAACACCTATATCAAAGAGGCGATCCCTAACCTCCTCAACCCTTGACTCAATTATCTCTACATTAATCAGCGATAACATACTTTTTATATGTCTTAGGAAGGCTGTTTTTTTTCTTGATGGTTCAATAGGGGATATAATAAGATCAGGTCTTACAATAGACATTGGTATTGCAGGAAATCCTGCCCCACTACCAATATCACAGATCTCCCATCTGCCCGCTGGAATAGCCTTTAGATACAGCAAGGAATCAAGGAAGTGTTTAATTATAATATCCTCATCTTTCTTTATTGATGTGAGGTTATATGCCCTATTCCATCTTTTTAGCTCATTAAGATATTTTATAAACTGGTTGATGATATGTTCATTATGCTCTAAATTTAGCTCCTTTAAGCCTTCTGTCAATAAAATTTTTTCATTCTTTATCTCCATTAAATCCTTAACTTTTCTGTCTATTATATCTCTCAACAGATACAAGTAAAATAGCAATAGCAGCAGGTGTAATCCCAGGGATTCTGCTTGCCTGTCCAATCGTTTCCGGCCTTATTTCAGAAAGCTTTTCACACACTTCTCTTGACAGACCAGGTATACTTTTATAATCTATATTAACGGGGATCTTCTTTGTTTCTATTTTTTTCAATCTTTCGGCCATCTCAATCTGTTTTTGTATGTACCCCTCATATTTAATATGTATTTCTACAAGCTCCTCTATCTCCCTTGTAAGCCCTTTTATTGAAGGGAAATGCCTTTTTATAAAATCATATTTAATCTCTGGTCTTTTTAATAGTTTCTCAAGGGTAGTATCATCACTTATAGGTGATGTGCCAAGATTTTTTAATTCAGTGTTAATCTCTTCAGAGGGTTTTATCCTTGTATTTTTAAGCCTTTCTATTTCCCAATCTAACATCCTTTTTTTATCAATAAACTTCATATAATTTTCCTCTGAAACAAGGCCAATGGAAAAGCCCTTCTCTGTTAATCTTAGGTCTGCATTGTCATGTCTCAAAAGGAGTCTATACTCTGCCCTTGAGGTAAACATCCTATAAGGCTCTTTTGTTCCTTTAGTTATAAGGTCATCAATTAGAACACCAATATATGCCTCATCCCGTCTAAGGATAAAGGGCTCTTTACCTTTTAATTTCAAAGATGCATTTATTCCAGCGATTATCCCCTGTGCAGCAGCCTCTTCATAACCTGATGTCCCGTTAATTTGTCCAGCGAGAAAAAGTCCTTCAATCCCTTTGACCTCGAGGGTATGTCTTAATTGGGAAGGATATACATAGTCATACTCTATTGCATAAGCAGGTCTTGTTATTACTGCCTCCTCAAGGCCTGGTATAGACCTTACCATGCTTACCTGCACATCATATGGAAGGCTTGTTGAGATACCATTTGCATAATACTCTGTTGTATCAAGTCCCTCTGGTTCAAGAAATATCTGATGCCGCTCTTTCTCTGAAAACCTCACAACCTTATCCTCTATAGAGGGGCAGTATCTTGGTCCAATTCCTACTATTTTCCCACCATAAAGGGGTGACCTATCTAAGTTCCTCCGAATTATCTCGTGAGTCCCTGAATTTGTATATGTTATGTAACAGGGCAGTTGAGGATTCTTTATCTCATCCGTATAGTATGAAAAAGGTATTGGTGGATTATCTCCCCATTGAGGTGTTGTCTTTGAAAAATCAATTGTCTTGGCATCAAGCCTTGGTGGTGTGCCTGTCTTTAGCCTACCTATCTTTAGGCCAAGCTCCCTTAAGGATTCAGATAATCCAATTGATGGAAATTCACCAGCCCTGCCAGCAGGATAACTGTCAAGCCCAATATGGATTAGACCCTTCAGAAATGTCCCTGTTGTAACAATTACAGCCCTTGCACCATAAAAAACACCTAAGGAAGTAATAATGCCTTTAACCCTATTGTCTTCAACAACAATCTTCTCTACCATTGCCTGCTTTATAATAAGGTTTCTCTCTTTCTCAAGAGACTGCCTCATATATATCTTATAAAGGACCCTGTCTGCTTGTGCCCTCAATGACCATACTGCAGGCCCTTTTGACATATTGAGCATCCTAAATTGGATACCTGCCTTATCAGTAACCTTTGCCATCTCCCCTCCAAGGGCGTCTATCTCTCTAACAAGATGTCCCTTTGCAAGTCCTCCAATAGCTGGGTTACAGGAGAGTTGACCTATTGTGTCTATATTTGAGGTAAAGAGGCATGTCTTCATACCGAGCCTTGCAGATGCAAGGGATGCCTCACATCCAGCATGTCCTGCACCAATTACTATTACATCAAAATCCTGTTCTTTATACATTCTTTTATTATACCCAAAAAATAGAATTAGAAAAATGGTTGAATTTAAAGCAACCACATCCCTTTAAATACATTTTTGAAAAAAGTACTTATCCTTTTATGTTTACTAAATAATTCAGAAATCTTCTTGCCTCCTGATGTTCAGGGTTTATATTTAATGTAGCTTTAAGTTCCTCTATTCCCTTCTCTATATACCCATTTGAAATGTAGACAAGCCCTAAATCAAAATGTGCCTCTGCAAAATCGGGATTTAATCTAATAGCAGTTTTATAATGCCCTATTGCCCTATCAGTAAATCCGATTTCTGCATAAACATCACCTATTACCTTATGAGTCTTTTCATTATCAGGTTCAATCCTTAAAGCAATAAGAAGATATTTCAAGGCCTCATTAAAATTTCTTATCTTATAATAGATAACACCGAGGTTATAATAGGTGTTTAAATATGGCTTAAGTCTTAACGATGTAAGACAGTGATCTAATGCCTTGTCATATAGCTTAATTTTTAGATATTCGGTGCACAGATTTACATGTGCCCTTGATTTTAAAGGACTCTTTCTTATCCCTTCTTCATATAAAACTATGCTATTTCCCCAGATAGTATTTCTTTCATAAGAAGCAAGAGAAAATATTATTATAATTGTTATTATAATTGGTATAGATCTTCCCAATTAATCTGACACAGCTAAAAAAGGATTTTAAAACCTTAAAAAGGCACCTATGCCACCAGCATCAAGCAATTTTTTATTCTCATCAACAACCTCAATCAATGCCCCTTGTTGAATAGCCATCTCACCAGCTAAATTAGAAATATAATTAATTTTCTCAGCCATTCCTTTACAATAGGGACAGGATTCAAACCTCTGTGTGCTAAGATATCCGCAAGAAACACATCCATAACCATCTGCCTTATAATCCTTCATAACAACAAGTTTCATCACCTTCTTCTCTTGAATGGCATTCAATACATTATCTAATCCGAGCACCGCATTTTCATTTTTCATTGCCTTTTCAATAAGTGTTTCAATATCTTCCTCCTCCTTTTTCTTTTCATAGGCAGATACAATAGGCTGAACCTTCTTTAATACCTCGTCAGGCTTTGCAAACATCTCAATCCTTACAGTCCCTATTACTTTATCAAGCACATTCTTATTTAGCATCCCCTTTACCATTGATACAGCCTCATCAGAGCCACCGATTATTATTCTACCTATATATTTACCACTAATAAATGTATCAAACTTGTTTACTACATCCTTTAGATGCATACCTACATGGAAATCTATATGCCTTTCGTAGTGATTCTGTGAAAGGGCAAACCAACCACCTTTTTTATGCTTACCTGGGATACCCTCTGAATGAACCTCACCATATTCTACAATCTCTCCAAGATGCACTACAAAGATCCGTGCAGACTCTTTATCCACAAGCAATAAGGCATATCTCTGGTAGTTATCAAGGATATAAATGAGAGGTTTTATATAGGGGGTTGAATTAATAATAATATCATTTTTTAAAGGCACATTAAGATGATATTCCTTCCATAAATTATTTTCCGAAGAACTGAATAATGCTAGCCCCTTTTTAAAGATTTTCTTATTCATGAGCACATAATTTTCTATCTTTTCAATATCCTCTTTCAATCTCTTATATACTGACTTATCCATTGTTTCTATGGTATTTTTTATCATATTTTTAAAATGAACAATATAATCACCCCTTGTATTAAACAATGGATCCGTATTGAGATAAAGACTTATACAATACTTATCCTTCCCACCAATAGATGCAAGCTCCTTTAATTCTTCTCTGTCAAGCATTTTGTCCTCCTTGTTCAAGATTTCTAAATATTTCTATAACTGATATAAAAAGCACCATTACCAGAGGTCCCATAACAAGCCCGATTAATCCAAATAACTTCAATCCACCAATAACACTGAAAAAAACTATAAGCATGTTCATCTTTGTCCTGCTACCAATAATAATAGGCTTAAGGACATTGTCAATGAGACTTATCCCAAAAAAACCAATAATAAAAAGCACTACTGCATTTAACACCATGCCTTGATAAAAAAGATAAATTGTAGCAGGTCCCCATATAATAACTGTGCCTATAAGGGGTATAAAAGATGCTACAGAGGTCGCCAATCCCCATAAAACAGGAGAAGGCACCCCAAGTAATGAGTAAGCTATACCACCGATTATACCCTGAACGATCGCCACAAGAACCCCTCCAAAAATCGTTGATACTATTATATCTCTTATCTGTTTTATAATCCTCTCTTCCTGTTCATCTGTAAAGGGCAGGTATTCCTGAATCTTTTTCAAAAATCCTGGTCCGTCTTTAAGAAGAAAAAAAATTGAAAATGACATAAATACAAAATTCAATGTCATAGATACAATATCTGCCATACCTTTTCTTATTCTTCCCAATAAGGTATCTCCGATCCTTGATACATTCTCTATTATAGCCTTATTAATATCAGCCTCTGTGATGCCAAACCATGATGTAAGCGTATTAAGTATTCTTGCAACAGTTGGATGTTTCCATAAATTCCTTATTACCTCAAGACTGTCAGCCTCAATATATTCTAATAGGGTCTTTAACTCAACAATGAGCAAAAAGGTAAGATATGAAAAAGGTCCAAAAATAAGCAATAATATGAATCCGAGGGTAATAAGGGATGCAACAGATGTCCATTTTATATATTTTAAGAGAAAGGCATAAATTGGATAAAATACTACTGAAAAGACTATTGCCCATCCAATAGGCAACATGAATGGCAAAAGTATCTGATAGCTGAGATATCCCAGGCCAGCTGCAATAATTATCAAAGTTAGATAGTAGAATCTATTAAATGCCATAATCTATGCCTTAAATTATTCCAAATTTACCTACTAATTTAGAGACAAACCTATGTAGCTAATATCATTTAGTAGCAGATTTGATAAATGATTTAAATATACCTAATGAAAGTTTATCATATTTTTCAATTTCTTTTTTTTT
>FMSI01038212.1_pt1 | contig 12188 bp, 14 predicted proteins | sample 1504471 | NCBI WGS metagenome assembly FMSI01 (sample SAMEA4475357, study PRJEB15587) | soil metagenome | biome: Soil; feature: Field | place: India | collected 2015-03-11 | depth 0 m
TTTTTTGAACATCGTTTTTCACGAGCGCGCGCTGTAGGAGGCTCGGCTTCAAGCCCAACCACACTGTTTTCCAAAGGGAATTGGCGGGGAGCGCGCTTTCGGCTTGACTGCTTTACCAGAAGGCTTTTTTCTTAGCCTGAATCTGCTCCATTATCTTCGCAACAAGGCTGCTGAGAACATAGGAGATGCCGAGGGCGAACCCGCCGAAATAGGTTAAACCTGACCCGGCGAGAAGATTATCCCCATAGCTTCTCCACCAGTTCCAGAAGACGTGTAGAGACATGGGGAGAAAAATGTTCTTGTAGCGCACCTGGCATACTGCTGCAACAATGCCGAACAAAAGGGGCCAGAGGAAGCCGCCGAGCCCATAGTGGAAGAAGTGAGTTAGTGCGAATATTAGGCTGCTCACGGATATTGCTAGGGAAGTATCTGTTTTCGCAAGGGTGGAGAGCAGAAGCCCTCTGAAGAACCATTCCTCGAGAAGAGGAAGAATAAGGATTCCGCAGGCAGGGGTGAAGGATTCCAATAGGAAAACCGTCGGCACGACGAAAAGCACAGTAGTCAGGAATGTAAGCTGCTCCCCGCTCATGCTTCTCTGGAGACCGGTGGAGGCTCTTATCTGGCTACCCATCAGGAGTAGGGGGACAACTGAGGAGAAGACAATGAGTAGTGTAAGCTCGAGGACCCGCTGCTCCAGGTACGGGGTAACTCCGACAGTCTGCAGAATGAGAAGCCAGAAGACAAACAGGTTGATAACACTAGCCAGAACTCTCCACTGCTTTAACCCCGGGTCCACAAGCAGTAGAGCCTGCTTCCAGTAATTATGTTTTACTCATAAGTTTTTTAAACCTTGGAAAAACCCTGGGCTGTTAAAAGCGTGTCGACACGTGTTTTTAAAGCAGCCGGAGAAGTCCGGGGAAACATTTTCTTGGGGAAAGCTCTAAAGTATTTAAACATCGACAGGCTATTTTCCCGTTAAGCGTTGAGCGAGCAGAAGAACCCTGTATGGATGGTGGTTATCACGCTTACCATGCTTTTCGTGAGCGGCGCGTGGACGATTGCAGCGACCATGTCGGTCAACATGAATGAAACACTGGGGTCAATAATGCTTGCCACAGCAACAGCCTCGAACGTAAGCTTCCTTCTGACAATGCTCGTGGCAATACTGCTGTACTCCGGGTTGGAGAAGGGAGGAAGGCTTAGAGTAATCATGGTTTGCCTCTTCGCGGTCGGAATAGTCAGCCTTGTCTACACGGTGGTGCTCTTCCTACTCGCCTTCCTGGCAAGGTATCCAGCGCTATCGGGTTAGAACACGGTTTTCTCCAGCAAAGCCTTATTTTGGAAACGGAATGGGCAAGACTGTTTCAAACGCGCTACCCGCCTAAGCTAGAGTTTTTCCGAGACCCTGTGAGCGGGAACTACGGAGCCTCAGGGTTTAGAAGCTAGGCTCAGCCTGAAGACAGGTGTAGCGCGCACTACGTCCTAGGAGGCAGGGTTCAATAGTTGAAGTTTATATTTCTGAGCAGTGGTTCTCATCTTATGATGGACAGGGCTAGGGTTTACAAGCAGATGGAGAAGGATTTCGAAAAACATGTTGAAAACCTTCTAATTTTCATCAGGCAGCCCTCGGTTTCGCCTCAGAACATCGGCGTGAGGGATGCTGCGGAGCTTCTGAGGGAAATGGCTGGCGGAGCAGGCTTCAGGAACACGAGGCTTGTAGAAACCTCTGGAAACCCGGTTGTATACGGGGAGCTTGACGTCGGCGCCCCCGTGACAATACTTGTCTATACGATGTACGACACGATGCCTGCTGACGAGCCAGGGTGGACCGTGGACCCTTTCGCGGGAGAGATACGGAGGGTTGAACCGTTCGGCGAAACCCTGATAGCAAGGGGAGCGGTTAACACGAAGGGGCCTCTCATAGCCTTCCTAAACACTGTGAAGGCTATTTTTGAAAGCGGGCAGGAGCCACCGGTCAACCTGTTGTTCGCCGCGGAAGGCGAGGAGGAGCTTGGAAGCAAAAACCTGCCGGAGTTCATAGGAAAATATGAGAGCCGGCTTAAGAAGGCTGACGTAGTATTCTTCCCCAGCATCTGCCAGAATTCAAAGGGTAAGGCGATAGTGACACTGGGGGTTAAGGGGATTGTCTACTTCGAGCTTGAGCTAGACGGCAAGGAATGGGGGAAAGGCCCAACGGAGTTCGGCATACACGGCAGCAACAAGGCGTGGGTGGACAGCCCGGCTTGGAGAATGGTGAAGGCTCTTTCAACAATGGTTGATGAAACAGGCAACAGGGTTCTCGTCGAAGGCTTCTACGACGACGTCAAGGTGCCCAGCGAGGAGGACGAGGCGCTTCTCGCCAGGCTGGCTGAAACCTTCGACGAGGAGGAGGTTAAGGAGAGGATGAAGGTGGAGCGCTTCATAAACGATCTCCACGGGGTTGAAGCCCTTAAGGAATACTTGTTCACACCGACTCTGAACATAGACGGATTATGGTCGGGTTACACGGGGCCCGGCTCAAAGACGCTGCTGCCCCACAGGATGACTGTGAAGATGGATGTTAGGCTCGTGCCCAGCATGCAGGTTGAGAAAACGATGAGCCTGATTAGAAGCCACCTGGATAAGCATGGGTTCAGCGAGATAAGGATAAGGAGGCTTGAAGAAGGCTACAGCTGGGCGAGGATGAGCGTCAACTCGCCTTACACGAAGGCTCTTCTGAGAGCACTCGGCGAGTTCAACGTTGAGATCGAAATATGGCCAACCATAGCGGGGAGCGCACCGTTCTCAATGTTTGCAGCACCACCCCTCGGGCTTCCCTTCATAGTCGGAGGAATGGGCCATGGCGACTTGGCGCACTCGCCCAACGAGTACCTGGTCATAGGAGAAGGAGGTCCGACCGGGGGTCTTTTAACAATGGAGAAGTCTTTCGCTGCAATACTCGACAACGTTTCAACACTGAAGAACTTTTAGCAGTCACCTGAGCTTAAGCTTGTGACCCTCTATCTCGATCGTTTTGCCCGAGTAAGGCTCTGGAAGCCTGTCGAGATACTTGGCTAGCTCAAGCATGTTAAGGGTCTCGTATCCCCTGCGTATGAGGAATTCGAATGAACCTATGCTCCAGGTGGCTTACGCGAATATACGCCGCGCCCTCCCCCGCTGCTCTAGCCTCATGCTCCACCCTGTTGAAACAGCATGTCGTCATACCCGTGTTCCGCATATTCCTTCTCAACCCACTCGTACTCTATGAAAAACACTCCGCCGTATCTGACGGCGTAGCTGATGAAGCCGCGCGAAGCCATTCGGGGAGCGTTGAACTCAAACTCACGTAAAGTAATCACGATGCGAGAACACGAGTGGAAAGCATAAAAAACGAGTCTGCCTTAAATATTCATTTACTTCTAAACGTTTGAAGGTGGGATGAGGATGGTTTGGCGGAAAAGAAAAAACAGGAGAAATATAGGCCGAGGGGAGTTCGCAGAGAATCCTGCAGTCATACAGGCGTCTCAAGCCGCATCTGCTTCACAGGTTGTTTACGATTACCTCTCAGTTTTAAACAGATCAAGCGCGAACCAGATGGGAGACAGAGCGCTGTAACGCGCGGCTTAAAGCTTAGCGCGCTGCTACATATTCTTTAAAAACATTTTCTACGCGTAGCCCCGGGTTTCTCAGCCTCAGCTTTAAAAGAGGCCCGCTTCATTGCTTCACACGGGTAGGCCTGCTTCCAGCCAGACTTTTTTCAAGGCTTCACCAGTAGTCTTCACAGCCTCCTCGGGGCTCATCCTGCTTACCTTCTCGCTGAAAGGCTCAGGGGTCACCGGGCCGTCGTAGCCAATGCTTTTCAAAGCCTTCAGGAAGCCTGTCAAGTTGATTACACCCGTCTCCCCGGGGAGACACCTAACGTTGTCGAGAAGCCTCTCTAAAGGCACGTTGACAGGAGCATCGTTAACATGCACGTAGGCAACATCCCTCCCGCGGAGCGTCAAAATATCCCCGATGGTTCCCCTGGAAGCATACCAGTGCCAACTGTCCAGGAGGAGGCCAACGTTCCCATACTCCAATGCTCTGCACAATTCCATCATCCCGTTTAAATCATGGATGAAAACATGCTTACGGTTAGCCCTGAGAGACTCGGTGCCTATGAACTCAAGCCCGAGCATGCAGCCGTTGTCAGACAGGACTCTGGCCACTGGCTTAAGCCGTGAAACATGCCAGTTGAAGTTCTCTTCGAAAGGTTTGTCGTCGGAGAAAGGCATTATGAAGGTGAAAGCCCTTGGGCAGCCTATTTCAGCAGCTAGGGAAGCCAGACGGCCGAGAACCGTTAACCCCTTCTCGTAAGCATGCTCGTCGCCACGCCAGTTGAAAGGCAGACCCCAGCCCCCGGGCCTTACCCCGGCTTCTTCAAAAAGGCTCCTCACGTAGCTGAGAGGTTTTTCCCCGACAAGCCTCGAGGCCTCAACCATGTCCACCTCGACGCCTTGAAAACCCCCGGTCCTGGCGAGCATAATGTTTTCAGACAGGGGTTTCTGAACACCTATGGCGCCGGGGCTCAGGTTTCTAAACATGTCTTTCAACGTGTTTTTAACCTTTAAAAGCATTTGGAACGAGAGCCTGAGAAGATTTGGGAAACTAGCCTATTCGAATCCTTCTACCCGTGTTAACACTCTTAACGATGGCGTCAAGCGTTTTCAAAGCGTAGTAGGCATCCTCAGCGTCAGCGTGGGGGTGTTCCCCTGAAAGAACGCTTTGAGCGAAGGCCTCGAGCTCCTCAACGTAGCCTGGGCGGGAGACACCTCGGTAGTGGCTCCCATGTTCAAAAACCAGCGTCTGAATAGCAGAGGGGTCAGTGGGTTCAATCCACCTTTTCTTGCTGGCATACCTCATTCTCTTAAACTGCTCAGCCTCAGCCCAGCCCCCGGTTCCCTGAACACTGACACGCTCGTAGAAGACCGGCGAGCAGCCGCCGAGCGTGAACGAGCCGACAGCGTCCGAGGAAAACCTTAGAGTGGCGGAGACAGCGAGCCTCCTGCCCTCCTCCGCCAGGCCGCTTGCCTCAGCCTCAACAACCCTTCCCCCGAGAAACTGGAGGCAGTCCATAGGGTGGATCGCCTGGTTAAGCATGAAGCCCCATTCGAAAGGCAGGTTCCAGGCGCCCTTTGTGTCGGGTGCGAGGTAGGTGGCTTCAACGCGGAAAACCTCTCCAAAAACCTCTTCCTCACAAATCATTTTAAGAGACCTGTGGACAGGCATGTGGCGCCAGTGGGTTCCAACCATGCAGATCCTCCCTGAAACCTTCATCGCCTCCATAAGCCTCCTAGCCCCCTCCAGGGTTAGAGACGGAGGCTTCTCCACGAAAACATGTAGCCCTCTTCTCAAGCATGAAACACCTGCTTCCTCATGAAGCTGAGGAGGACCGACAATTATGACAGCATCCGGAGACTCCTCCTCAACCATTTCAACGTAATCGGTATACCATTTTCTGGCTCCGAAACGTTTCACAGCCTCCATAGCCTTCTCCTCAACAAGGTCGCATGCAGCAACGTACTGGAACCTTGGGATCAAAGCTACAGCGGGCTGAAGGCTTTCAATAGAGTGGTGGCCACAACCTATGAAACATACGCGAACCCTTTCCTCGCTCATTTAAGAACCATTAATGTTAGTCAGTGTAAGAATTTAAGTGTTCCCGCAATCAGTATAGTGCGTACAAGGCTTCTGAGAGCTGGAAGCAGCTTCGAAACCGGTTCTCCTAAGCCCATGATGCAGGACTGGGAATTTCGCCAAATATCTTCAAAAATCATGAAACTCGCCGCCGCCTCTCCATGGGAGAGCTATAGCTTGGGAACACCGTGCCCGTCTCACCCGTCATCCTCCAGCGCTGAAACGTGGCTAGGCCCGCGTGCTATGGGGCTTACCACCTAGTAGTGATGCCCGTATACGTAGAACAGGTTTTCTGGAAAAAGGTGAATTTTGCAGGAAGTTTTTCAGCTGTGAAATAGCTGGATATTTCCATCCGGCGGGTCAAGCCGTCTGGGAAAAACTTGGTTAAAGTTTAAGTACGCACCTCTAATCTATAACAGGGTTATGATCGCGAGGAGTATTCTCGACCTAATAGGCAACACCCCCATGGTGCAGATCCAAAGGTTGAATCCTAATCAAAACGTAGAGTTATACGTCAAGCTCGAAAAGTTCAACGTAGGCGGGTCTGTGAAGGACAGGATAGCGAAGTACATGATAGAGCAAGCCGAGCGGACGGGCATTTTGACGAAGGAGAAGATCGTTATAGAGCCCACGAGCGGAAACACTGGAATAGGTCTTGCGCTCGTCTGCCTGCTCAAGGGCTACAGGTGCGTGCTAGTCACGCCTGAGACCGCCACGCCGGAAAGGAGGAGGATACTCATGGCGTTAGGGGCAAAGATAGTGTTATCTCCAAAGGAGAAGGGCATGAACGGAGCCGAGGACCTCGCGAGGGAGATCGTTTCGAAAAACCCTGAAAAATACTTCATGCCCAACCAGTTTGCAAACCCTTACAACGTGCTCGCCCACTATGAGACTACAGCCGAGGAGATCTGGCGCGACACGCAGGGGAGGCTCACGCACTTCGTAGCTGGCATTGGGACCAGTGGAACGCTTATGGGCGTCTCCAAAAGGCTGAGGGAACTGAAAGCAAGCGTCAGGGTTATAGGTGTGCAGCCACATGGCAGCACGCCGATACCCGGTTTGAAGAACCTGGAAGTGCAGTATGTCCCCAAGATTTTTGACCCTTCCTTGGTCGACGAGATTCATACCGTCACCTACGAGGAGGCCGAGGAGACGGCGAGGCTGATGATTTTGTCTGAAGGATTGTTCGTGGGGCCGAGCTCTGGGGCAATATTCAAGGTCGCACTCCAGAAGGCTAAGGAGCTAGATAGGGGTGTAATAGTTTCAATGGCTCCTGACGGGGGGGAGAGATACCTGTCAACAAGCCTGTGCGACCCAGGGCTCTGCATCGAATGCGTGAAGAGGTACGGGTTGAGGTGTAGCTACCAAGACGGTAAACCAGTGTTACACTACTCGTCTATCCGGGCTGGAGACGGTATCGAGATATAATGTGCATTGACGTTAATCCTTTATGTCCGACTTGACAACAGTGGCATAAAACTCGATAACCCTGGTCACCCTAATAAAGCCAGTTTACAACTAGCATTTTTCTGACGTATGCGCACGCTTAAGAATCTTCGTGTCAAGGGGTAACATAGCCGTAAACTATCCGTTTTATCTCCAAGATTTCGAAAACTATCAAGCAGGTGGCTTAGGAGCGCTTGCGAGAGTATCAGCAGGATGAGCCCTGGGGAAGCTGTGAAACCACGATTTTAACGGCTGTTTTCGAAGCGTCGCGGCTTCGTTTAAACGGCTCTGAGAAACGCTTTTTCTCGCACGCCCTGTCTTTACGCTGTGTGGAGCCGCTAAGTAAAAAGCTTAATAATCTGTTAATCTTGACTAATTGTTAAGGTTGTGGTTGCCAGCCTGGCTTGGGGAGGTTTATTCGAGGCTCTACCTAAAGTTTGAAAGCGAACTATTCACCTTCAATGATGCCTTAAAGTTCCTCCAGACGGGTGAAAACAGGCTTTCAGTAGCGTTCAGCAGGCTTCACAAGAACAGGCTTCTCCTGGTTTTCAACGGGGGGAGGCCGCGGCAATACAGGCTTCTCGATCCACAAGGCCTAATCCTCCTAGCCTCCGGCATCATCGTAAACGTGGACCGGGTTCCACAGGAAAGGTATGTTAAGGCGTTGTGCGACGCTTTCCGGGTTCTTTCACGCTCTCTGAGGCTGACTTCCCTTGCCTTATACGGCTCCGTCGCCCGTGGGACAGCTGGGGAGAACAGCGACATAGACCTGCTTGTCGTTTCTAACGATTTCTCCGGGAGCATCGGGAGGAGGATGGAAATGCTTACCCAGCTGGAGGGGAAGCTTGAAGACGAGTTGGCGTGGCTCAGGAGGCACTGCGTCTACACTGGTTTCAGCTTCTACCCTTTGACTGAAGAGGAGGCTTCAAGGAAGCCTTTGCTCTTCATCGACATGACTGAGGACGCTGTTATTCTTTACGATGAGAACCGGTTTTTGGAGAGGGTTTTGACGGAGTTTAAGGCTGAGCTGCTTAGGCTCGGCGCGAAAAGGGTTTTCATCGACAAGGAGAGCTGGTACTGGGACCTGAAGCCCAGCTACAGGTTTGGGGAGGAGATAATGGTTTGAGGCTCCTCAGGATTGCCCAATCATACTTGAAGCAGGCGGGGGCGAGGCTCAGCGATGCTGAAGACGCGTACAGGGAGGGGAACCATCCTTATGCTGTGAGGCTGAGCCAGGAGTGCGTTGAGCTCTCTCTGAAAGCGGTTCTCAAGGCTGTTGGAATAGAGTATCCGAAAGTCCATGATGTTTCAAGCATCCTCCTTAGCGTTGAGCAAAGGTTTCCGGAGTGGTTTAGAAAAGAGTTGGAGCATCTTTCCGAATCCTCCAGGATCCTGGTTAAGAAGAGGGAGGCAAGCTTCTACGGGGGCGAGGAAGCATTCCTGTCCCCGGATGAAGTAATCGGGGAGGAGGATGCTGGGGATGCTGTCGAGAGGGCTGAGAATGCTTTCACCCTTTGCAGAAAACTGGTGGAGGAGCTCGACTGAGTAAAACCTGAGACAGATGCCTCTTTATCTAGATTCATTAAAACTACCGTTTCCAACGCGATTCACACTATTGGAAAACGTGAGTAAACTGAGCATGCTTGGCCCATACGTCTCTCAAACCATTTCCACGGACAGACATCTTGCAGAGCTGGACAAGATAGAAGTTCCATACAGTTCGGCTTATCATCTATCCCTTCAAGCCAGATCGACGAGCGTGTTAAGAAAAAGCGTGCGCTCAATCTCGCTCGACAGAAGCTTAAGAGGAGCCGCTGACGTAAACCTGAATATTCTCAGTATCGCACGCTAACGTCAAGCATACGCCTCAAGTTCTCTGGAGCACAGCCGACTAACAGGCTGCTTTCAAGATTAACATATAGTATCCTGCTCTCATCCACGTTGCTCTCCAGCAGCCCCCTTATGATTTGAAACATGAAGAAAGTCTCACCGGCTCTCCTAGGCCCAATTATCGGTATGGTTCTTCTAACCGGAAGATCGGCTCAACCCTAAGCTCTTTCAATAAGCCTAGGCGGCGCAAGCTCCTAGAAATCCTTGATGATTCTTATCCATGTATCCCCAGTTATCATCGTGCTCCATATAGGGAAACTATTTTGAAAAGTTTCACTCTTTAAAGAACAAAAATGGCCGCCGGAGAAAGCTGAATAGAAACAGCGATTAGGCGCGTAAGATTTTCCTAGCCTAACGGGTTTTTCCAGGCCGGCGTTTCCTCTGTCTCAACAGCCATTCGTAGAGTCTTGGGTTATCGTAGGTGACTGTCCACGAGTCGTGACCCAGGTCAGGATAGATCGTTAGTCTCACTTTCCCCCCAATTTTCTTAAGAGCCTCGTAAAGCTGCTTCGAGTTGTCAACGGGCACAAGCTCATCCTTAGCACCGTGGAAAATCCAGATCGGAATTTCTTTCAAAGCCATGATCCGTTCTTGAAACTTTTCATCGGGAAACATTCCGCCGCAGATTGGGACAACGGCGGCGAAGAGCTCGGGATAGGCGGAGGCTAGGTGCCAGGCTCCGAAACCACCCATGCTCAGCCCAGTAAGGTAGATACGCGTCTCGTCGATACGGTACCGTTTCAAAGCGTCCAGGAGCAGGTCGCGAAGCTCATCCACCATCACTGGCCACATGGAGTATGACGGGCACTGAGGCGATATGGCGATGAACGGGAAACCAGGTTTCTCCTCAACGATCTTCGGGATCCCGTGCTTCTTCACAAGCTCAAGATTATCACCCCTCTCCCCCATTCCGTGCAGGAAAAGAATCGTGGGCCACTTAGCATCAGGCTTCCTATCGTAGTCTTTAGGAAGGTAGAGCAAGTATTTGATGGAAACCTTCTTAACAACCTCTTCTTCAAACACTTTCGCAGTCTGACTCATAAACCGTTATATACTGAACCGGATTTATATAAACATAGGGTCTGAGACCGCCCAACTGTTTTTGCAGACGCGTGTCGCTATCGTGAATCATCGTGCTTGCGGCATCCGAAGGCCTATGGAATAGGCCGTTTTAGAGAGGGTTTAGCCCTTGTTCCTCCAGAAGGAGACGGCAACAAAAATTAGTGCCCCGTGCACATGAGACTATAGTGTGTGCGCTTTACCAGCTTCTCCTGCCAAGACTTTCTTCTGTAGTCCTTAGCGTCTCGGCCTCTTATTTCCTCGGAACCAGGTTCATACCTACTTATATGCGTTTTTAAAAACTTAGAAAGGCTGGAGACCACCTAACTTAATGTTAAGCCAGCGGAGCATGCTGCAGAGCGCATGGGGAAGGCTGCTAGAATTCTCAGCTTAATGGGGAAACTTGAAAAATGGCTTAACCTCTCTGCAAGAATAGCGAAAAGCTGTGAAGAATAAGAGGCTTGTTTTAACAAGCTGGAATCCGTGTAATAATCTTTTAAACAAGGCTTCATGATTCTCTCCTCTGTCTAAGTGAAACAGGCTAAAGACTTGAAAAAAGAAAAAGACTAAGAGTATGCTATTTCTTGCCGCAGCAATCCTTGTATTTCTTACCGCTTCCACATGTGCAGGGGTCGTTCGACTTAGGTTTCTTACTGCCTTTTCCTCCACAGGGCATTTTCGATCACATTGTTTTCGCGAAAAACATTTTTAAACTTTAACTCGCCGCTTACTGAAAAACGCGTTTCTGAAAGAAGCCTTTTAAAGCTCGCACGCTATTAAGCTGGAAACCCGGTTTTCACCGGGCGCGTCCGAAATATTTTTCAGCCGGGTATTTCTCCTCGTTTTTCTCAAGCTTTCTGAACATGGCTTCCGACAGGTCTATGCCTAGGGCGTTCGCCATGCTTAGACAGTAGATTAAAACGTCGGCCAACTCATCTCTAATGCTCTCCATTTTCACAGGATTATTCCTCCAGCTTGAAGCCTCCTCCACGGTGGACCACTGGAAGACCTCGAGTAACTCTGCCGCCTCGATGCATACTGCTTCAGCAAGATCCTTAGGATTATGATACCTCTCCCAGCCCCTGTTGGAAACGAATTCTCTAACCCGGTTCTTCAACACTTGAAGCGTAACTTCCGAGTCCATCCGCCTGCTTTCCAAGCCGGGATAACAGTTGCAGCCCTACATTTAAACAGTTCGCCATATTTAGCTCTTGAGATTCAAATCTTGGAGAGTAGGCTTGAACAATTCTCCATCCTTATCATGCTTCCCCCTGAACCAGCCAGGTCATCCAGCAGAGCTCAACCGGCCTGTATCCGCAGCTTAACGCAACCTGCTCAACCATCTTTATGAATTTTAAATCATCCTCAACAGGCTGGAAGTCGGCTTCAGCCAGAATCATGTTAACACTCTTTTAACAATCTTGTCGGGCATAACAGTTTCTACTTCACCCATCATCCGCAAGTATTGGAAAGTAACTAGGCCGACTCCCTTAATCCTTCCAACAGGATCCTGCCTCCATTTCTCCAGGCTAGCGTTCCAAGCCCTGTTTCTCCAAACAAAGCGCGGTTAAAGAATTGAATAGCCTAGCTTGGTAGCAGCCATTTCCATGGGGGGTGCGCTTAATTATTTCATTGTTCACCTTCAACTCGTCTTAAAAGTCCCAAGTGATCATTAACAAATCTTTGCATTTCAATTGCGCCGCAGCCTTCGTTAAGGCCTCGGTTTCCTTTCTCTCAATCTCATCTCTCCCTGAGGCGTAAGTTACTTGTATCAGCTGCTTAATCCTTAAACCATCTTTAAGGACGAGGTCAACCTCATTCTGCTGATAGTCTTTCTTTAAAGGATAACGGATACATTTCAATCGGAAGGCTTCTCCCCCTAAGCTCCGTCGGCAGTTCTTTCAATGAAAGCTTGGACGAGGACCCGGAGATAACTATCTGGCAGTTCCCCATGTCAAGCATTCTCCTTACCCATCTGCTCCACTCTGGGATCTCATGAATCTCATCCAGCAGCAGAAACAGTTTCCGCCTCCCATATTCCTCCTTTATAATTCTTGAAAACTCTGTAAGAACCTCTTTTCTTCTCGGAATCCGTTCGTCCTCAAAATCGATATAGACAGAGTTTTCCTTTCCGACTT
>FMSI01050556.1_pt1 | contig 12171 bp, 11 predicted proteins | sample 1504471 | NCBI WGS metagenome assembly FMSI01 (sample SAMEA4475357, study PRJEB15587) | soil metagenome | biome: Soil; feature: Field | place: India | collected 2015-03-11 | depth 0 m
ATTGAAAGATGCCGTGTCCCCTTTGATCCACCTTCCTGATCTCTCCGATCATGACCCCTTTGGGGAAATTTCCAGCCAGGCCGGAAGTCACGACCCGATCTCCAATCACGACATCCTCCGTGCGAAGAAGGTATTTCAACTGGCATCGGTTCTCTCCCCCCCCTTCCACAATGGCCTTTGCCCTGGTCCTCTGGATGATGGAATCCACCGCACTATTGTAATCCGTAATGAGGAGGACAACGGAATACGAGGGCCCGACCTTGAGGATCTGCCCGACCACCCCTTCCGGAGAGATCACCGCCATCCCTCTCCGAACCCCCTCCTTCTCCCCTTTATTGATGGTCAGGCTTTTGAACCAGGAGGTGGGATCCCGGCCGATGACTTCTGCCACAAGGGCTTTGACAGGGTTTGCCTCTCGAAACTGGAGGAGGTTCCTGAGCCGTTCGAGCGACAGGAGCATCTCTCTCATCTGATCGTTCTCCCTCTGCAGTTCGGCCAGCTTCTTCTTCAGCTCCTCGTTCTCCTTTTGAACGTGGACCAGATAAAGATACCCCTTCCAGAGGTTCCCCAACTTCATGTAGACGGAAGTGGCTCCCCTCTGGAGGGGGGCGGTCACCTCCAGGAAGAGGGCATCGAGAAAAATAACCCCTGGATGTCCCTTCACCCTCAGGGAGACCAGAATCAATGGAATGAAGAGAAGAAAGATAAGGGCGGGTAAGATGGATCTTCGAAAGAGGAAGTTTCGGATCCTCATCGATCTCTGTCACGAAACTCAGTATTGGAAGGTGACACTCCGAAGGAGATGCTCGTTGTCAAGGACCTTGCCTGCACCCAATACGATGGCAGAGAGGGGATCGTCCGGGATCGTGATGGGAAGCCCTGTCACCTCCCGAAGAAGGATATCTAGGTTCTTCAAGAGCGCTCCTCCGCCCACCAGGACGATTCCCTTGTCCGCAATATCCGCTGCCAGCTCTGGGGGCGTCTCCTCGAGGGTGACCCTCACCGTGTCAATGATCATATTGATCGACTCTGCAAGGGCTTCTCGCACCTCCTCGCTGTTGACTTCAAGGGTCTTGGGGATTCCAGTCACCAGGTCCCTTCCTTTGACCTCGATCGTCTCGGGATTCTCCTCCGGGTAGGCCGTTCCCACGCTGATCTTGATCATCTCCGCGGTACGCTCGCCGATCAGGAGGTTATACTTTCGCTTCACATACTGGACGATCGCCTCATCCATCTTGTCCCCGGCCACCCGGATCGATTGGCTCGTGACGATCCCGGAGAGGGAGATCACAGCCACCTCGGTCGTCCCACCTCCGATGTCGACGATCATATTTCCCGAGGCCTCCGTGATAGGAAGTCCCGCACCGATGGCTCCGGCCATGGGCTCTTCGATCAGGTAGATCTCCCTGGCCCCGGCCGATTGGGCTGATTCCCTGACCGCCCTCTTCTCCACAGGGGTGATACCGGAGGGTACGGAGATGACGATCCTGGGCCGAATCAGGGCCTTCCGGTTATGCACCTTGGCAATAAAATACTTGAGCATTTCACCGGTGACCTCGAAATCGGCGATCACTCCGTCCTTCATGGGGCGGATGGCATAGATGGTCCCGGGCGTTCGACCCAACATCTCTTTCGCTTCGCGACCGACGGCCAAGATCCGTTTGTCCCCCCTCGAATCCCTCTGAATCGCCACCACGGAGGGCTCTGAAGCGACGATCCCCTTTCCTTTGACATAAACGACGGTATTGGCCGTGCCGAGATCGATGGCCAAATCCGTTGAGAAGAGCCCCAGCAGTGAATTAAAAACCATCCTCGCTCCTTTGGGAAACCATGAACGCTGGTCTATCTTAACAAATCCAACTCCTCGATTCAAGGAGACCTCTCGGCTATGATTCGGCTTCTCCCCTTGTCTTTTTAGGCAGGATTGATTAATATTCCTCCGTCGGAAGGAGAGTCAAGATGTTAACGATCCTGAGGAAACATGCCACCTCCTGGATGCTCAGAGGGCTTCTCCTCCTGGTGGCGGTCACGTTCATCTCCTGGGGAGGATACTCCTTCTTTCGTGAAAAAACGGAGGACTACGCCGCCCGGGTGAACCAGACTCCCATCTCCCTCCGGGAGTATCAGGAGACGCTTCAGGAGGTGCTCAACCGCTATCGCGAGGCCATGGGATCTGCCTTCAACGAGAAAATGGTCGAAACCTTGCGCCTCAGAGAGATGGTGTTAGAGGAGCTCATCTCCAGGACCCTGATTCTCGAAGAGGGAAAGCGCCTGGGATTAAAGGTCTCCGATGGGGAATTGAGAATGGCTATCGAAGCGATCCCCTCCTTTCAGATCAACGGCCAGTTCGACGCCCGCCTCTACGAGAGATTCCTGCGGATCAACAGGATGACGGCTGAAGAATTTGAGCGGAGGCAGAGGGAATCCCTTCTCTATGCGAAGGTGGTCAATCTCATCCGGCTCAATGGCGGAATGGTTTCAGAGGATGAAATCCTCGAGACCTACCTCTTCGAAAATGAGAAGGTGAATCTCCTCTTCGTGAAGGTCGCTCCCGAATCGCTCCGGGATCAGGTGAACGCCAACGAGGTGGAGATCAAGGACTATTTTCAAAAGCATCCGGAGGAGTTCAGAATCCCCACCTATCTCCAGGTTCAATATCTAGCCTTTCGACCATCGGATGAGGAGGCCAAGGTTCGGATCTCCGCCGAGGAAATCCAGCGTTTCTATGACCAGCGCAAAGAGGCCTTTAAGACGCCGAAACAGGTCAGAGCAAGGGAAATCCTCATCCGGGTCGACCCTCAATCCCAACCGGAGGTAATCGAGCAGAAGAGGAAGAAGGTGGAGGAGATTCTTGCGTTGGCCAGGAAGAGAAAGGACTTTGGCTTACTGGCGAGAGAGCATTCCGAATCGGAAACGGCTTCGAGGTCAGGCGATCTCGGCTGGCTTCCCCCGGGAAGCTTGGAGGAGCCCCTTGAGAAAACCCTCTTCGCTCTCAAGGCAGGCGAAGTGAGCGATCCGGTCCGAGGGAAGGCCGGGTTCTATCTCTTTAAAGTGGAGGAGGTGAGAGAGGAGAGGCAGAAGCCCCTTGAGGAGGTGAGAGACCAGATCCTCCAGACCCTCAAACGGGAGAAGGCCAGGGCAGAGGCCTCCCGGAGGGCGGACGAGGCCTTCTACGCCCTCTTCCGGAGCAGGGAACTGGAGAGGTATGCCGGTGAGAAGGGGGTGCCGATCAGGACCACCGGTTTTTTTAAGGAGGGGGATGAGATCCCAGAAATTGGAAACCATCCCTCCTTCCATACCAGCGCCTCTTCACTCAAAATAGGAGAGATCTCTCCCGTGGTGAACATTCCGCCCAACTTTTATATCCTGAAGCTGGTGGACAGAAAGGAATCCAGAATCCCTTCCCTCGAAGAAGTCAAGGAACAGATCCTTCAGAAAGTCCTCGCCAAGAAGATGGATGAGAAGGCCCGGGGCTTGGCCGAGGAGATGCTCCAACAGATGAAAAGCGGAAGGGAGATGAGTCGGGTGGCGGCTGAAAAACGATTTAAGGTTGAAGAGACCGGACCGTTCCTGCGGGGAAGTGGTTTCATCCCCAGGATCGGACCCGTCGGGGAATGGAGCCCTTCCCTCGCCTCCCTCACCGAAAGTAAGCCCTTCCCCGAGGCTCCCCTCAAAACAAAGGAAGGCTACTTCGTGGTGAGGCTTCTCAGCTCCGAGCCCGCCGATCGAGCCAAATTCGAATCGATCAAGAAGGGTCTCGAAAGAAGGTTAATCTACCAAAAGCAAGAGGAATGCTTCAGGAACTGGCTCAACCAGCTTCGAACAAAGGCCAAGATCGAAATCAATAAAGAGCTTCTCTGATCGGTTCTTTCGATGCCCCCCAAGAGATTTTCTCCCTTTCTCTGTTGGAGCATGACGCCCCAAGAGGGGGAAAGGCGAAGATGAGGAGTTTAACCCAAACTCGGATCCTGGTGACGGGCGGAGCGGGTTTCCTGGGTTCCCATCTCTGCGAGCGTCTCCTCGGAGAAGGCCACGATGTCCTCTGTGTGGACAACTTCTATACGGGGACGAAGAGGAATATTGCCCATCTTCTCGACCATCCCTACTTCGAACTGCTCCGCCATGACATCACCTTCCCCCTCTATGTCGAGGTCGACCAGATCTACAATCTGGCCTGTCCTGCATCCCCCATCCATTATCAATATGACCCGGTTCAGACGACCAAGGTCAATGTCCACGGCTCGATCAACATGCTGGGCCTGGCCAAACGATTGAGGGCGAAAATCCTCCAGGCCTCCACCTCTGAAGTCTATGGAGATCCTACCATCCATCCGCAACCTGAGCACTACTGGGGCAATGTTAACTGCATCGGACCCCGGTCCTGCTACGACGAGGGCAAGCGATGTGCCGAAACCCTCTTTTTCGATTACCACCGTCAGCATGGGATTAAGATCAAAGTCGCCCGGATCTTCAATACCTATGGCCCTCGCATGCATCCCGAGGACGGTCGGGTCATCTCCAATTTCATCCTTCAGGCCCTCCGGGATGAACCGATCACCATCTATGGGGACGGCTCCCAGACCCGTTCCTTCTGCTATGTGGACGACATGATCGAGGCCTTGGTCCGGTTGATGGAGACCCCGGACGATTTCACCGGGCCGGTCAACCTCGGAAATCCCGAGGAGGCCTCCATCCTCGAACTGGCGGAGAAGATCATCGCATTGACAGGCTCGAAATCGGAGATGGTCTTCAAGCCCCTTCCGCCGGACGACCCCAAACAGCGTCGCCCCCTCATCGACCTGGCAAAGGAGAAGCTGGGATGGGTCCCCAGGATCTCCTTAGAAGAAGGGCTGAAAAGAACGATCGCCTATTTTGAAGAGATGCTCCGGAAGGGAGATCTCAAAAAGGGGAGATGGGTTTAGGATCTTCTCCGGGTGGGGAAGGAGAGCTGCCTTTCGGATTCCGGGTAGGGGATCCCGAAATGTTCGTAGGCCCGCTCCGTGGCCCTCCTTCCGTTCTGCGTCCTCGTGACCAAACCGATCTTCAAGAGAAAAGGCTCCACCATATCCACGAGGGTATCGGTCTCCTCCTGAAGGGTGGCGGCGATCGCCTCCATTCCCACAGGCCCTCCTTTATAATACCGGATGATCGTCTCGAGGAACCTCCGGTCAAGGCTCGTGAGGCCCATCTCGTCCACGCCTTCGAGGCGGAGCGCCTCATCGGTGATCGCTTTGGTGATCCTGCCCTGACCTCGGATTTCGGCATAATCCCTCACTCGCTTGAGGAGGCGGTTCGAAATCCTGGGGGTGCCTCTCGAACGTCTGGCAATCTCCTCCGTCCCCTCCTGATCGATGGGCACACCCAAGAGGGCCGCTGATCGTTTGACGATCTGACTCAACTCCTCCACCGTGTAGAAGTCGAGGCTCCTTAAGATCCCGAACCGCTCCCGGAGCGGGGCCGACAGCAGTCCTGCCCGTGTCGTGGCGCCCACGAGCGTGAACCGCTCGAGTCGATATCGGTGGCTTCGGGCATGGGCGCCTCGATCGAAAATGAAATCGATGCAGAAATCCTCCATGGCCGGGTAGAGAAACTCCTCCACGACCTTCGGAAGGCGGTGGATCTCATCGATGAAGAGCACATCCCCTTTCTCGAGATGGGTGAGGATGCTGATGAGGTCTCCACCTTTTTCGATGGCAGGACCCGAAGAGGTGACGATCTGGACCCCCATCTCTGTGGCAATGATGTGGGCAAGGGTCGTCTTCCCCAGCCCTGGAGGAGACTGAAACAGGATGTGATCGAGGGGCTCGCCTCTCCGCTTCGCCGCCGCGATGGCGATCTCAAGGGTCTCGACCACCTGTCTCTGGCCGATATATTCGGAGAGCCTTCTGGGCCGGAGGTCCTGGAACTCCTCTTCTTTTGGGTTGGCCGGATTCGACTTCGTCTCTCTTTCAGCCTTCTTCATTCATCCTGCCTTCTATGACGGATTCCCTCTCTGGCCCCGATAGACCTCCTCGAAGAGCTCTTCGGGCGAGGAGATATTGGGGTTCCTCTTCAGGGCTTCCTGGACCAGCCTCTGGGCCTCGCTCACCTTGTGTCCGAGGTCCTTGACCAGAACCTCCTCCACCTGCCTCTTGAAGTCCACCACCTCGTCCATCGGAATCTGGTCCTCCCTCATCAAGGCAAATTTTCCAACCTTTCCCTGAAGGGTGGCGATGATCTTATCGGCAGTCCGCTTTCCGATGCCCCGTAGGCTTTCGAGGGTCTTTGAATCCCTCTCCTCGATGGCCCTTGCAATTTTGGGAATGGGCTGGATCAGGGCTTTGACCGCGGTGAGGGGGCCGATATCCTCTACCGTGATGAACTTTTCGAAGAACTCCTTCTCCGGTTCATAGTTGAACCCGATGAGTACCGGCTTGGGTTGCCTCTCGGTCTGTTGATAATGGATGAAGAGCTTAACGATCTCTCCATCCTCGCCAGCCTTTTTAGAGTTGAAAGTCTTCCGGACAATCGCCGGCAAGAGGACCTCGTAACCGACGCCGTTGGCGAGGACGACCACACGATCCTCCTCTTTTTTCAACAACTTCCCCTCAATGTAACGAATCATCCCCTCTATCCTGTCATCCGAATCTTGAGGATCGAAAGAGATCCAACGCGTTCAACGAAAGGGACCTCTACCATCGGAAATGCCTGCTCCGGGAAAGACCGGTCAGGGCAAGGGCCAACGCATCGCCTGCATGGCTCGATTTAATGGGCCCTTCGATCTTGAGGAGTTGTCGGATGGCTCTCTCCATCTGCCTCTTGTCGGCGCGTCCGCTTCCGGTGAGGGCGCTCTTCACCTCTGTGGGTTTGATCCCGACCACCGGAACGTTCCTCTCTTGGGCGGCGAGAGAGATCACCCCCCTGACCTCCCCCAGATGGATGGCCGCTTTTGGAAATTCTCTGAGCACGAAGACCTCTTCCATGGCCAGAAGGTCCGGCTTCCACTCTTCGAGAAGGCCTTTAATCCCATCATAGATGGTCTTCAAGCGGAAGGGCAGGGAGTGGTGTGATCCGGTCCGGATCGTCCCCCAATCGCAGGCTCTCCCTCCCCGTGAAAGGGCTTCGACGATCCCAAACCCGGTCATGGACAGGCCTGGGTCGATGCCAATCGCCTTCAAGCCATCCTCCCTCAGGTGTAAAAAAAGCCACCTATCTCAATCCTGGGATATGGTGGCTTTGGCCTCGAAAATTCTTCGGCGGAATTAAGCACTGAGCCGTTCCATCTCCTCGTCGGCAATGTCGAAATTGGCGTAGACCTTCTGGACGTCATCTGAATCTTCAAGCCCCTCCATAAGCTTGAGCATCTGTTCGGCATCCTTCCCAGTGAGACGAACGGTGGATTGAGGGACCATCGTCACCTCGGCATAGCTGGATTTGAAACCCGCCTCTTCAAGGGCTCTCTTCACACCCTCCAGCTGGGCAGGAGGGACCGTCACCTCGAATTCCCTCCCGGTGTCCTTCACGTCGATCGCTCCGGAGTCGAGGGCCACCTCGATCAGCCGGTCCTCCTCGACCCCTGCCTTGTCCACCAGAATCAATCCCTTCTTCTCGAACATCCAGGAGACGCATCCGGTTTCGCCGAGGCTTCCATTATATTTCGAAAAGATGTGTCTCACCTCCGCAACGGTCCGGTTTTTGTTATCCGTCAAGACCTCAAGCAGCATCGCCACCCCACCAGGACCGTAGCCCTCGTAGGTCAGGGTTTCATAATGGGTCCCTTCCAGTTCCCCGGTCCCTTTCTTAATCGCCCTCTCGATATTCTCTTTCGGCATGTTTTCTGCTTTGGCGGCCAGGACCGCGGCTCTCAGCCTCGGATTGGCATTGATATCCCCTCCACCCACGCGGGCGGCGACCATGATCTCCCGGATGAGCTTTGTGAAGAGCTTTCCCCGTTTGGCATCGGCCGCCCCTTTCTTCCGTTTGATGGTGCTCCATTTGGAATGTCCGGACATCGCTTCTCTCTCGATGATGGCCAATAAGGATGGTGGGCGCTAGAGGATTTGAACCTCTGACTTCCTGCGTGTGAAGCAGGCGTTCTCCCCCTGAACTAAGCGCCCTGTGGCAGAATTATTATAGAACCGGTCCAAAAAGTCAACACCCTCTCCGAAGCATAGGGTCATCGTCCTAAATACCGTTCGAGGAGCATCCACTGGAGGGTATCGATCGGCCGTTTCGCCCCTTTCTCCTTCTGTAAGGCCCGAATCCCGCAGAGAATGCAGACGACAAGGGAGTCGGACCGTTCAAAGGATTTCATCCCCTTCATCGAAGGGTCTCCCAATAGCCTCGTCCTCATCTCCTTCACAAACCGATAAAGGTCACGAAAAACGGGCAACAGGGGGGAATCCTCTGTCTTCACGAGTTTTGGGTCGAGATGCCTTCGAATCCCTTTCTCAAGGACTTCTGACCAGTTCGACAACCTTTCCTCGTCGATCTCCCGCCTGAGGATCTCCAGGATGTCGGTATGCTCGATATTCCATGAGGTGAGCTCATCCATCTGCTGGTCATAAGTCAGGTCCTCTCTTTTAGGGGGATGCTCTTTCCCGTCTCTCCTCCCCGATCCCCCACCTTTTATGAGCTCGAAGAGCTTCAAAACCGACCTCCCTCTCAGGCGCTTGTCTTATGAGATAAGATATTTTATATTGGATGGCTTCGACTTTGTCAAATGGAAAGGTCTTTTACAGAATCAACCCGATCCTTTTAAAAAAGGGTTGACAATCCCATGGGGAAACATATAATAACAACACTTCTCGGAGAAGAACCTTTTGATCTAAAAAATTTCCTGCACCTCGGGTGAAGTTTCTTGGATATCAAGCGGAACTATTACGAAGATATCGAACTCTTTAAAAGCAAGACCGTTCTCGTCTGGACCATTCTCTTCCTCATCTTTCTTGCCTTTCTGCCTGCCTTCATAAAAAAGTTCCACCTGTTGGGATTATCCCTCTACATTGTCAACCTGATCACGGTCCATGCGATCGTCGCGGTCGGCCTCAATATTCTCGTTGGGTATACCGGCCAAATCTCCATGGGACATGCGGGCTTCTTCGCCATAGGGGCTTTCACCTCGGTCATCCTCGTATCGAGATGGAGCCTCCCCCTCTTTATCGCCCTTCCCATCGCGGGCTTCACCTCCTCTGCTTTCGGGTTCCTCTTGGGACTTCCCTCACTGCGGTTGAAGGGCCCCTATCTGGCCATTGCGACCCTCGGGTTCGGGATGGCGGTGACCACAACCATCAAACATCTTGAATTCTTCGGCGGCCGCATGGGCCTCCAGGCCCCTAAACTCGCATTTCTTGGTACCCCGATCAAGGACATTCATCTATATTATATGATCCAAATCATTGCGATCGTCATGGTCATCGGAGCGGTGAAGTTGATGAAGACCAGGGTGGGCCGGGCCTTCATCGCCATCCGCGACAGCGACATCGCTGCGGAGGCCATGGGGGTCAACCTCACCTATTACAAGACCCTCGCCTTTGCCGTAAGCGCTTTTTATACGGGGATCGCAGGAGGGCTTTACGCCTTCATCCTGGGCTTTATCAATCCGGAGAGCTTCCATCTCATCATGTCGATCACCTTTCTGGCGATGGTGGTGGTCGGGGGATTGGGCTCAATCATGGGATCCATCAGCGGGGCAGCCCTGATGACCTTTCTCGACATCAAACTGCAGGCCATTCAGGATATCTCATGGATCGGACCGGCCCTGGTGACCTTCTCTCAGAAATATATGAGCCTCGCAGGGATCTCGAACATAGCGGTCATCGTCTACGGGTTGATCATGATCCTCATCGTCCTTTTTGAGCCTCTGGGGATCTTCGGTTTCTGGATACGATGCAAACGGTACTGGAAGACCTGGCCCTTCTAAAATCATCGTTGGGAGTTCGGAGGAGAAGGATATATCGGTGGATAACGGCAATCTGGTAAATTGAAAAGATTAATGCCCCGAGCGGGAGGTTCAATGCTGGGACAACTCATCATCAGTGGACTGGCCGTGGGCGCCTGTTATGCACTACTCGCCCTTGCCATGGTGATCATCTACAAGACCTCCGAGGTGCTCAATTTCGCCCAGGGGGAAATGGCGATGATCAGCACCTTCATCGCCTTCACCCTCCTCGATACTTATCAGGTGCCATTTCCCTATGCCTTTGCCCTTACCCTTCTATTTGCCATTCTGCTCGCCGTCTTTTTTGAGTTCTCCTTCCTCAGGAGAGCCAAAGACCCGACGGTCCTCGGTTTGATCATCATCACCCTCGGCTTTGAAATGATTCTGATGGGATTTGTCGGATGGAAATGGGGTCCGGATCAGAGATCGCTTCCCTTTCCTGTCTCCAATATCGAAACGTATAACCTTTCCGGATTGGTGATCAGCAAAATCAATTTCTGGACGATCATCGTCTCCCTCGTCCTGATGTTCGTCCTCTTTCTCTTCTTCCGGTATACGAAACTGGGCATTGCAATGCGAGCCACCCAGCAGAACCAGTTGGCCGCCCGTGTCATGGGGATCCGAACCAAATGGATCTTCTCCTTCACCTGGGCTCTCAGCTCCATGGTCGGGGCCGTGGCAGGAATGCTCATCGCTGCCCTCGGTGTGCTCGATCCGCCGATGATGATGGATCCCCTGCTCAAAGGCTTTGCCTCAGGAGTCCTCGGTGGAATGACGAGCCTCCCGGGTGCAGCCCTCGGAGGGGCCCTGTTGGGAGTGATCGAAAACCTCTTTGGAGGGTATGTCTCCCTCTCGTTTAAGTCGGTGGTGGCCTTTGCGATCATCGTATTGATGCTCTGCGTGAGGCCAAGCGGATTATTGGCCAGGCATTATGTGAAAAAGGTCTGAGTCAACCGGTAAGCGTCAAGAGCCATGAGTCATTCACAAGAAGACCAAGAAAGGAGGAGGATTATGGTGAGGAAGAGTCTGTTGGGGATCGGTCTGATGATGTTTACATTCCTTATCATTTCTCCCGTTTGGGGTCAGGCAGTCCGGGGAGTGACAGACACGGAAATCCTCATCGGGCAGTGGGGACCCCAAACCGGACCGGCCGCTCCCTGGGGGGCTGTGGCAAGAGGGACGGACCTATTGGTGAAGATCATCAACGATGAGGGAGGCATTCACGGAAGGAAGATCCGGTACTTTTTAAGGGATGATTCCTATATGCCGGCCAAAACCAAGGCGATTGCGAAAGAATTTGTGGAGCAGATCGGCGTTTTTGCCGTCGTGGGGGGCGTCGGGGTGGCCACCGGCATGACGGCTCGGGATTACCTGATGGAGAACAAGGTTCCCTGGTGTGGCCCGGTCACGGGTGTCTACGAATGGATCACCCCGATTCAAAAATACCTCTTCGCCATCTACCCCCTCTACGACGACGAGGCCTTCAATCTCACCGGCTACCTCTACGAGAAGCTCGGATACAGAAAGATCGCCATGTTCTACCAGAACGACGATTACGGAAAACAGGGCCTCATGGGCGTCGAGCGATATCTCCTGAAGCATAAGATCAAGCTGGTCGAAAAGGTCTCGGCAGAGGTCACGGACCGGGATCTCAGCACCCATGCCCTGAAGTTGAAAACCTCCGGAGCTGAAGCGGTGATCATGTGGGCCATGCCCACACATGCCGCCCTGCTTCTGGCTGAAACAGCAAAGATCGGGTTCAAGCCCCAGTGGGCCACGAGCAATACGCTCTCCGACGCTGCCCTGATGATGAGCATCACCAAGGGGTTATGGGCGGGGATGATCAACTCCTTCTTCGGCGAGCTGCCGGACTCAAACCATCCCCTGATGGTCAAATATCGCGAGGCCCAGAAGAAATACGCTCCCCAGGAGCGTTGGGGCGTCTTCTACTATGCCGGCATCATCTTTGCGGAACCCTTTTTCGAAGGTCTTCGGAGGGCGGGAAGGAATCTGACGCCTGAGACCTGGGTCAGTGCGATGGAGACGCTCAAGAACTGGCAGGGCATCGGCCCACCGATCACCTACGGTCCTCCCAAAACGCCGATGGACCGACAGGGTGGGAAACATGTCTTCTATGGAAAGGTGCGGCCCGACGGTTCGATCGAGAGGTTAACCGACTGGATCCAGATTTCAAAATAAAAATACTTCAGGGGCCTTAGAGCAGGAAGGGTTCGGATCAAACAGAAGGGGAT
>FMSI01002252.1_pt1 | contig 12168 bp, 9 predicted proteins | sample 1504471 | NCBI WGS metagenome assembly FMSI01 (sample SAMEA4475357, study PRJEB15587) | soil metagenome | biome: Soil; feature: Field | place: India | collected 2015-03-11 | depth 0 m
TAGACAGATCTTTAATAGTAGATTTTCAGAGTAGAGACAATCTTCTTGAGGAGTAACCAGAGTGAGAGAGTCTTTGAGAAATTTGCAAAGATGGTCTATGAGCATATACAGATGAAAAGGGGAGTTAATGACAACAGAAAGGGAAGTCAGAACCATGAGTTATAAAAAGCTATTTGGATTAAATAAGAATGTTACAGTCGCAGGATTTGTGAGCTTTTTTATGGATGTTAGCTCTGAGATGATTTACCCCCTTGTGCCGATATTTCTCTCATCAATAATGGGTGTAAACAAGTCTGTGATTGGGCTCATTGAGGGTATTGCTGAGGCTACGGCAAGCATACTCAAGGTATTTTCAGGTTGGTTTTCAGACAGGATTGTTAATAGAAAGTGGCTTATGGCTGCAGGCTGTGGCATATCTGCACTGAGCAGGCCGATTATTGCACTTTCAACCATCTGGCAGCATGTATTGATTTTCCGATTCACTGACAGGCTTGGCAAGGGGATACGTACGGCCCCAAGGGACGCCATCATTGCAGAATCTACTGACAATGGCTCCCTTGGTAAAGCCTTCGGATTTCACCGTTCTATGGACACCTTGGGTGCAGTTGTAGGTCCAGCCTTTGCATTTGGACTGTTGGGATTATTTGCCAACGACTTCAGGCTTGTTTTTTGGCTTTCAATGGCGCCAGGAATAATTGCAGTGCTCATTATTGTTTTATTTATCACAGAGAAAAAGCATGTAAAGTCAACAGGCAATGAGGCAGTCAAACTTACCTTTAAACATTTTGATTGGCGCTTTAAGTCCTTTGTTGCCATTGTCACCCTATTTGCCATAGGCAACTCGAGCGATGTCTTTTTGATACTCAGAGCTGAGCAGTCTGGTGTATCAACCTATATGATACCCTTGCTATATCTGACCTTTACGGTGTTTACACTATCACTGCAATGCCTGCGGGTGTAATCGCAGATAAGGTAGGGAGAAAGATGGTTATACTCGCGGGATTTATTCTCTTTTCCCTTATATATTTTGGCTTTGCCGTATTTGCCACCGCCGTAGCAGTGTGGGGACTTTTTGCCTTTTATGGTCTCTTTATGGGCATTACAGAAGGCGTGCAAAAGGCATTCTTATCAACCATCATACCTTCTGAACTCAAGGCAACTGCCTTCGGCATATACAATATGTCCGTTGGCCTCGGGCACCTGCCTGCAAGCCTTATAGCGGGCTTGTTGTGGGATAAGGTCTCGCTCTCAGCACCCTTTTACTTTGGCTCTGCAACAGCCCTATTGTCTGCCTTGTTTTTTGTAGCCTATATTGTTGTCACAGAGAAAAAGAGGAGGTAGTCATGTTTGTCCTTGATATTGCTTGGTTTGGCATACTCCATGTTTACTATCTCGACAGAGACTTTATGTTAAAAAGCCCTTGGCATGAATGTTAGACAAAAAAGGCTTTTACACAAAAATCCTAATAAGTCCTGCTTATAGAAGTCCTTGAAGATTGCATCAAGCTCTATAGCGCCTCAGGAGTTGTTAGAACAAATCATAGGCTTGAGTTCAGAAGCCCTACCTTTCAGAAGTTTGCTTAAAAATATCAAATATGAGATGCGCCACAAATTCGCTGAAAAAGGCTGCCTTTGGCACACGAGCAATCTTGAAAGCTTTAGCTGCGAGTTTAGAGATGAAAATCTAAAGAGAAATCTCTTTTAGAAAATAACTAATGCCCATTCTTATCAGTAACTTATGATATTCCAAATATATAATTGAGAATTCGCTTAAAAAAATCTTTTTCAAGAAAAACATTCATTTAACTTTTAAGAACTTTCTTAATAAGTAATCTAACTCCTCACTTTTTAAGATATATAATAATACGAAATAAATTGCGATACATACAATTATAGTCCCCCCAAGGTAAAAAGTTTTTTTGAGGAACTCTCCGTCTGATAGCCATAATTCTCCTTGAAGTACAAAAGAGCCAAACATAGCCATCACAAAAGTGGCTATTAATATCTTAAAGCACGATTTTATTATTTTTTTTGTCCCAATACCACCAAGTTTACGCCTTAAAAAAAAGAAAAGCAATGAGAAATTACATATTGAAGATAGAGAATTCGCAAGGGCTAAACCATTATGGAGTAAAGGATTCATAAACAAGAGACTGAAAAAAATATTCATTAACATCGAGAAAACTGCTATCTTGACTGGTGTTGTAGTGTTCTGCATTGCATAAAAAGTAGACGCCAAAACACGAACCCCAACGATCGCCCAAAGGCCAAAGGAATAAAACATCAAAGCATCAGCTGTTGCAAGTGTTGCAACGGCTGTGAATTCGCCTCTTTGGAAAAGAGTATTAACGATAGGGACTCTCAAGGATATTAATCCAGCCATTGCAGGTATAGTTATAAAAAATAAGAGCCTTAAAGCAAAAGAAAAATCTTCTTTAAGTTCAATAAACCTTCTCTTCGCAGAATGCTCAGAGAGGGCTGGCAAAACAGCCATCCCCATCGCTACTCCGAATAGCCCTATCGGCAGTTGTACAAGCCTCATTGAGTAATAAAGATAGGTAATACTGCCCTCCTGAAGGTAAGAGGCAAGTAGTGTGCTAACAAAAATATTGACCTGCGCAACTGCAAGACCTATAATAGAGGGTATAATCAAAAGCCCAATCTTCTTTAAACCTGGATGCTTCAAAAGGTTAGCTAAACCACCATCGGTTCTCGTATAAAGGGAATAACCCTGATTAAAAAATGATGGCAATTGGAACAAAAACTGAAGAAAACCCCCTAAGGTTACACCAAAAGCTACGCCTATTATTGGCATCTCAAGATAGGGTGAGACCATAAAGACACAAAGAATGATAGAAATATTTAATAGTGCTGGAGCTAATGCTGGTATAAAAAAACCCCCTCTTGTATTGAGTGCGCCCATAGCTACTGAAGCAAGACTTATAAAGACTAAAAAGGGAAACATAATCTGGGTGAGTAAAACTGTTTGTGAGAATTTTGTAGGATCAGACTTAAACCCAGGTGCTATTAAACTTACAATGGAAGAAGCAAAAAGAATACCTAAGAAACAGACTATTCCTACCACAATGAGAATAAAAAAGAATGTAGCTCTAACTAACCTATTAGCATCATCTCTGCCATTTTTTGTTTGAGTCTCTGTGAGAACAGGGATAAAAGCTGCGGACATGGAACCTTCTGCAAATAAATCTCTCAAAAGATTGGGTATTCGAAAAGCTACAAAGAACATATCAGAAGTGCCGGTTGCACCAAAATATTTAGCTAAGATCATATCCTTTATATACCCTAAGATACGACTTATCAGGGTAGCAAAGGACATAGCACTTGCTGCTTTTGTTATTTTGCCCCTGGCTGTCAAAAACTTTAACTCCTAATTCAGTGAGCGAACTTGATACTCAATAGTATACTTTCTTTTAGTTTGCCATATCCATACTCTTTAATAGGTAGAATTATCTCATGATTACCAATGTAGATGAGCACATCAAAACCTTAAAAACAATTTGAAACAATCTTGTGCTTTCAACCCAACTGAGCTGATGTAAAGAAATTAAACAGAAATTATATAAAAGTAATGTTAAAAATATAAAAGTAGGAAGACAAGAATGTAAGGAGATGAAAAAATATAAAACGAATAAAGTTGAATCTATAGATGCTGGGCTTGAACATCTGCAAATAGAGTATGGTAGATATTTGCCTCATGAAAGATGCTTGAACTCAACCTATTTGCTAAACCCACAAAATACATAAGAGGTTGGCTCAGAAAACCAATACCCAATTTATAGGGGTTACCTGCAAGCTAAAGCAGATATTAGCATCGAAATTAGGGATAGCGAAAATTAAAGAAGACTTCATAGAGTTTTTCATCAGAAGTTAAAATTATTGAGAAGTATGCTATCCTAAACAAAATAGATTCAAATGTGGTATATAAACATTAGGAGAGTAGCAAAAGGGAAAATGAATGTAATAGCAAAAAGGGATAGAAATTTTTGTAAGAATTGCCACTGGTGCGAGGATTTGATTTCTTGTCCAACAGGGTTTAGAGTGAATGATTGCATTGGTTGCGAGGCTTGTTCTTTAGCTTGTCCATATAATGCAATAGAGATGGTGGAAGCCAAAAAGGAAATTCAGGATGGATATTCAGAGATTGAGATTGAAGTAGATGGTAAAAAATTCAAAGTCCCAGCAAAGACAACAGTCAAAAAGACACTACATAGGTTGGGATATGAAATTTTTGCCCCATGCCAGGTTGGTGGTTGTTATAGCTGTGCTGTAGAGATTGATGGAAAAGAAAAACCAACTTGCATCACAGCCGTTAAAGAGGGAATGATAATAAAAACGGATTTTCCCCAAAATTTTGCCATAAAGAGAATTGTAGGTGGTTTTATGGGACATAGCGTTGGTGGGGTCGGCACGCCGTGGTATTTAAAAAAGCATGGTTACGTTGAAGTTGCTGTCTTTTCAGCAGGTTGTAATTTCAGATGTCCCCAATGTCAGAATTGGACAACAGCTTATCGTGGAAAGGAAGATTTTGATCATCAAGCACTAACGCCAAAAGAGACAGCTGAAATTATGACAATTACAAGAAAGAGGTTTGGAGTAAATAGAATGGCTATTTCCGGCGGAGAATGCACATTAAATAGAAAATGGCTCGTTGAATATTTAAGAGAACTTAAAAAGCTTAATCCTGATGAAGAGGCAAGATTACATGTTGATACAAATGGTTCTTTGCTTACTCCTGAGTATCTTGATGAATTGATTGAAGCAGGTATGACTGATATTGGAATTGATTTAAAGAGCTTGAAAATAGAAACATTCATGAGAGTCACCGGCTTGGAAAATAGAAATTTAGCTGAGATATATAAAGAAACTGCCTGGCAGGCAGTAAAATATCTTGTGGAGAACTATACCAACAAAGTCTTTCTGGGGATAGGTATACCTTATAATAGAGATTTCATATCCTTAGAAGAAATTGAAATGATAGGTAAAGAAATATACAAAATTAATCCGAATATTCAAGTCTGTCCTTTAGATTACAGGCCCGAGTTTAAGAGGATGGATTTTTCTCGCCCATCCTATTTGGAAATGAGAAAAGTCTACGATGTTCTGAAAAGCACAGGGTTAAAAACAGTAATCTGCCAAACAGCTTACGGTTATATCGGTCCTTGAAGTGAGAAATGGGTAGTCTAAAGTGTAATTTGATTGAGCAGGGTTTTAAGCAAGGCAGTTGTAAGACTTTTTACAAGCCAGAGGTAGTTCATACTTCAGATTATTTTGAAGATTCAGCCTGTCATGTAACGCTAAAATTGGAGGGGAATACTCCCTATAGATTGATTAAATCTATTCTACTTTCAAGACCCGAAGACTATCTATCAATCTATCAATCGGGTTGCAATTTTTCTTGTTTAAAATGCCACTCCTGGGAATTTAGCAAATATAAAAATGGAATCTGGATGTCTCCTGAAAAAATTACCGAGATAGCAGAAGAATATGCTATGGAAGTGACAGTTAAAGAACCAAAGGAAAGAGCGACCTCATTCCATGCCCATGATCTTTGTAAACACTGTGGTGCTTGCGTAATAATAGGGAAAAGGTCAACAAATTGTCCAAATAAATTAAAACCAAAACAAATTCTTTTATCTCCCCAAGGTTATGGACCAGCTCGGAATATTATTGCTTTCACAGGGGGGGATTTGGCTTGTAATCCCCAATGGTATTGCAAGAGTGCAGAAATGATAAAGAACTTAAACTTGGATTTATGGGTTTTGTTTGAAACCAATGGCTACGGGCTTACCCCTAAAAATTTAGATTTATTTAAGAAGTCAGGGATAGATTCCTTTTGGTTAGATATAAAAGCTTGGGATAAAGACATTCATAAAAAATTAACTGGGGTTGAAAACGATTGGATTTTGCGCCTACCGGAAGAAATTTTAAAAAGAGATTTCACCTTAGAAGTTTTATCTCTCTATATTCCTAATTGGGTGGAGACCAACCAAATTAGAGAGATTGCCAGGCTTTTAGCAAAAACAAACTCCGAAATACCCTTTACAATTTTAGCTTTCTTTGGCGAATATAAACTCAGGAATGTCCCCAGTCCAAGTCTGAACCAGATGTTGGAAGCTTATTTTGCTACCAAGGAGACAGGATTGAAAAATGTAAGAATGGGAAATATAAGTTTGTTTGTCAAAACCGAAAAAGACTATCAAATCCTAATGGAATTAGCAAAAGAAGCAATTTAGGCACAGTGAATTATATTTCCAGTCAAAAAGACCATAACAATTCTAATTTCTTAGCTTGGTTTTGATATAAGGTAGTAAACCACCTTGCAATATTAAATCCTTCTCTTTTTCATTAAGATCAGACATAACCTCAAAAGAATATCCTTTAGTTTTATTTTCCACCTTATATCTTTGACTACTTTTAAGAGTTGTTATTACGTCTTTTATTATAATCCTATCACCCTGTTCTATTTTTCTGTAATCATCCCCCAACAAAAATAGGAAAGGAATAATTCCAAAATTTATTAAATTTGCTCTATGTATACGTGCAAAGGATTTTGCAATAACAGCCTGCAGACCAAGATACATTGGAGCTATAGCTGCGTGCTCCCGTGAGGAGCCTTGCCCATAGTTTTCGCCACCAACTACTATTCCTCCACCTCTACTTTTTGCCTCCTTAGCCCTCTGACTAAAGGTACTATCAATATTTCTGAATAGGAACTCTGAGATGGCATGAATATTAGATCTTAAGGGAAGAATCTCTGACCCTGCAGGCATAATATCATCAGTTGTTACATTATCTGAAAGTTTCAGCAACACTTCAGCCTCTATAGATGAACTCAAGGGTTCTTTAAGGGGCACCTCCTTAATATTAGGTCCTTTAATTATCTGTACTTCAGAGGTTTCCATAGAAGGTGGTATTATTAAGTTATCATTTATAAGAAAACTTTCTGGCTCATCTACAATAGGCACCTCCTCTTCATATTTAGTAGTATCTATAATCTTACCCTTTAAAGCAAAGATAGCGCATGAAATAGGGTTTGCAAGGTATATTAACGCATCTTTAGTGCCTGATCTGCCTTTAAAATTACGGTTATAGGATCTTATGGAGACATGCCCTGAACCTGGTGCTCCTCCCATCCCTATACAGGGACCGCAGGAGGCTTCCAATATTCTTGCCCCTGCAGATATCAAATGAGATAGTAATCCTTCTCGAGCGAGCATCTCATAGACCTGTTTGGAACCTGGATTAATAAGAAGATTAACATTTTTATTGATAGTCTTACCCTTCAGAATTAAAGCGACTGTCTTCATAACCTGATAAGATGAATTTGTGCAACTACCTATGCAGATCTGATCGACTTTTAAACCTTCAAGTTCTCTGACCGTTACTACATTATCTGGACTATGGGGCTGAGCTATCATTGGCTCGATTTTGTCTAAATAAATAGTGACGATTTCACTGTATTCAGCATCTTCATCTGCTTTAAGCTCTATCCAGTCATGTTCCCTACCTTGAGCTCTAAGATAAACAAGGGTTTTCAGATCACTGGGGAATATTGAGGTTGTGGCTCCTAATTCGGCGCCCATATTAGTTATTGTTGCCCTCTCCGTTACATTTAAAGACTCTGCGCCAGAGCCAGAATACTCAAAAATGCTTCCTACACCTCCTTTGACAGATAGCAGTTTGAGGAGAGTTAAGATCACATCCATAGCAGTAACATAGGGCCTTTTAAGATAGCCCAAAAGCCTCACATTCACAATCTTCTTTGGAACTACAAATTCAAAGGGTGCTCCAGCCATAACTGTTGCAGCTTCAAGCCCCCCGATGCCAATGGCAAGCATACCGATACCACCACCTGTAGGTGTGTGACTATCAGTTCCAAGAGCTATTTTACCTGGAGCAGCAAATCTTTCCAGATGTATCTGATGGCAGATACCATTTCCTGGTTTTGAGAAATAGGCACCAAACTTTTGAGCTGTAGTTTGCAGAAAGACATGGTCGTCAGCATTCATAAAGTTAGATTGAAGCATGTTATGGTCTACATAGGATACAACTAAGGGAACCTTAACCTTATCTATCCCTAAAGCTTCAAACTCAAGCCATGCCATGGTGCCAGTAGCATCTTGAGTATAGACTTGATCGACTCTTAGACCAATAGTTTTACCAGCCCTTATTTCACCATACAATAGGTGTGACTCGAGTATTTTTTCTACTATGTTTTTCCCCATCTTTGCTCCTCAATAAATTTTTTAGTAGCTCCGTTGACTTTATAATGAGTTATAAGCATACTTGCCATTTGGATGTTCATTGAAGCATTCTACCGCTTTTAGACAAATTGCAGAAGGAAAAAACTAATTAAGATATTCTCAAAAAAAACGTAAGTATTAAAAGAGGCTCTAATATTTTTATAGTTAATCAAACTATTCTGCAACGATCTTATAGTTGGAAGTTATCCTTGCTCCCCCCTCCAATGTTGCCTTTACAGAGCAATACTTATCCATAGACAATTCAATACATCTTTTTACCGCTTCTTCGGATATATCTTTTCCAACTATGATATACTCGAGTTCAATATTTGTAAATTTTTTTGGATGTTCTTCTGACCTGAGACCATTTATCTTTATTTCCATTGAAGATACTTGCTGTCTCTTTTTCTGTAAAAGAGATATAACATCCATACCTGTACAACCTGCAAGAGCAACTAAGAGTATTTCTGTTGGTCTCATTCCAGAGTTTTTACCACCAAAACTAACATCTCCATCCATTTTTACCGTATGACCACTCTCAGATTCGCCTATAAACTCAAGACCTTCGACCCATTTAACTTTTGCTTTCATTTTTCTTCTCCGTAGACTTTTCTTTGATTTGAAGTCTTTGAATTGCGATAGCCTTGCCGTCTCTATCATCTATCTCGATGATAACTGCAGAGAGCAAGCCCAAACCTCCAGCTACATTATATTTACGAGGCATATAAGTCAAAAATCTATCTATTATTTGCTCTTTTTCTATACCAATTATTGAATTGGCAGGACCAGTCATACCTACATCAGTTATATAGGCAGTCCCGCCAGGAAGTATTGTTTCATCAGCCGTTTGGACATGAGTGTGAGTGCCAACTACAGCACTTACCTTTCCATCCATAAAATAGCCAAAAGCTTGTTTTTCTGATGTCGCTTCAGCATGAAAATCAACAATTATAATATTAGTAAGTTCCCTCAGTCTCAATACCTCTTGATCTGTAACTCTAAAAGGGCAATCGAAAGTATTCATAAAGACCCTTCCACAAACACATAAAACTGCTATAAGCTTTTTGCTATTTAAGTTTAATAAGACACTGCCACCACCAGGGACGCCTGGTGGTAAGTTTAGAGGCCTAAGGACTCTACTCTCTTTAGCAATATAAAAGACTGATTCTTTTTTATCCCAAACATGATTACCGGTGGTTAAAACATTTATCCCATAGCTAAAAAGCTCAGAAGCAACCTTCTCAGTTATACCAAAACCACCAGCAGAGTTTTCACCATTGGCGATAGTAATATCGATTTTGTATCTATCCACTATATTCGGCAATAGAGATCTGATGGTGTTTCTACCTATCTTGCCAACTATATCACCGATAAAAAGAACTCTCATTAGAACTTCCCAATATAAAATAAGAGATAAACTAAAAAGAATAATTATTTGGCATAATCTACGAATCTCGATTCCCTTATAACTGTAACCTTTATTTGCCCAGGATAGATCATTTCAGATTCAATTTTTCTTGCTATTGACTTTGCAATCATAGAAGATAATTCATCATTCATTAAATCAGGTTTCACCAATATCCTGACTTCTCTACCTGCTTGCATAGCATAGCACTTATCAACCCCCTCATAGGACATTGCTAAACGCTCTAAAGCTTCTAAACGTTTAATGTAATTCTCAATGCTCTCTCTTCTTACACCAGGCCTGGCAGCTGACATAGCATCAGCTGCAGCCACTAAAGCCGACTCTACAGAAGTAGGTTCTATGTCTCCATGATGAGCTAAGATTGCATTTATAACTTTATCGCTCTCCCCATATTTTTTAGCTAAAAAAGCACCAATCTCTTGATGGGAGCCTTCCATTTCGTGGTCAACAGCCTTACCTATATCATGAAGTAAGCCTGCTCTCTTTGCAAGTTTCACATCAACTCCAAGCTCTCCTGCCATCATACCAGCAAAATAGGCGACCTCAAGAGAATGCTGTAAAACATTTTGTCCATAAGATTGTCTAAACTTAAGCCTCCCTATGATTTTTATTAATTCAGGCTGGATACCAGCAAGACCTAAATCGAAAATAACCTTTTCCCCCTCTTCTCTTATTTGTGCTTCTACCTCCTTCTTTACTTTTTCAGCTATCTCCTCGATCCTGGCTGGGTGTATTCTACCATCATTTATCAGCCTCTCAAGAGTTATTCTTGCTATCTCTCGTCGGATTGGATCATGGGAAGAAAGGGTTACCACTTCTGGAGTATCATCCACCAAAAGGTCTACACCTGTCGATGCCTCAAAGGCTCTTATATTTCTACCCTCTCTACCGATTATTCTTCCTTTCATCTCATCAGAGGGAAGAGTAACTACCGAAATAGTTGCATCTGCAACATACTCATTGGCATATCGTTGGATTGCAAGTCCAATTATCTCTTTTGCTTTTCTTTCAGCGCTCTCCTTTGCTTCATCTTCAATTCTTTTCATTAGTTTGGCAACCTCAAATTTCGCCTCTACTTCAACTCTTCTTAACACCTCCGCTTTAGCTTCTTCTGCTGTCATCGCCGATATTCTCTCAAGCTCCCTTTGCTGTTCTCTAATCAATTCTGCATATTGATTTTCCTTAGCAGAAATATTCCTCTCCCTATTAGCTAAATCCTTTTCTCTACGATTGATCTCGCTCTCTCTCCTCTCAATAATGTCGAGTCTTTTTTCTACCTGTTCTTCCCTTTGCCTGACCCTTCTCTCTAGTATATTGATTTCCTTAGTTCTCTCACGGAGCTCCCTTTCTGCATCAGATTTCATTTGATAAATCGAGTCCTTAGCAGAGATTAGAGCTTCTTTTTTAATATTTTCTGCTTCTTTTTTTGCTTCCTCTAAAAGTTTCTCCCTCTCTAATGTAAGATTTTTCTTATATTCTTCTAAAGCCCTTTTATTTAAAAATACATAGATAAAACCTGCAAGTACACCTAAAACAATTGCTATAACAATAATGATGGCGGTATTCATGATTTAATGTGAGCCTCCTCCAACGGACTTGTATATAAAGATATTTTAGAGCAAATATCTTAAAACTTGGAAAAGGTAGAAGCTTTAATTTGTCTTAAAAGGCAGAATTTATGGATAGGCAATCAACAAACTTATCCTTACTTAAAGTTACTATCTCTCACTTTAAAGATAGCAATTCTTTCTTATTTGCTTCTGATAAATACTTTTTGGAAAAACCGAGAACATAAAGCTTTTAACTAACAATCCTTTATCTTTATATAATTAAAATAAAAGCCTACCATAAAAACTGTCTTTTAAAGTCTCTGCCCACCCTGCCGTGAAGCAGAAAAATTACTTCCCCTTTGACAGGTGGGTGCATAGAAGATATTTTGGGCTTCCTTCCAAAGAAGGCATGCTCTCTGAATATCTTACATCTGCTCCCTTTCATATATTACTTGTCGGAATAACTTTTCCCTTTTTCACTAACAGGGCAGGCTAACCATCCACCTAATCTATTATATACAGAAAAGAGACGATCTTATCAACAATTAATTTAATACCTTTATTAAAAAACTTTGAGATTTAGAAGTAGAAGGAAGGTCTATTGATTTGAACATACCTTTAAACTCTAATAAAATTAACCATAGATAGTATTAATAGATCTCACAAAGATAAACTTTTCCAGAGGTACAAAATTATTATAAATATTATAAATATTATAAAATTCACAAAAATTTAAGTTATAAATTTTTCATATAGAAATAAAAAAACTTTAATAAAAATATTTATAAAAGTTGGCATTTTTTCATAGTCCCATACTGCTTTTAATTAACTATTTTAACTCTCTAAAACCCTTGTAAAACTGAGAAATTATTAAAAAAGTGGAGTTTAGATGTGGAGAGGATACTGTCAACTTTTTTCTGTAAATCCTC
>FMSI01040307.1_pt1 | contig 12120 bp, 10 predicted proteins | sample 1504471 | NCBI WGS metagenome assembly FMSI01 (sample SAMEA4475357, study PRJEB15587) | soil metagenome | biome: Soil; feature: Field | place: India | collected 2015-03-11 | depth 0 m
AAAGATATCGATCATAATAGGAGCTTTTAGCAGATAGACATAAACCAAAGAGATCGCTACACCAGTAATATATGCCTCTACAACCAAAAATGACGCCTCGTAAAATTTTAACTTCAACACATCACTTGTCGTCCATCCCGTTGCTTTTAAAACACCTATCTCCAACTTTTCAGTTTCAGAAAGGCCACTCAACTTATCTACCACAATCAACATCATCGTAAAGAGCAAGATACCGAAGAGTGTTATGAAAAAACCTGACTTGTAGTTGAAAACATTTTTGTACGAATTTAGTACATCATTTTTAGTTATCGTTCTCACATTTTTCAGTTGATCCCTTATCTTTGATGCAATTAAAACGATCTCGTTTTTGTTATAAACTGTTATAGCGATATCGGTGCAAAGATTTTCATCGATCCCCAGCATCTTTCTTGCAGCATCTTTTGATACGAGAACTATATCATTTGTAAATATTGCACTTTTTTTATCAAGAAAAGCAAAAGGCTTCAATTTTAGATATTCACCATCAGCCATCTTGAAATAGGCACCATCATTATACCCTATATCTCTAAACAATCTTCCTACTCCGTACCCTAAAATCATCCAATCATCATTTTGTATCATCTTTTTCACTTCTAAACCTTTCAAAGCATCTTCGAGAGACTTTTTGTAGCTGGGTTCAAGAGGGTCTATACCCACAACAGAAAAATTCACATTAGCATAATCGAAGAAATAATACCCCCATACCCTCGGATAGATATGCTTTATACCAGGGATATCGACTATTCTATCGATAGATTCCAAACTAATATACTGCTGTCTTCCACCAACAACCTTCTGAACAACGATATCAGGCAACTCATCATGAGTAATCAGAAGCTCTTTCTTTATTGATTCCGTTATAAAACTTGCAGAAGATACCAAAAATATCAATACTGTAAGGATGATGAAGATAAAAAATGATGTTTTTCTTTTGACTAACAGACTTAAACTAAACAGGAAAATTCTAAATTCCTTATTTACCTTTCCCAATCATAACCTCCCCACCACGATACCCAATAGAAGGATTGTAAACAAAAGAAAAAGGGAATACCTCTCTCGCCTCAGGGGAAAAATCGAATACCGAATAGATGTCGGACAAACTTCTATGTCTGATAAACCTTGCCTCAGTGACAAGGGAGACATCAGTAAGCCCAACCAACCTGACATCTCGCCTCATCACCTCGAGGACATCTTCCCTCTTTTCAGATAAGTACACAAATATACTAATGGCAATGATATCAAAAAGCAGAACTGCTAAAAAAAATAGCAGAACTCTCCTACTCACTTTATACTATTCATCCAACTTCTTTATGATATCAGAAGTGATCTCATCAAACTTCAAGATCCTTGTACCTCCATAGTCTGCCATAAAACTCTTGGCATCCTCTATAGATACAAACGGGATCAGTTCTTTTCCCATAGGACCCAACACACGGCTGCCTATCACATAAAATGCCTTCTTCCCATCGATGGCCCTCAAAGTATAGTAATCGCTCACCACAACTTTGGTAATACTGCTCTTACTTATCCCCTTTTTATATTTTTGAGGATCAAGGTAGAATTTCATCATATCCTTTACACCATCGAAAACAAATCTCTCCTTGTCGGTCTTGATCTCAGCAGCCCAGTTCGGATACTTGTAAACATACATACCACACACAGGACACTTCTCATCCTTTGAAAGATGGATATGCTCCTCTTTGTTGTTTTCAAACCTTTTCACTTCCCACAAATAAAGGGCAACAGCCTGAGCCTTCTGTTCGTCTATCTCTCCACACAGTTTTTCGAACACAATGGCAGCTTTCAAGTCATTCATCCTCTTGAATTTCGCGATATCTATCGGTTTACATACGGAATTGTATACCTTCTCACCCAAAGGATACATCATTGTTTTCTTTTTATTATTAAATGTTGCAATATCGCTATTCAAAGACTCCACAGCCAATTTAAATGTTTCGTCGAATCTTTTTATTTCACCGCCATACTCCTTCATAAACTTTTCAGCATCTTCCTTCTTTTCAAAACCCAACTTACTCACTGGAGACATCGTTCCTGGCACTTTGCTACCTACCACATAAAAGGCTTTGTAGGCATCTATAAACTTATCAGATACAATATCTACCACTAAGATCTTGTCAACATCGCTTTTTACAGTATCATAATCGAATGCCAAACATCTGATAGAACAGTACTGTTTGTAATCACCATTCTTTAATTTTACGGCGTGATTTGTCTTGAAATAATTTTTAAGATTCATACCACAAATGGGACACCAGTGCTTAGATTCACCTTTTTGCAGGAGGGTTGCCTCATGGTTGGGCAGCTTTGAAAACTCTGCAAATGCGTTGGTCATCATTACTAAAAAAGTAAATAAAACAAAAATTAATTTTTTTGAAAAATACATAAAAACCTCCATCATATTTTAAATTACAATAACTCTATTATTGCAATCCAATCCAAATGTCAAGTTTCTATCATTATAAATGACAAAAAGATTAGTATCAACAGAAATTAAAAAATCATACTAAATTTTGAGAAAAGTTGAATTGAACATTTACTAAAAAATAAAAAAGGTGGATTTCTCCACCTTGAAGATTCTTTTATGATAAAAATCTTTATTTGGCACTCATATAGGCATCAATGGTTTCTCTATCTGGGGCTTTTATAGTGATCCCCTCTGGGCCACCACCAGGAACGGTCACATGCTTCGCAAGCTCACCATCTCTTTCAAATTGAGTCAAATTTTTATCCCCAGCCTTGAATACCCACAATCTGCCATCTACTATTTTTGTTACGAAACCAGGCTTCTCCAAATTGATCTTGGAAAAATCGATCTTAGCCTCTTCAAGATCACCATAAGCCTTTAAATATTCATCGATCGTTTCTCTATTTGGAGCCTTTAAGGTCACTCTAAGTGGACCAGCAGCAGGTAGAGTTACATGCTTTGCAAGCTCACCGTCTTTTAAAAACTTCTCATACTCCTTATCACCATCTTTAAACACCCATAGTCTGTTGTCAACAACCTTTGTGATGAACCCAGGTCTACTGAAATCGTATTTGGAATAATCTTTCTGTACAAACTCGATCTCGTGATCGTCATCATCCATCTCCACATCCTGCTTTGCAGCACATCCCAATCCTAATGCTGATGTTAAAAGTAATAATGCTAAAAACTTTTTCATCTTTTCCTCCATATATTAATGTTTAACCGAATCTTCCCGTTATATAATCCTCGGTATCCTTTACCTTAGGTTTCTTGAAAATATTTACTGTATTTCCATATTCAATGAGATAGCCCATATACATGAATGCAGTGAAATCACTTACCCTTGCCGCTTGCTGCATGTTATGGGTAACTATCACCACGGTATATTTCCCTCTAAGTGAAAGGATGAGTTCCTCGATCTTATAAGTTGCGATTGGGTCGAGGGCCGAGCATGGTTCATCCATCAACACAACCTCAGGCTCTGGTGCTATAGCCCTTGCGATACAAAGTCTCTGCTGCTGACCACCCGATAAACCCAATGCATTGTCTCTCAATCTGTCTTTTACCTCATCCCATAGGCCAGCTTGAATGAGAGATTTTTCACAAACATCATCTAAAATAGACTTCTTTTTGACCCCAGCAATCTTCAGAGGATAAACAACATTATCGTAGATACTCATGGGAAATGGATTAGGTTTCTGGGCCACCATCCCCATCTTTTTTCTGAGCTCTGATAGATCCACAGATTTATCGTACACACTCTCGCCGTCGAGGAGTATATCCCCTTCTACCCTCACATAATCCAATAGATCGTTGAGCCTATTTATAGATCTCAAAAGTGTGGATTTTCCGCATCCAGATGGACCTATCAATGCTGTTACCTTACCCTTAGGGATTGGCATATTTATTTCAAAGAGAGCCTGCTTCTCACCATAAAAAAGCTTAAAATCTTTGATATGAATAATTATCTCCTCTTTTTCAAGAAGAGGGTCATACACAGTTTTTTTCTTATTGCTTTTCAACTCATCCAAAAGCTCATTCATCTTAATTTCTCCCTTAGAATACGCTTCCTATAAATTTTTTTCTAAGTTTGTTTCTTATATAAATAGCCATGACATTTAGCGACACCACAATCCCAATGAGCAACAAGGTCGTAGTGTAAACCATCGGTATAGCGGCATCACTATTCTGGCTCTGAAATCCCAAATCGTAGATATGAAATCCTAAGTGCATAAAGCTCCTCTCTAAATGTACAAAAGGATAGATACTATCAACAGGCATCTCAGGGGCTAACTTTACAGCACCCACGAGCATCAACGGTGCCACTTCCCCTGCTCCCCTCGACATCGCCAGAATAAAACCTGTCATAATTCCAGGCATCGCCCTGGGTAAAACTATGTATCTAATGGTTTGCCACTTTGTAGCACCGCAGGCATAAGAGCCTTCCCTCAATGAGTTGGGTACGGCATTTATAGCCTCCTCTGTAGCCACAATCACCACGGGCAATGTAAGTAGAGCTAAGGTAAGGGATGACCAGAGGATCCCCCCTGTCCCAAAGGTTGGGTTTGGAAGTTTTGCCTCATAGAATAGCTTATCTATCGTAGCACCCAGTGTGTAGGCAAAAAAACCTAAACCGAAAACACCGTAAACAATGGAAGGAACTCCCGCCAAGTTGTTTATCGCAATCCTCAAGGTACTAATTATCTTACCACTTTTAGCATATTCCTTCATATAGATCGCTGCAACGACTCCAAATGGCACCACAAACATACTCATGATCACAGTCATAACAACGGTACCAAATATCGCAGGAAAAACACCACCCTCGCTGTTTGCCTCTCTCGGTTCATCAGTGAGAAATTCCACCCATCTACTGAAATAAATCTTTAATTTGTCTGAAAAAGTAAGAGTATTAGCATAGTAGCTTCTCACCATTTCGAACAGTTTGATCTCTTTCTCACGCCCATCTGCAGTTTTAAATTTTATAGAATACTTCTCATACTCCTTTTTCAACTCATCTATTTTGTGAATAAACTTGTCGTACTCTTTTTTACTCAATTCATTAAACTCATTAAACTCCTTTTCCACTCTTGAAAGGTTTTCTTCTGCTGCTTTTATTTTGTTTTGATCCTTAGAATACTTAACTTTTTGTAATTCCAACTTTGCCTCTTTTAATTTCAACCTCTCCTTTTCGATCTTGTGGTTTAGTTTTCCAATTTCACCTTTCTCTATGGCAACTTTATCCTTCCATAACCCTCTCATTTTGGAATGGTATTTGTCGTAATTTGTCATTATCGATTTAAGATCAGTTGCTATCGGTTTGCCTTCCACAAGAAATTCTTTAGGAAACCCATAAAATCTACCCCATTCCAACCTTTCTATGATCATAGCATCCTCAGGGTAAGACACTTTGGAAATCTCATATTCACTCACCCATTTGAAATGCTCATTTGTAAGCTCATAATTACCGATTCTCACGAGATACCGTTTCTCTTTACCATCGTTTTCCACAATCCTTTTTTTATTCTGATCATCGAGGGCATCCAATTTATCTTTTGGTAACCTGTAATATTCAATCTTGGTAACTTCCCCCATGAGGGATTCACCGTTTTTCAGTTGAAAATGGATTATCTTGTCGGGCCAATAGTTCCCCATGCCATTTTTTAGTACCAAAAGTAATAAAAATGCGATCATCAGAAGAGCTATCACAAGGCCACCACCAGTCAGCCACAGAAGAGGCTCCCCTTTGGATTTAAAGAATATTTTGTAGTTTTTTCGAGCAAATTTATTCATCGATACCCCTTTACAACTGACTCGATTTTTTCCTGTATTTGATTCTAATCATCTCAGCAAATGTATTTATGATAAAGGTCATTACAAAAAGTACCAGTGCAGCAAGATAAAGTATTCGATAGTGGGTACTGTTTATGACTGCTTCTGGCAATTCAACGGCAATATTGGCTGAAAGGGTTCTAAACCCTGCAAAGATATTCATATCCAAAATAGGAGTATTACCAGCAGCCATAAGGACTATCATCGTTTCACCTATGGCACGACCAAAACCGATCATAATTGCTGAGAAGATACCGCTCATCGCCACAGGCAATATAATATTTATCACAGTTTGCCATTGGGTAGCACCAGCAGCAAGTGATGCGGATCTTAGATGTTCTGGAACTGCGTTTAAAGCATCCTCAGATACAGTATAAATAATCGGTATTACTGCAAACCCCATAATAAAACCAACGATCAATGCATTCCTCTGCACATAGGTGTTCATTATCGATTCTATGACGGGTAAATCGTATCTCAAATCAACACCAAGTTTAGTTATCACAAAGGCAAAAAGGAATGTCATAGCGATAGAAACAAAGGTCAGGACGAAAAATTTTATCAACTCTATCACACCTGCCTGATAGTACGACTTATTATCTAAAATAGCCTCATAATGCTCATAGAAAAATCTTCTGTAGATGTAAATAGTAGCAAGTATCCCCAAAGGCAGCATGATAAGTGCCCATCCACCGATAGGGGAATACTCATAATTGTGCAACCAGTATTTAAAATCTCCATAGAAGAGCAATTTTTCCATCACTGAAGAGATCCTTGTACCCAAGAATCCACCCAATGGTATCGCTAATATAAGTATTAGCCATACCCTGTATCTTTCCATACTGTTTAGAATCTCTTTGGGAAAAAGTTGAACGATATGCCCTAAAAATAAGAGTGAAAAAGGGACCATTATTATAGAAAAGATCAGTCCCAAAACAACATTCTCCACAAAAGGTGATACTATCAAAGCGGCAATAAATCCTAATACCACCGATGGCAATGAAGCCATAACCTCTATGGTAGATTTGATGGCATTCTTGTACCTCTTTGAAGCAAATTCACTTGTATAAACTGCAGCCATCAATGCTACAGGTATGGCAAAAATCATAGCAATAATGGTTGCCTTTATTGTTCCAAAGATCAGAGGAATAAGGCTAAACTTCGGTTCAAAATCGTCGCTACCGCTGGAAGATTGCCACACATATTCAGGTTTACTTGTAAGTTCGTATTGCACCTTGCCAAAGACAGACTTAAAAGTAACCTCAGGATGAGGAATATCTAAATTGTATAGTGCAATATCATCCCCAATTACCGCGATTCTATTATTTTTCTGGTTTAATAGTGCTATTTGTGCATTGGCTACATTCGTGGGGATATCTACCAGTCGTTTACCAGATGTCATGTGATACATCTTTAATCTATTTTTTTCGTTTAAAATTATAAAAGACTTATCCCTCTGGGAAGGTGAAATAAATCTCACGGGAACATCATCACCACTGTAAAACGAATGGATTTTAGAAAATATATAGTTATTTTTGCTTTGGGGATCCTCTGTGGGCCACCATGTAGTCACATAACCCTTATTGTCGCTAATTAGGATCGTGTTTCTACCTATTAGAAAATCCAAGTACCTGATCTCCCTACCATCTGCAAATAGTTTCTTATCTTCAACAACCTTAGGGTTTTCAAAGATCTTCGTATCTACACTTAAAAAATGCCCATCTCTTGAAAAGAGCATTATGTTAGTTCTACTTGAATTTATCTTTAGATAATCTGGATACTTATCACCTATATGTTTACTCAGATCTATATTCGACTGGGTAAACTCAGAAATAATCTCACCAGTCATCATATTCTCTTTCGTTATCAACTGATTGATATGTAAGACCTTGTCATCTGTAAGATAAGCCAAGAATCTATTTGTATCTGATCGTATTCCATCCAAAAGTAATATCTTCTTGTTGCTTTTTGTATCCAACAATTCTTCGAAATCTATCTTTATAGAATATCTACTCTCGACATCTCCATCTTTTTCATACAAAACTTCATCTTTAGAACTGTATTGAGGTTTACCTGTTCCTATACCTTCAGATAAGATCTCTTTTTTAAATTCTACATTTGCCTCAAGGATCTTACCGTTCTCTGTTGCCAAAAAATAGTTGTTGCTTTTTTCGTTATGTCCAATAGCGGTTACCTTGAAACCTAAGTTCTTTTTACTCAAGATCTCCCCCGTAGGCAGAGAGATAACATCAAAGGCCACCCCATCGAAAACTGCTGCAATCATTCCGTATTCATCCACCATACCATGCTTGAAACTAAGCTTCTGCTTGACTTTTACTGCGGATAATTCTTCAACCTTCCCCGACTTAAAAAGAGGTAATGTTGTCCACAAGAGAAATAAAAACACAAGTAAAACAGCCGCTATAGTACCAATGCCACCGAGAGTAATAATATATTTGGCTGCTTTATCCGAGATCTTTCTGGCTAAATTTTTATCTTTCATACAACCACCGATGATAAATTAAGGGGGCTTAGCCCCCTCGTCCTAACCTATATTATTTTAAACCAACTTTTGCTAATTCTTGCTCAGCAACCTTTTGAGTAACAGGGAAATAACCATCTTTAACTACAACTTCCTGCCCCTGCTTGCTAAAAATAAGCCTTATAAACTCAGCTCTAAGTGGATCAAGGGTACTACCTGGCTTATAGTTAACATAAACATAGAGGAACCTTGCAAGAGGATACTCACCAGTATATGCATGAGCAGCATCAGGTTCTATACACTTACCACCCTTCTTAGCAGAAAGAGCCAATGCCTTCACTCCAGCAGTTTTATACCCGATACCACTATATCCGATTGCATACTTATCGCTGGTAACACCCTGTACTACTGATGAACTACCAGGCTGCTCCTTTACGCTATCCTTGTAATCGCCATTGTTAAACACATGCTCTTTGAGGTAGCCGTATGTACCAGATGCAGAGTTTCTACCATACAAGCTTATAGGCTTGTTTGCCCATTCACCTGTAAGACCCAAATCACCCCAAGTAACGATATCCTTTGGATACCCTCTTTTTCTTGTCTTAGAAAATATAGCATCCACCTCTTCAAGGGATAAGCAATTAAGTGGATTATCTTTGTTTACATAGATTGCAAGCATGTCAAGACTCGTTCTAAGACCAGTTGGCTTGTAACCATATTTTTTCTCAAAATCATCGATCTCTTTTGCTTTCATCTCTCTACTCATAGGGCCAAAATGAGCTGTACCAGAGATAAGAGCTGCTGGAGCAGTAGAAGAACCTTTACCCTCTATCTCGATCTTCACATTGGGATAATAGCTCATATACTTTTCTGCCCAAAGGGTCATAAGATTATTCATCGTATCTGAACCCACACTTTTAAGATTACCAGTAACCCCTTTTACTTTCTTGTAAGAAGGAAGATTTTTGTCAACCAGATCAGATGCAAGAAGATTAACAGCAGCAATACCAAGTATTGCGATGGATAAAATAAGCTTCTTCATATTATAAAACCTCCGTTTTTTTGTTATGCTAACATATGGGGGTTTTGTTATGAAAAATTCGTAAAATTTTAAAATTTTTGTAAAATGTAGAATTTAGATGTACATACTTGAATGGTCAGTCTTTGGTTAACTCATCGATGATAACTTTGAGATCCATCTCTACAGGTATTTCGATCACCTTGTACCTTGATCTCTCCCCTGAAACCAATCGGATATCCTTTTTTGACACTTTTAGCTTCTCAGAGATGAAAGAAATCAGTTCTTCATTGGCTCTTCCATCCAAAGGGGGAGATTTTATTTTTATTTTCAAATTATTGTTAAATTCCCCTTCAAACGAGCTCTTTTTGGCCCCTGGCTGCACATAGACATTTATTTTCATCACAAAAAACTCTTTTTTTTTACCAAAATTTGCACTAAAATATGAAAAAATCAATAATTTTCTGGAGAGAATATGAGAATAGCCATAATCGGTGCAACAGGTTATACAGGTTTTGAACTTATCAAAATCGCTCTAAAACATCCACACTTAGAATTAAAATACCTCACAAGCGACACAAGCGCAGGTAAAAAAATCAGTGAAATCTACCCTTATCTAAAAAATCGTTGTGAACTCACACTTATCCCAAACGATTTCGAAAAGATCAGCAGTGATGTCGATGCTGTTTTTCTATGCCTACCCCATGGTGCTTCGATGGATGCAGCAGATTTCTTCGCTAAAAAGGGTAAAATCGTTATAGATCTCAGCGCAGATTTTAGAATCAGCGATGTGGAACTATACCAAAAGACATACAAAGAGATGCACAAAGCACCAGAACTTCTTAAAAACTTCGTTTACGGCATCCCAGAACTATTCGAAAATGAGATCAAACAAACAAAGTGGATAGCAAATCCAGGATGCTACCCCACTTCGATCATTGTACCACTTTATCCATTGATACAAAATAATCTCATTGATAAAAACTACCTCATTGCAGATTCAAAATCTGGGGTCAGCGGTGCTGGGAAAACACCCACTGAAAAAACACATTATTGTGAGGTAAATGAGGATTTCAAACCCTACGGTATCTTTGCCCACAGACACAACCCAGAGATCGATTTTATCCTCTCTAAAGCAAACAAAGGTACTCATGTGGTTTTTACTCCCCACCTATTACCAATAAATAGAGGTATTCTATCAACAATATACACAAAATCCACAAAACCCCTAAATGAACTTCAAGCATGCTTGAAAGACATTTACAAAGATAGAAAATTTGTCAGGATATACGACAACGATATACCATCGATAAAAAATGTAGCATACACAAACTTTATCGATATTTCTGTACATAAAAACAACGATGATGTTATAATAATATCAGCGATAGATAATCTGATAAAAGGAGCCAGTGGTCAGGCGATGCAAAACTTAAATGTAATTGCACACTTTGATGAAACTGATGGACTATTGTGAGGTGTATATGAAACTGATAGAAAATGGTGGGGTTTGCACCCCTTTGGGATTTTCATCTGCTGCTGTCGTAGCAAACATAAAAGGTAATAACTCTGGCAAATTAGACCTTGCAGCCCTCATCTCTGAAACACCTTGTGAGGTAGCAGCAGTTTTCACAAAAAATAAGATGAAAGCAGCCCCAGTAATCGCTGGGATGGAGCAACTAAAAATAAATGAAAAGTTTTACGGTATCATAGTCAATAGCGGAAACGCCAACGCCTGCACAGGTAAACAGGGGATCGAGGATTATTTCACCATAACTGAAAACTTTGCTAAAAAAATTGGATTTCCCAAGGGTTCTATCCTCATGTCATCAACGGGGGTCATAGGAGTAAAACTGCCCACAGATAGGATTTTAAATAAAATGGATGAACTTGTAGGTAAAATTGACGACGAAGATGATGATTTTACAAAAGCTATCATGACTACAGATACAAGACCTAAAAAGATCGCAGCCTTAGTGGAAACATCCAAAGGTGTATATGTCATTGGTGGTGCTGCCAAAGGTGCAGGTATGATAGCACCTTCGATGGCTACAATGCTCTGTTTTCTCACAACGGATGTAGTTTTAGAAAAAAATAAGATGCAGGAGATCCTATCAAGATCCGTTGAAAAATCCTTCAATTCCATCACAGTTGATGGTGATATGAGCACAAACGACTCGGTATTCCTTTTCTCCAATGGATTAAGTGGTATCGTTTTGTCATGCGAAGAGGAATTAAAGCAATTTGAAGATGCCCTCACCTTCGTATGTCAATCCCTTGCCAAGGAAATAGTGTTAGATGGTGAAGGTGCTACTAAACTTATTCATATAACTGTAAAAAATGCCAAAACATACGAGGATGCAAAAATCTGTGCCTTCAAAATCGCCAATTCACCTCTGGTCAAGACGATGTTTTTCGGATCAGATCCCAATTGGGGAAGGCTGCTTGCTTCAGCAGGTGCCTCACTAATCGACCTAAATCCTGAAACCATCGACATATACTTCAACGATTTAAAATATGTAGAAAACAGTAGCCTCATAGATCCAGTGTTGGAAAAAAAGGTTCATGAGATCATGCTTACAAAAGAATACAGCATCACCTTAGACCTCAAGATCGGAAACGCAACATCTACAGTGATGACCTGCGATTTTAGCTACGATTATGTAAAAATAAACGCAGATTATAGAAGCTGATGATAAAATTCATTCACGGACTCGGAAAGTTTTTTGTAGACGGGTTCAGGGTTTTAATAGACTATTTGAG
>FMSI01023703.1_pt1 | contig 12103 bp, 7 predicted proteins | sample 1504471 | NCBI WGS metagenome assembly FMSI01 (sample SAMEA4475357, study PRJEB15587) | soil metagenome | biome: Soil; feature: Field | place: India | collected 2015-03-11 | depth 0 m
ATCTTCTTCTTTGATGATCAGATATTCTATGTCATTAAGTTTTATCTTTGAGCCTGAGTATTTGTCAAAGAGTACTGTATTACCTACTTTTAGCTCTTTTACCTCAGACCCTACTGCCTCCACAGTGCCTTTTTGAGGCTTTTCCTTTGCCACATCTGGAACATAAATACCGCCTGGAGTCTTTTCGACCTCTTCTTCAGAGTACTTTACAACTACCCTGTCTTTGAGTGGTTTGATCTTCATAAACAATACCTCCTAATGATTTTGATTAAATCTTTATTTCCGCTAAAAGCGGATATAAGGTTGATTCTATGAATTGCATTATTAGCACTCATTGTTGATGAGTGCTAATATATATTGATTAGGGGATTTATTGCAAAGCTGTTTAGTGGAAAATATAGATAATTATTTAATAATATCTTTTTTTTTCTTATTTTTTTTCAATTTTTTATAATTTAACAAAATATCTATATTTTCTTTTTGGAATCCATAATTTTATTGTTATTATTCCTGCTAAAAAACCTCCTATATGGGCAAACCATGCCACCCCACCTTGATTCAGCAATCCCTTTGTAAGGATACCATTAATTATCTGAATTACTATCCAGAATCCAATTACAAATAATGCAGGTATTCTAACAACTTGCCAGAAAAAACCAAAGATCACAAGGGTATGAACCCTTGCATGGGGAAAAAGTAGCATGTACGCACCTAAAATGCCTGAAACAGCTCCACTTGCACCAATCATTGGTATAGATGATTGGATCTCTGTAATTGCATGGCTATATACAGCAATAATTCCGCAGAAAATATAGAAAATAAGAAATCTGAAATGGCCAATCGTATCTTCTATATTATTTCCAAATATCCAGAGATAAAGCATGTTACCTATCAGATGGAAAAAACCCCCATGTAAAAACATTGATGTGAAAATAGTGACTACAGGATGGATAGGCTGTGTTTTTTCAAAGGATATGATATTGTATGGTATGGCTCCGTATAGATAAGCTGCTCTATTAATTCCTCCATAAGAGGTAATCTCCCACAAAAATACAATGCTATTAATTACAATTAGTCCAATTGTAACAAAAGGGAATGTCTGTGTTGGGTTGTCATCTTTGAAGGGAATCATGTCTATTAAATAATATCATAAATTTTATGTTCTATGATATGATAAGATACAATAGGAAACTTGAATTTATAGTAAGTATTTTTTCGTGATAATGCTATGAGAAAAAATGAATCCTAATTAGAAGGTCTTACAGAATAAAGCTATGTTATCTAATTTAGCCAATAAAATACTTGAGAAGCAGCCAATAACTAAGTCAGATGCTTTAATTATTGCAAAATCAGAAGATTGTTCAGAGGTCAATAATTATAAAATAAGCCCTCTATTAGAACTTTTTTTAGTAGCTAATAAAATAAGGGAAGCATTTAGAGGAAACAGTGTAGAGATGTGCGCCATTGTAAATGCCAAATCAGGTGGTTGCACAGAGGACTGTTCCTACTGTGCCCAATCATCAAGACATTCGACCAATATAACTACATATCCTCTTATAAAAAAAGAGATTGTGATTGAAAAGGCAAAAGAGGCAAGGGATAAAGGGGTTAAAAGATTCTGTATTGTAACAAGCGGAAGAAAGATTGGTAGAAATGAACTAAAAGAGATATCATTAATGATTAAAGAAATAAAAAAATTAGGTCTTTTGCCCTGCGCAACATTAGGTCTATTAAACAGAGACGAATTGCTATATTTAAAGGATAATGGTCTGATTAGATATCATCATAATCTGGAGACCTCTGAGAGATTTTTTCCTGAGATATGCAGTAGCCATACATACTATGATAAATTAAAAACCATTGAGGCTGCAAAATCTGTTGGTTTATCAGTGTGTTCTGGTGGCATTTTTGGGATGGGAGAGACATGGGAAGATAGAATAGACATGGCATTAGATTTAAGAAATCTGGATATAGATTCTGTACCTATCAATTTTCTAATACCAATAAAAGGAACTAAACTTTCTAATATAGAGCCAATGCATCCATTTGAGGCCTTAAAGATTATAAGTTTATATAAATTGATCCTTCCTGAAAAGGATATACGGATATGTGCAGGAAGGGTTCAGGTTCTTAAAGAATTTCATCCCTTAATATTTATGGCTGGAGCTGACTCTATACTTACAGGCAATTATCTAACCACTACAGGAAGATCCTACGAAGATGACCTAATTTTGATTGATCAACTTGGATTAAAAGTAAATAAATGAAAGCTTAAAAAGTATAATGGAAAAATTTATAAGGGAAATTCTTTCAAAAACAATTAATAATCTGTCGGTAGATAAAAAGGATATTGAGATAGAGATACCTCGAGAGGAGAATTTTGGTGATCTATCAACACCTATTGCTATGACCCTTGCAAAATATCTAAAAATGCCTCCTCGGAAAATAGCTGAAGATATAACCAACAACATCAGGCTTCATGTTTCAGACTATAATGAGATTTTTCAAGACATAAACATAGCAGGACCTGGATTTATAAACTTTGTATTCTCGAAGAACTTTATCTGTAAAGAGTTTAAAAGATTGCTTATAGAAAGAGACTCCTTCTTTATAGAGGATATAGGCAAAGGCAGAAGGGTGCAAATAGAGTTTGTTAGTGCTAATCCAACAGGTCCATTACATTTAGGACATGGAAGGGGAGCGGCTCTGGGCAATGCCCTCTCTAATCTACTGGCAGAGGCTGGTTATAAGATAGAAAAAGAATATTACATTAATGATGCAGGAAGACAGGTAAAACTACTCGGATTATCTGTTTATGCAAAATATATGCAGTTATTAGGCATTGATTATCCCTTTCCTGAAGATGGTTATAAGGGAGGTTATATAGAAGAACTTGCAAAGGAGTTCAAAAATAGTCAAGAGTCAAAAGTTAAGCATTTAAAAGATGAGGAATTGCTAAAAGAGATTACAGATTTCTCCTATAAAAAAATGCTTAAAGAGATAAAGAGAGACCTTGAGGATTTCGGGGTTTTCTTTGATTCATGGCAGAGTGAACAAGATCTTTATCAGAAAGGAGAGATCATCGAAGCTATAAATGACCTTAAAAATCGCGGATACATCTATGAAAAAGATGGAGCAGTATGGTTCAAATCATCAGAATTTAAGGATGATAAAGATAGGGTCGTTATCAAAAAGGATGGAGAATATACATACTTTGCCCCTGACATCGCATACCACAGAAAAAAGATTGAAAGGGGATTTGAGGAGATTATTGACATTTGGGGAGCTGACCATCATGGATATGTGCCAAGAATAGAGGCTGTTATTCAGGCCCTCGGATATCCAAAGGAACACCTGAGGGTCCTACTTGTCCAAATGGTAACACTTTTAAGAGGAGGCAGACCTGTCCAGATGTCAAAGAGGGAAGGTGAATTTATTACACTCCGTGAAGTAATAAATGAGATCGGAGCTGATACAACAAAATTTCTTTTTTTGACGAGAAGGGCAGATAGTCATCTGGAGATTGATATAGAGATTGCAAAGGCACAATCCCATGAAAATCCAGTTTTTTATGTACAATATGCCCATGCGAGGATTAATAGTATATTTGAAAAGGCAAGGCAGGAAGCTACATTCTATTGGCAAGGGGCAGAGGAAACAAATTTTAAATGTGAACTATTTAATAACGATGAAATTCGTATAATAAAAAAACTTCTGTTATATCCCATGATTTTTAGAAATGCCGTATTAACACACGAGCCTCACAGGATAACATTCTACCTACAGGAATTGGCAGGTATGTTCCATCCCTATTATCAAAAATACAGAGTAATATCAGATGATATAGAAGTCTCAAAGGCAAGGTTAGCCCTCTGCAGTGCAATACAGATGGTTATAAGACATGGGTTGAAGATACTAGGGGTTAATGCGCCTGAAAAGATGTAGTGTTATAAAGATTTCATATTTAAATTTATATATCAATATTTCAATTATGCTATAATTTCCCATGCGAGTGATAATAATTGGCGCTGGAGAGGTTGGTTTCCAGATAGCAAAATTCCTTGCCAGTGAAGAAGTTGATGTTATTGTTATTGATCAGGATAAAGAAAAATTAAGAAGGATTAATGAGACCTTAGATGTAGCCACTATTGAAGGTAGCGGGGGAGATCCCTCTGTCTTAAAAGAGGCAGAGGCTGACAAGACAGATATGCTATTGGCTGTCACAAATAGTGATGAGACAAATATGATATCATGCCTTCTTGCTAAGGCAATGTTTAAGATACCTCGCAAGATTGCTCGTATCAGAAACCCTGACTATTTTTTCAATAAAGATCTTTTAAACAAAGAAAATCTTGACATAGATCCTGCAATCAACCCAGAACTTGAGGTCGCAAGGGCTATCATAAGGCTTCTTGAAATACCTTTTGCTACTGATGTGGAGGATTTTGAAGAGGGAATTTTAAAGGTAATAGGCTTCAAGGTTAATGGAAAGAACCACCTGGTCGGAAAATCACTAAAGGAACTTAGGAATATTATTGATAAAAAATTCATCATAGGAATAATAGAAAGAGGTGACAGGGCTATTATCCCTTCAGGAAATGATGAAATAAAAGAAGGGGATATAATTTATATACCTATAAGAAAGATTGATGTAGGTGACATATCTAATATACTGAAGGTTTCCACAAAACCCTCAAAACGAATAATGATATTAGGGGGGGGAAGGATAGGCTATTACATAGCCTCATTTATGGAGAGCAAATCGGATATTAAAATAATAGAGAAAAACGAAGAGAGATGCAAATACCTGAGTAAGTATCTTGGCAAGTCCCTTATACTATGTGGAGACGGGACTGATCAAAAATTGCTTATTGAGGAGAATATAGGTGATATTGATGTCTTTGTATCTGTCTCAAATAATGACGAGGTTAATTTAATGTCATCTATCCTCGCAAAGAGATTAGGTGCAAAAAAAGCTATAACAATAGTAAACAGGACAGAATACATTTCTCTTGCCCATAGTCTTGGCATTCAGGCTGTATTAAGCCCAAGATTAATAACAGCAAGCTCTATATTGAGATATATAAGAAGAGGGGAGATTCTATCCCTCACTGCTATTGCCGATGGCAAGGCAGAAATATTAGAAGCAAAAATAGGTCAAAATTCTCCACTTATAGGTAAAAACCTCATTGAGTCAAAACTACCAAAGGCCTCTCTCATAGGAGCCATAATAAGAGATAATAAGATTTTAATACCCTCAGGAAATGATTTAATTATGAAAGATGACAAATTAATCATTTTTACCTTAAAGGAATCAATCAGGGAATTAGAAAAAATCCTCGCATAAGAACACCAAATGAATATTCCGCTTATATTAAACATTGTAAGTGTTGTACTCATATTTACATCCCTATTTATGATATTCCCGATTATAGTCTCTTTGATATATAATCAGTCAGATACATTGCCCATTACAAAATCCTTTCTCATAACCTTTCTATCAGGCATCCTTCCTTACCTACTTACTAAAAAACATAAAACAGATGAAATCAGACACAGAGATGCCTTTTTAGTAGTAACCATAAGCTGGCTTTTAGTTGCCTTTTACGGGTCACTTCCCTATTTGTTTACAAATACCTTCTCATCTATTACTGATGCCTATTTTGAATCAATGGCTGGTTTTACAACAACCGGGGCATCTGCCCTGAGAGATATTGAAATAGTTCCCAAAGGCGTACTGTTCTGGAGAAGCCTTACTCAATGGATTGGTGGAATGGGCATTATATTATTTGCCCTTGCTATATTACCGATGTTAGGAACAGGCGGTATGCAGCTTTTTAAAGCTGAGGTACCAGAAATAAGTGTTGATAAACTTAGACCAAGGATAATTGATACAGCAAAGTCTCTCTGGTTTATATACGTAGGGCTTACTATTTTTGCAACTGCCTTTTATTTAGCCGGAGGAATGGATTTATATGATGCCCTATGCCATTCATTTACTACTATGGCTACAGGGGGGTTTTCAACAAAAAATGCAAGTATAGCCTATTTTAATAGCCCTTTTATTGAATACTCTTCTGCTGTTTTTATGTTTCTTGCAGGGGTAAACTACTCCCTTTATTTTTATGTCTTTAAAGGCAATCCCTCAAGGCTATGGAAAAATAACGAGTTTAGATTTTATCTTTTTGTCACACTTGTTACTACCATAGCTATTGCCTTAAGTATATGGAAGACTTCATGTAATACACTTCAAGATTCCTTTAGATATGCCTTTTTTCAGGTTTCATCTATTATGACTACAACAGGATATGCCACTGCTGATTTTGAGAAATGGCCATACCTTTCACAGATTATACTGTTGGTTCTTATGTTTTTTGGAGGAATGATTGGTTCAACTGCTGGAGGGATTAAACAAGTTAGGATATTGCTAATGCTAAAACAAGGATTCAGAGAGCTATATCAACTAATACATCCCCATGCAGTAACTTCCCTGAAGCTTGATGGCAAATTCCTTACAAAGGAGATATTAGGTAGCATCTGGGGATTTTTATTTCTTTTTTTGTTTGTATATGCCATTGCATCTATATGTATGACTGCTACAGGAATGGATATTATCACATCATCTTCAACTGTTCTATCAGCAATGAGCAATGTTGGTCCAGCGCTTGGAGAAGCTGGTCCTGCTGAAAATTACTCATCTATCCCTATTGCAGGCAAATGGATATTAACATTCTGTATGCTAGTTGGAAGGCTTGAAATCTATACAGTGCTTATACTCTTCGTTCCCAATTACTGGAAAAAATAACCACATTTTATTGCATCAGCTATCTTAGCTACCTTCTTCGTCTCTTTTACATCATGAACCCTTACGATGTTTGCTCCATTAAATATAGATATTGCTGCAACTGCCAGACTACCTTCAAGTCTTTTAGATGGTACAGGTTCATCAAGTATCTTCCCGATAAATGCCTTTCTTGATGCACCTATAGCAATAGGCTTGCCGAGCTTCTTAAATTCCCTTAAATTCTTCAAGATATAAAGATTGTGATCAAAGGTTTTGCCAAATCCTATTCCAGGGTCAATAATAATCTTGTCATCGGGAATATTAAATTTATGGGCAAGTCTTATGCTTACCCTGAAGTAATCCATAATCTCAGGAATAAGCGCCTCATAGGTAGGATTATCCTGCATATCCTTTGGTCTCCCTTTTATATGCATAATGATTACGGGTACATTATATTCAGCAATTACCTTTGGCATCTCAGGGTCAAACCTCAATCCACTTATATCATTGACAATTGATGCACCTGCCTCAAGGGCCCTTCTTGCAACCTCGGCCTTATAAGTATCTATTGAAATGGGTATAGGTAGTGACCTTGCAACCTCTCTTATCACAGGTATTGTTCTTTTCAACTCCTCTTCTAAAGTTACTGGTTCAGAACCTGGTCTTGTTGACTCTCCACCAATATCTATAATATCAGCCCCTTCATCTGCAAGGCTGTAAGCGTGTTCTATAGCCTTTTTTTCATTAAAATAGAGACCCCCATCAGAAAATGAATCAGGGGTAACATTTAGAATACCCATTACATAACTCTTTTTAGAAAAATCTAAGGAAAACCTTGACCATTCTATCTTCATTATTTGCTTTCACACCACTGCCTTGCATTCTGAAATAGTTTTAACCATGGTGATGCCTTTAGTGATATTTTCATATCCTCTGGCATCCATGGCCATTGCCACTTAAGGAAGGTCCTCTCAGGATGAGGCATCATTGCAAGATGCCTTCCATCAGGGCTACAGAGGGCGGCAATACCATAGGGGGAACCATTTGGATTAAAGGGATATTTCTCCGTTATCTCCCCCATGTCATCCGTATACCTTATGGGAGCAAGTTTTCTTTCTATAACCTTATCCAATATATCTTTATCAGGAAAATGTGCAAGCCCCTCTCCATGAGCTATCCATATCCCAAGGACAGATCCGACCATATCCTTAAGCATTATACAGGGGCTCTCCATTATCTTAACATTCACGAACCTTGACTCAAACCTACCCGATTTATTTTGTATAAACCTTGGCTGATATACATCAGCAATACCTTGCCATGGTACCCATCCAAGTAGGGCCATCAATTGACAACCATTACAAACACCAAGACTAAATGTATCCTCCCTATTGTAAAAAGAGAGGAATTGTTCATAAAGTTTTTTGTTAAATTTTATTGTCCCAGCCCATCCCTTTGCAGAATCGAGCACATCAGCATAGCTAAAGCCACCCACAAAGGCAATTCCCTTAAATTTAGATAGGCTGATCCTGTCATTTAAAAGGTCCATCATAGTTACATCCCATGGTTCAAAACCCGCCATATAAAATGCAGATGCCATTTCCCTATCCCCATTGCTTCCTTCTTCCCTAATTATAGCCACAGCAGGCTTATTATTCCTTTTTATTATTAAATCAGGTGTTGGCTCTGGAAAATAGGTGAGATTGTATAAGGGATTAGCCCTGTCATAGATAACCTCTTTCTCCTCGTTAACACATTCAGGATTCGCCTGGAGCAATTCAAGCCTATAGCTTGTCTCCTCCCATATTGCCCTTAAACTTCGCATATCCTCGTCAAAGACTTTATTAAGGCTTATTTGATCCTCATTTTTTGAAATAAGATTTATCGTGATCCTCTTTTCTGCCAAGGTCCTGCCTATAATCTTAAATGGGACAAAGTATTTATTTAATGTACCGATTATCTCTTCCTCTTTTTCAGGCATATACTCTATAACAAGCCCTAACTCCTCAGAAAAAAGCAAAGAAATCAAGGATTTCTCTAAGACTAAAGGGGAGTCAAATTCTATCTCCAAACCACAATTTCCAGCAAATGCCATTTCAAGAAGTGTTACAATAAGCCCCCCATCACTTCTGTCATGGCCTGACAAAATAAGGTTATCATCAATCAAACTCTGTACAGCATTAAATGCATCCTTTAGAAGCTGTGTATTATCAATATCTGGTGATTCATCCCCTATCTGCTTATAACATTGACTTAGGGCTGAACCTCCAAGCCTATTTTTCCCTTCACCTAAATCAATAAATAGAAGTTTACTCTTGCCAGGCATCTTTAAGTCTGGTGTAATTACCTTTGTTATATCAGGGCATGGGGCATAAGCTGATATAACTAATGTACCAGGGGATTTTACTGTCTCAACCTCTCCATTAGGATGGATCACCTTTGCTGCCATTGAGAGACTATCCTTCCCACCATCAACAGCTATTCCGAGTTCAAGCATAATATCTCTCATAGCCACTGCAGCATCATAAAGCCTTGCCCCCTCTCCATGAAGTTTTGGAGCCCACATCCAGTTTGCTGAACACTTTATATCCCTTAGAGAGCTAATCTTTGCCCATACAATATTTGTTAATGCCTCACCCACACTCAACCTTGCCATTGCCTCTGCATTTATAAGCCCCTTAATAGGTTGTTCTCCAATAGAAATTGCTGTACCTGTTAAACCAAAATGGCTCTGTGCTACAACAGCAACATCAGAAACAGTCAGCTGAAGTGGTCCTGCACATTGCTGGCGAGCTATTAATCCAGTAACTGATCTATCAACCTTATTTGTAAGAAATCTTTTTGAGCAGACAGATACAAGCCTTAATACCCTATCAAGTGCCTCCATAATACTTAAATCATGAGGAAGATTTAATGGTTGTGTATGGTAAGAGAGACGCTCCAAATAAAAGGTCTTTTGTGGCATATCCCCAAGAACCTTTTCTAATGGTAGATTTACTGGTGTCTTTAGCTCAGGTTTAGTATCATCTTGCATGCTATCTTCAAGCACTATATACCCATCACCTGTTATTTCTCCTATTACAGAAAATGGAACCTTCTCCCTTTCACAGAGTCCTTCAAATATCTCTATCTTATTAGGGTGGATTAATATTGCATCCTGTTCCTGATATTCAGCTCCCCATATCTCAAGAACAGAAAGGGTTGTATCACCAACAATAATCTTTCTTATATCTATCTTAGCACCTGCAGGATATATTATCTCCTTTACGACATTGCAGTTTCCTCCAGCACCCTGATCATGGATGCTTATAATAGGGTTTTCATCTCCCAACTCAACACATGCCCTTATTATCCTATTTAATTTCTGTTCCATCTCCGCATCACCACGCTGAACGGCATTAAAATCCAGTTCCTCAATATTTTCGCCAGATATCATGCTTGATGCAGATCCTCCACCTATCCCTATTCTATATGCAGGACCACCAACCTTAATAATCAGCATACCCTTTTCTGGTTTTCCCTTTTCCACATGCCTTAAATCTATCTGCCCAACCCCTCCTGTAAACATAATAGGTTTAATCCATTCCCTTCTCTCTCCATCAGGAAGTTTTAAACCAAATGACCTTGTAAATCCCTGAATCAAAGGTTCACCAAACTTATTTCCATAGTCAGAGGCACCATTACTCGCCTCAATTAGTATCTGTAAAGGTGAGGCAAGATTCCTTGGATAGATTAATGAACCATGTTCCCATGGCATAGGATAATCGGGAATAAATAGATTCCCCACACAATATGCTGCTGTGCCAGCAATAACAAGACTTCCCCTCCCAGTGGCATGGACATCCCTTATCCTACCTCCTGTGCCTGTTTCTGCACCCGGGAATGGAGCTACGCCGGTAGGGAAATTGTGAGTCTCTGCAGTAAAAATTAGATGATATGTTAAATCCTTCTCTTTTAATGGCGAGGGTTTTCCTGATATCTCTGGAATAATAGTCTTCACTTCAAATCCCCTAATAGCGCTTGAATTGTCCTTAAATGCAATTATGCTATTATTTGGATTTCTTCTATAAGGTTCCTTAACAATCTGCATAAGGCTTTCAGGGATTGTCTTTCCATCTATTACAAGTCTTCCCTTGAAAAACCAGTGTCTTGAGTGTTCACTATTTGATTGGCTAAGGTCAAAACATTCTACATTCGTAGGATTTCTTTTAATTTCGTGGACAAAGAGATTGTAATAATACTCTATATCCCATTCATCTAATCCAAGACCCATATCTTCATTAATTTCTTTAAGTGCTGCCCTACCCTTTTCAATCAAAGGTATTATCCTTACAGGCTCTGGTGTAATACCTGTATCAAAGGTCTTTAGGGGCTCAGGATACTGGCATTCCGTCATTCTGTCATGGAAAAGCTCCAAAAGGGGCTCAAGACTAAAGGCTGAAGGCACATAGGAGGTTTTAAAAATTAACTTATATCTCCTTGATCTTTCTATCCTCTTTATCTTTGTAAGCCCACAACTATGACATATAGAAACTGCATTTGTTGACCATGCGGTTGTAAAGTTCAATCTTGGTCCTACTTCAAAGAGAATATGTGAAGAAGTGATCCTATTTATCAAAAAACTTCTATCTGAAAAATTTCCCGGCTCAAATGTCTCTGATAAAAGCCATCTAAGTATAACTAATTCCTTCTCAGTAAGTGGTTCTGATACATCAATATTAAAGCAGAACTCTGTTTCAATATCCAGAATATCCTGATTCCTCTCATGAATAGATTTTAAAAGGACATTTTTTTTATAGGCAGACAGTGCCGGGGTACGGTACATATGAATAAGTCTACTGTTAGGCATAGGACATTCTCCTTAATAAATTAAAAAAACAAATAATTTTAACATAACTTTAGTATCAATAAAAAAATTCTTCCCAATCCAAATCACTGATCAAGCAAAATATTCATGGCATCAAGGTTTTTAGATGATGTTTGTTTAAGTACAAAGGAAAGAGCATGTTTATTTCTAATATTCTATCTTATCCCTATTATTGCTATGATTAACTATAGAAATTTATAGGAGTATGGCTAAGGCAATTTTATCATTACAAATACTTTTCATATTTAAGGGCAATACCGACTGACAAAAATTATAATGCTTAGTGACAAAAATTGTCACTCAATATAACCACCCTAATTTAAATTTCATTAAAAATCAATCACCTTTAAAGCCTCTCGTTGTTGGCATAAAAAATGCTTTCATCAAAGTAAGAGAATAAATTATAGCAAAGGAGGTGAGATTTAGGATTTAAGATTTAAGATTTAAGATTT
>FMSI01059622.1_pt1 | contig 12101 bp, 11 predicted proteins | sample 1504471 | NCBI WGS metagenome assembly FMSI01 (sample SAMEA4475357, study PRJEB15587) | soil metagenome | biome: Soil; feature: Field | place: India | collected 2015-03-11 | depth 0 m
CTAACGCCATGGAAGCTCTTTTTGGAGCTGTCTTTCTCGACAGCAATTACGAGACTACTCTCCTTTTGGTCTCTGGCTTATATATTCAGAGGATCGAAGAACTAATCTCTAAGAAGGAAAAGTACGATTTTAAAAGTGAATTACAAGAAGTGGTTCAGCAATTATATGGTATTCTGCCTGAATATAAAGTTGTAAACGAGACAGGTGAAGAACATAAAAAGGTTTTCACAGTAGATGTTTATATTAATAATCATGTGTTCGGTTCAGCCTCTGGAAGAAGCAAAAAAGAAGCTCAAAATTTGGCGGCAAAAGATGCACTTGAAAAAATCAATGAAAAAGATTCAACTATCTAAGTTCATTTCTTAATGCTGTTTTTTTTAGTTCACATCATTCAATAATCCCATTAAGAAGAGAAAAAAGGGTATTTATGGATAAAAAGATAATCTCATGGTGTCTTTATGATTTTGCTAACTCTAGTTATTCTGCCGTAATAGCTTCTGTTATATTCCCTGTATTTTTTGTCAATCATATAGTTGGCAATCAAAATGGTCAAGGTGATTTGTGGTGGAGTAGAGCTATCTCATTAAGTATGGCAATTGTTGCTATCACGTCCCCCTTTTTAGGCGGTATCGCTGACTATCTAAATATTAGAAAGAGATTCCTTTTATTCTTCACATTACTATGCGCTCTTTCTGTTGCTTCCTTTTCTTTTCTCGAAGAAGGTATGATTCTCTTTGGATTTCTCCTAATAATTCTTGCAAATGTTGGTTTAGAGGGAGGATTGGTTTTTTATAATTCCTATTTGCCAATAATAACGAAGCCTACTCATAGAGGGAGGGTTTCAGCTTGGGGTTTTGGAGTAGGTTATGGAGGATCTATAATCTCTCTTCTATTAGCTTTAGTATTGATTCACCATGGAATGGTTGAGATGGTTTGGATTATGGTCTCAGTCTTTATTCTAATTTTTTCATTGCCCTTATTTATTTTTTTACCTCCTGATAAGTGTGCAAAAGTAAGCTTTATAAGGACTGGTTTGATCGCTTTCAAACATATATTTAGAAGGCTATCCGATATAATAAAGAATAAACAACAAAGAAGATTTTTAATGGCATACTTTTTATACGAAGATGGTGTAAATACGGTTATTGTCTTTTCAAGTATTTTTGCGGCAACTACTCTGAGTTTTCTTACCCACGAACTTATTTTGATGTATATATTGGTTCAAATTACAGCCTTAGTTGGTTCTTTTTTGTTAGCGCGACCAATCGATATTTGGGGACCAAAAAATGTCATAACAGTATCTCTGATTCTATGGGTTACTGTCTCAATCTTAGCTTATTTTATAATTACTAAAATCTTGTTTTTTATAGTTGCATGCCTTGCTGGTTTTGGACTTGGAACAATTCAGTCAGCTTCCAGAGCGTTCTACGCAAAATTTATACCGGAGGGTCAAGAATCTGAATATTTTGGAGTATATTCTTTGATCGGCAAATCTTCAGCTATAATGGGCCCTCTTGTTTTCGGATATATATCCTCAACTTTTGGTAGCCAGAGGCTTGCCATTATTTCAGTGATATTATTTTTTCTAACAGGGCTTATTTTATTACAGACCGTTAAAACGTGGAATTCAAATGCCTCGATTTGATGTTGATTATCTCAAAAGTAAGCTAGACGACTTATATAACGGGTATGACTTTAAGGAACGCCTTAGTTTTGATCCTATTTTCTTTCTTCATCAATATGAGGAAGTTGAGAACATAGAAGTTGTTGGATTTGTAGCATCATCCTTTGCTTATGGTAAAGTAAAATTGTTCCTTCCAGTAATAGGTGAAATTTTAAAGAGAATGGGTAGTAATCCTTATGATTTTGTGATCAATTTCAATATCAAAAAAGAAGCAAAGCTATTCTCAACGGCAAGATATAGGTTTAACGATACAAATGATATTTTAGCTTTTCTGTTCTTCCTCCAGAAAATTCTAAGAAAATATTCGCGCCTTGAAAATTTGTTTAAAAAAAATTATAGTAATGGAGATCCAAATATAAAACAAGCTTTACTAGGGTTCATACAGGCCTTTCGGGAGCAAATAGATTTAGGTTTTGCTCAAATACAAAGTTTTTATAAATCAGAAAAAAGAAAGGGATTTTTGTTTTTCTATCCTTCTCTTGAAAAAGGTAGTCCCTGTAAAAGGTTAAATCTCTTTTTAAGGTGGATGATAAGGGATAGGGATATTGATTTAGGAATATGGAAGGGAATACCCAAGAATAAGTTGATAATCCCCCTCGACACACATATTGCAAGGATTTCAAGGTGCCTTAATTTCACAAATAGAAGGTCCTTGGACTGGAAGACCGCGGAGGAGATAACAGAGTCTTTAAAATTATTCGATTCAGAAGATCCCCTTAAATACGATTTTGTTCTTTGTCATTATGGTATGGTAAAACTTTGTAGTGAAAGAAAATGTACAGAATGTCCTTTATCTATTTAATCTAATAGTGAGGTGAAAGATGTTACAAAGATATACTCGTAAAGAGATGGGGCAAATTTGGGAACCGGAAAACCGATATAAGAAATGGCTTGATGTGGAAATTGCTGTTTGTGAAGCATGGGCTGAAATGGGAGAGATCCCTGCAGAAGCAGTAGAGATGATCAAAAAAAAGGCAGGATTTGATATAGCAAGGATAGAAGAGATTGAAAAGACCGTTAAGCATGATGTTATTGCTTTTCTTACATCAGTTGGAGAACATGTTGGTTCAGAGTCAAAATATATTCATAAAGGTCTTACCTCTTATGATATTGTTGACACAGCGCTCTCTCTCCTTATGAAAGAATCATCTGATTTACTTATTGATGACCTCCAAGGATTATTGGAAGTTCTTAAGACAAAAGCTTTTGAGTATAAAGATGTGCCTTGTATGGGGCGAACACATGGGATCCATGCTGAACCAATGGTATTTGGACTTAAATTTGCTCTCTGGTATGAAGATACAAAAAGAAGCCTTCAGAGGATGTATAGAGCAAAGGAGATTATATCTATTGGAAAAATTTCAGGGGCAGTGGGGACTTTCTCTAATTTGCCACCAGAATTAGAAGAAAGGGTATGTAAAAAATTAGGTCTTAAAGCAGATCCGGTCTCAACTCAAATAATCCAAAGAGACAGGCATGCAGAATATTTATTTGTTCTTGCTTTAATTGCAGCTAACGTAGAAAAGATCGCTGTTGAAATCAGACATTTACAAAGAACTGAAGTCTTGGAAGTGGAGGAACCTTTTACGGTGGGACAGAAGGGTTCATCTGCTATGCCTCACAAACGTAACCCTGTAGGTGCAGAAAATCTTTCGGGACTTGCAAGGGTTGTAAGATCAAATGCCCTTGCAGCTGTTGAAAACATTGCTCTTTGGCATGAAAGAGATATTTCTCATTCTTCCGTGGAGAGGATTATAATTCCTGATAGCATTATTTTGGTTGATTATATGCTTAATAGATTAATAGATATACTCAAAAACTTATTGGTCTATCCTGAAAGAATGAAAGCTAATATAGATAGAAGTTATGGCTTATATAACTCCCAAAAAGTTATGTTAGCTCTTATTGATAAAGGACTATCAAGGGAATCTGCCTATGAAATTGTGCAAAAAAATGCAATGAGAAGCTGGAAACAAGGGGTTAGCTTTATGAATTTATTAATAAAAGATAAAAGAGTGAGAGAATTTTTAACAGAGAATGAGATAAGAGAGATCTTTGATCTTCGATATTATTTAAGACATGTAGATTTTATCTATAGAAGAGTTTTCGGTGAATAGAAAGATATTACCATTCTTTTTCATTATCTTATTATCAATTCTTACCAGCTGTGGCTATTCAATCCATAAGAAGGAGCATCTTCCCTTTACTAAGATATCCATTGGGAAGATAGAGAATAAGACCTTTGAGCCAGGCTTGCAAGATAAATTATATAGGAGCCTCACTGATGCTTTTATTCAATATGGTTTTGAGATAAATTCAACCTTTAACCATAGGATAGAAGGAGAGATTACCAAGTTCGAGATAAAAACTCTTTCCGAGAAAGGCCTTCTTACGACGGAATACCAAATTATAATTTTTTGTAGTTTTAGGTTATTGGATACTGATACTGGAAAAATATTCACTATCGACAATATCTCAGAACCCTTTATGAATTATTTTGTATCTACAGGAAGGCTTGAATATGTTTTGGGAATAAAAGAGTTAGCTATTGAAGAATCTTTAAAGGAACTGTCAAGAGAGATTGTGAGGCTTATACTGATTCAAGGAAATCTCAAATGAGCTTTAAGGACTTTTATCAAGAGTTGACAAGAGGCTTTCCTTCAAATCTTTATCTTATTTCTTCATTTCAAGATTTCATTTTGTATGAGACCCAAAACTTTATTAGGGAAAAATTAAAAATTGAGCAGTCTTTTAATTTTAGCCAGTATGACTTTGATTCTATCGATGAAAAGATCTCCATTAGTGATATTGTTGACATATTGAACACTTTTCCTTTTTTAAGTACAAGGAGAATAGTTTTTCTAAAGAACATTCAAAAAGCTCCCAAAAAGGAATTAAAGAACATAGAAGATTATGTTAAAAATCCTGCTGATTTTTCTCTTCTTTTTATTTTTTGTAGGGGAGATCACAGGAAAATATTTGCTGGGGAAGCACTTTTAAAAATGAGAGTTTTAAACATTAATTTGCAAGAAAAGGAGATTTACACTTGGTGTAAGGAAAAGGCTAAGAGTAAAAACGTTACAATCACCGACGAAGCAATAGAATATTTATTAGAGGTTATAGGTGATGAATTGTTTATGATTAATTCCGAGATAGAAAAGCTTACCCTAATAGGTAAGAATGAAATAGGAGTTGCAGACCTAAAAGAGAATATTTATTTAGGCAGAGAATTTAATGCCTTTGATCTAATAAGAGCTATTAAAGATGGAGATAAAGGACAGGTTTTTAAAGTTTATGACAATCTCAAAAAGAATTTAGAACCATATTTATTATTAGGAGCTCTTAATTGGCATTATAAGAAGCTATATGAGAGAGCTTCAAAAGAGGAGCAATTAATCTATACGGAAATCTTTAGATTACTCCATGAAGCTGATATAAGTATCAAAAGCTCCTCTTCTGATGTAGTTGATAACCTTCTTATTAAGATACTCCAGATTGAGGAGAAGGTTCGGTCAGGGGGTTATTAGCCAGAAATTGATTCAATCTCTTAGCAACTCTTGAGATTTTCCTTGAAGCGGTGTTTTTATGAATAATCCCCTTAGATGCTGCTTTTGATATAATCTTTACTGTTTCCCTAAAAACGGCTTCTATTCTATCTTTATCTTTGGTTGCTAAAACTTCTTCGAGTTTGCGAATCTGAGTTTTAATTCTCGTTTTAAAAGCTTTATTTCGTAATCTTCTCTTCTCTGATTGCCTAACTCTTTTTAAAACAGAGAGTTTCTTTTTTGGTGCTGTTTTTGTAGCCAACTTAACTCCTCCGTAAAATTAAAAATTTCATATGAAGATGATTATCGAACTTAATAATAAGTTAAGTTATAAAAATATCATAATTTGTATAATAAAATCAAAAAAAGTTTCTCAGAAGGTAGAGGTTTCCCCAAAAAACATTGTTGAATGAACAATCTTAGACATAGAGGATAGCCGTCTCCATTTGAAAGCTAAGTTTGAAGATTGTGGCGGTCGATCTTAAAAGTAATGCCATATAACAAGTACTTTATATGAAGGCAAGTACAATCACTGATATTCTCTTTATTGATAAATCAATATGATTAAAGTCTTTTACTCTGTGAAGTCTATGGTTAGGTTCTAAAGAAATTTTACATGCTATTTTTCTTTAAACTTTTAACAAAAGGCTTAGCCGTTGCTTTTCAGTCTAAAAAGAATTGAAACAGTTTAAAGGGTCTACTTTTGATTTCAAAGATAAGCCTATCTTCTTTCACTTCGCAGTTTGAGGGAGGAATTAAAATAATTAAAATAAATTGTTTATAGCACTAACTGGATAGATATTCTCCTGCTCTTAAATATTTGTAAGTATTGGTATTAACTATTTCAAATAGTAAAGGGGTCATAGATGACCCCTTTACTCGACTTGATACCTAAACTTTAACAGGAACCTTTGCATTTACAAGTGGTAGAACCCTTCTTGGGTATTCTTCTGATAGTCATTTTTACCTCCTAATTCAATGAGTTCTCTCATTATCACATTGGCTTCATGCCAACTGTAGTCATTCTACTAATTAAATTATACCATAAGCATAGCACTTGTAAATATCTTTTTTATAACTTTTACTATTTTTATCTGAAAAAAATGTGGCTCTGAACCTACAGCCTCCTTTACAATTTTTGATCTCTGGGCATGAAATTTCAGCACACTCTAATTCTTCTAATCTAATAGGCTTTGAATTCTCTACAGCCTTCCTCAATCCTTCGCTAATATGTCCCAAAGGTTTGTCACCATAAAAAGAGCATTTTGCAATTGAACCATTTGCTAAAACTGAGATGAGATGGAGGCCACAAGCAAATCCTTCTGAGGTGTAGTGGTAGCTTTCTCCAAAACCGTAATTAAGGTATTTACCAGCTATGGAAGGCGGAACAAGTAATGGGTGATTATCTCTCAAATTTCCTATGGGAATTGGAACATCAACTGTCCAATCCTTGACACCAATTTTGCGAAAATAGGTATCCATCTCTTCAAATTCATGAAGATTTTCTCTATGTATAACCGTCGCTATTGAGACAGCTAAGCCTACTTCTTTTGCCAACTTTAATTTCGATATCACTCTTTCGAAAGTTCCTTTCCCTCTAAGAACTTCGTGTCCATGTTTCATGCCATCGACGCTAAATTGTATTTCGTCAACATTGAGTTTTTTTAAAATTCTTTTATTTAAGAGTAAGCCATTAGTAAATAAAATTTTTCGCAATGCATATTTTTTCAAAAGTTCATTAATTACCTCAAACTCGCTGTGCAAAAGTGGTTCGCCGCCTGTAATCATAACTCTTAGTCCCTGCATCTGCTGGAAGTCATCGAGAACTTTTTCAATGAGTATTAATGGCAATTCATGATTAGAAGATTTGCCTATATAACAGTGTTTACATTTCAAATTACATTTATCAGTGATCTGTAACTCCAAATATCTTACCGAGGGAATTGGAGATTGAGTCAAAATGCCGATTTCCCTTACATAGGGCTGTGTTGTTAAAATGTTTTCTTTTATACAAAAGTCTCGAAACTCTGCGGATAAATTATCTATCTCACAGCCTTCGGTTTTTATACACTGTTTAAAAAAGGAGAAAGCTTCCTCATCGACTTCATATAGTTCATCCCTTTTGATGTCGTAAAGATATTTGTTTTCTAAAAATCTTGGAACAATATCATTAGAAAGATAGTATTTCATAGCATTTAAGGGCTTAGAAGAGTTATTAGTTAACTTATGAATTATTCCTACTTGTTTGGGTTATTAAAAGGTTTAAGAGCTATTCCCTCGAGTCTTTCACCATAATATCTGCAAATATTTGCTCTATTTTTATCAAACTCTCTTGTGTATTTTGCACCTGCTACATGCTCTGGACCGTAAGGGCTACGTCCTACTTTTATTAAATATTAAACAAAGATTAGGTAAAGAATAGTGAAGCCCAATAGTGATAAATCCAAGATGTAAGAGCACATTCAATAAATTTTCCCTTTAAAGTTCTCAAAACTTTAGCTCTACTCGTCTAAGTTTATACTTTTATCGTAAAGTTCCTTCTTACTTAAGCCGTAATCATTTGCTATCCTTTTAACTGCCTCTTTTCTGCCAATGCCTCTTTTCATTAAAAGTTTAACCTCATGAAGTGCCTCTTCTAAGGTCATTTTTTGTTTTTCTAAGCCTTCAATAAGGATTATAAACTCGCCAGCAATTGTCTTATTTTCTATAATATTTAAAATATCATTAACTCTACCTCTAAAAATCTCCTCATGAAGTTTTGTTAGCTCTTTCACCACTACTACTTGTCTATTACCAAAAACTTCCTTGATATCATTAAGGGTATCGAGCAATCTATGGGGAGCTTCATAAAAAATCATTGTTCTTGTTTCTGCTGTGAGTTCCTTAAGTTTTTTCAGACGTCCTGTAGATTTTGATGGTAGAAAACCAAGGAAGACAAACTCATCGGTAGAGAGTCCAGAGACAGATAAAGCAGAGATAACTGCTGAAGGTCCTGGAATGGCTATTACTGCTATATCTTCCTCAACAGCTCTCTTAATTAAAAAGTAGCCTGGATCGGAGATGCCAGGTGTGCCTGCATCGGTAATCAGAGCACAAGTCTGTCCTGCCTTGATTTGCTCTATTATTTCTTCTGATCTAATTTTTTCTTTTTCTGACCAATAGCTAATAAGTGGTTTTGATATGTTGTAATAACTTAAGAGTTTTTTGGAGTGTCGGGTGTCTTCAACAGCTATAAAATCAACCTCTTTTAGAACCCTTAAAGCTCTTAAGGTAATATCTTCAAGATTGCCTATGGGTGTTGCAACAACATATAACATGCCTCTCTTTTTTTTTGATAAATTCATGATTAATAGGATTTTCCCACTATACTTGATCTACTCTAATTCCAAGAATTTTCTTAATCTTTTATCTACTCTTATTATGTCATCTACATTATCTCCTGATAGCTCCCAGGAGTACTCCCCCTTTGCGCTTCTTTTTAGTTTAATTTTAACAGGCTTTTTAGGTTTTATTTGTTGAACATCTGGATTTTTACTGAATTTGAAAGATTGAGGCTCTTGATTTTTTACAATGCAAAGGGAGTTATCTGGTAGAAGAAGTGCAAAAATCAATAGAAATAGAGTTAAGAAGATATAAATTTTGAGTTGACTTTTAAAATAAAAGGGGTTATTTTTCATCTGACAGACTCCTGTATCTATTTGTAATTGGGAATCTTCTGTCCTTTCCAAAGGCACGTGGAGTTATCTTGATACCTGGAGGTGATTGCCTTCTTTTATATTCGCTAATGTCAATCATCCTGATGACATCTTTTATACACTCTATCTCACATTTTGGATTAATGGCTACGATCTCCTCAAAACTCAGATCGTCTTCTACGTAGGCCTTAACGATAGGGTCAAGAATCTCATAAGGTGGCAGGGTATCAGTATCTTTCTGCCCTGCCTTTAGTTCTGCAGTTGGTTCTTTGGTAAGTATCCTTAAAGGTATGAGCTCCTTATATGGTGATTGTTGATTTCTCCATTTACATAATCTATAAACAAATGTTTTGGGAATATCCTTAATCACTGCAAATCCACCAGCCATATCTCCATAAAGAGTTGCATAGCCAACACTCATCTCAGATTTATTACCTGTTGTAAGAATAAGCCAGCCATATTTATTTGAAAAAGCCATTAGAATATTTCCTCTTATTCTTGCCTGTATATTCTCCTCAGTGGTATCTTTTGTCCTGCTGATAGGTTCTAACTTAGAAAACTCTTTATTTAAGGTCTCAAGATAGGAATTAAAAATAGGAGTAATTGGTATTTCGATTACCCTAATATCTAAATTAGCACAGAGTTTATAAACATCCTCTCTGCTTTCCTTTGAGGTATAGGGAGAGGGCATGAAAATACCTGTAACACACTCCTTACCTAATGCATCGACTGCAATGGATGCTACAAGGGCAGAATCTACGCCTCCACTTAATCCAATACATACTTTTTCAAAGCCATTCTTTTTTACATAATCCCTCGTGCCGGTAACAAGAGCTTTATAAATCTCTTCTTCTTCGGTATATTCGTAAGAGGAGGCTGGTAGAGAAAACTTTGGTGGACAAACTTTGATCAATTCCTCAGATAAATGCCTTGTTAGAGCAATTTTTATTCTTTCCACCTTTTCCTTATTGTAAGAGGCAATTTGTTGCCTTCTGCGAGGATCATGGAGTCTCTTGATAAAGACAGATTCGAGATTTAGATCAACAATTATTAGATCTTCTTCAAAACCTTTTCCCTCAGCTATAATATCGCCATTTTGATCTACCACAAAACTATGCCCGTCAAAAACTAATTCATCCTGACCCCCTACCATATTTACATAGGCAATTATGGAATTAAAATCAAAAGCCCTAACTGATAACATCTTTTTCCTTAATTTAGATTTAGCGATATGATAGGGTGAAGCATTAATATTGATTATGAAGTCAGCACCTGCAAGGGATTGGATCATTGGGGGGCCAGTAGGGTACCATATATCCTCGCATATACTAACGCCAAAAGTTATCTCTCCTATTTCGTAGACTGGACAGCGAGAACCGACATGGAAATAGCGAAACTCATCAAAAACGCCATAGTTAGGAAGATGTACTTTATGGTATATATCTACAATTTTGCCTTGATGAATAATGGCAGCAGCGTTATATATATCTATCTTTTTATCGACAAATCCTATGATCACTACAGTATCTTGAACTCTTTTTGTAATTTTATCAAGAGCTTTTAAATTGTCCTCAATAAACTGGGGCTTCATAAGAAGGTCTTCGGGCGGATATCCAGTTATTGTTAATTCGGGAAAGGCTATAATTTCAGGACAGTAAGGAGAGGCTTTTTCTAAATACTCTATTATTTTCTGGACATTACCAGAAAAATCCCCAACGGTAGGATTAATCTGACATATTGCTAATCGAATTGTCTTCATACTAAACATTACCCAATTATGCAGAAATAGAAGGCATCTTTATTATTCACGAGAGAATCGTTCAGAAATTAGTTTGTCTTTTATCACAGCAGTAAAAAACAGAGTGCTATTGGATTACTCTATCCTCATGATCTCAAAAGTTTTTTATCTTTAACTAATATAGGGTTTTTTGTATAAAGCATGAGATTGTTTGTCTTATGCTTATATCTTCACGAGAATTTCCCTGTTTACATTGCTTACATTTTCAACACCTGTTAATAACATTGCCTGTATAAGCTCACTCTTTATCTTGTTAAGAATAAAGGATACGCCTTCTTTACGGCCACCGAAAGCTCCTATTATCAAAGGCCTTCCTATAAGTACAGCATCAGCTCCGAGGGCTAGAAGTTTTAAGACGTCGGCTCCGCTTCTAACCCCACCATCAGCAAAAATCAGTATTTTATTTTTTAAGTTAATCGCTATTTCGGGTAAAACATCAGCTGCACCAAGAGTATGGTCAAGTATCCTACCCCCATGATTTGAGACAACTATTGCGGAGGCTCCACACTCAGCAGCTATTAAAGCATCTATTAGAGTCATAACCCCCTTTACTATGAAGGGTAATCGAGTTGAACTAATAAGGGCTTTAAGCTCATCTATAGATTTAGGTTCAACAGGCTGTCCTTTCATAGACATTATTACAAGACCTGCTGCATCTATATCAACGCCTACAGCGATTGCACCAGCCTCTTCCGCAAGTTGAATTCTTTTAATTATCTCAGCATATTTGCGAGGTTTTATTATAGCTATTCCTTTGCCATTATTTCTTTTAATGGCTGATAAACCGCTTTCAAAGAAGGATGGATCAGCACCATCTCCACACATGCCGATAGTACCAGCTAATAAAGAACCTGAGATTATATCGTCAATAAATTCAGACTCTGTTAAGGCTCCACCCATATTATAAGAAGTTCCTGTTAAAGGAGCAGATAACACAGGAAAACTAAGGGTTTCATTCCATAATTTGAAGGTAGTATTAGGATTTTTGACATCGTGTATTGTCCTCATATTAAATTTATATCGAGCTAATGCTTCAATGTTTGCCCTAAATGAATTGCCTGTTCCGATGCCACCCATACCTGGAACTTCACCAGCACAAACAACTCCATTGCACACATCGCAGACTCTACAAAATCCCTTAAGTCTCTCTTTAGCAGTCTTTTTTAATTCCTTAATATCCATCTTTACTCCTTTTTAGACTATCTTAAATGTAAGAGAGTCGAAAATAATAGATTTATTATTGCAATGAGCAATTAAGCATGATATTAGGGGCTAATGTCTATTAAAAATCTCAATCTTTCAATCTTTACTTTTGAAGGGTATCAGTATAAATTGATTTTACCAGAAATCTAAAATTTTTTGAATTTAAAACTCTTATG
>FMSI01041929.1_pt1 | contig 12094 bp, 12 predicted proteins | sample 1504471 | NCBI WGS metagenome assembly FMSI01 (sample SAMEA4475357, study PRJEB15587) | soil metagenome | biome: Soil; feature: Field | place: India | collected 2015-03-11 | depth 0 m
GGTAAATGGTGCTGGTCTTGCAATGGCAACGATGGATATTATTAAGCATGAAGGTGGCAATCCCGCAAACTTCCTTGATGTAGGTGGTGGTGCCACTGCTGAAACTGTTGCCAAAGGGTTTGAGATCATCTTGAGGGATCCGAATGTAAAATCGATATTTGTGAATATCTTTGGTGGAATCGTAAGGTGTGAAAGGGTAGCCAATGGAATATTGGAAGCTGCAAAGGTAACTGAGGTGAAAGTCCCTGTTATCGTTCGCCTTGATGGTACAAATGCAGAGGAAGCTGCAGAGATTCTCAAGAATTGTGGCATTAAAAATATAATCCCAGCCAAAGATATGAAAGATGGTGCTATAAAAGCGGTAAAAGCAGCTAAGGGGGAATTGATATGAGTATCCTTGTAAATAAAAATACCAAAGTTATTGTTCAAGGCTTTACTGGCAAAGAAGGGTCTTTCCATGCTCAACAGTGTATGGAGTATGGTACAAATATCGTAGGTGGAGTAACTCCCGGTAAAGGTGGTACCGAGCATTTGGGTAAGCCTGTATTCAATACTGTGGAAGAGGCTGTGAAGGCAACAGGTGCCGATGTGAGTATCATTTTTGTTCCACCTGCATTCTTGGGGGATGCTATAATGGAGGCTGCCGATGCTGGAATTAAGCTTGCTGTAGCGATTACTGAGGGTGCTCCTGTAAAGGATATAATGATAGCAAAAGCCTATGCCAATAAGGTTGGTATGATGATGATCGGGCCAAACTGCCCCGGTATCATTACAGCAGAAGAATGCAAGATTGGGATTATGCCCGGATTTATATTCAAAAAGGGTAATGTGGGGCTTATCTCTAAATCAGGTACTTTGACCTATGAGGCAAGTAATCAGATCGTAAAAGCGGGATATGGTATTACCACTGCTGTGGGGATTGGTGGGGATCCGATAATCGGTTTGAGTTATAAGCAACTTTTACCGATGTTTGAAGCTGACCCTGAGACAAAGGCGATCGTAATGATCGGTGAGATCGGTGGTACCCTTGAGATAGAGGCTGCCGAACTGATCAAATCGCAGATCAAAAAACCTGTTGTGGCTTTCATCGCTGGACAGACCGCTCCAAAAGGAAAAAGAATGGGGCATGCTGGTGCGATCATTGCAGGTGGTAAAGGCACTGCAAAGGAGAAGATGGACGCCTTAGCAGCTGCCGGTGCCCATGTCGTTGTAAGCCCCGCTGACATCGGCGCAACAGTAGCGAAGGTATTGGGAAATAATTAATATTTAAGGAGGGAGACACCCCTCCTTTGTTCTATTTTTTAGTGGCTTTCGTATACGCTACCCTGCACTGGTATAATCTGCCTTTCTCTCAGTATATTATAAAGAACTGAGATCCCTGTCTTTTGCCAGCGTTCGTAGATCTTAAGTAGATTATCCTCGTTAAATAGTTTGAATTTGCGTGCAATCTCGAGCATTACTGTGACAATTTTTACAAACTCTTTATAGACCTCGAAGTAGAGGTTTTTCAGATCGCTGACTGAATTCATGGTGTTGTATATCCTGTATAGTGTCAAGAACGATATCTGTCCTAATTTAATAAAGTAATCTATGTCCACCAATTTCCTGTTCAGTTTGTCGGGGAAAAACCCTGAATATATCAGGCAAAGATCACCCACTGCCTTTAGAGTTTTGACCTTTCCAAGTAGGTCTTTTGTAAAGGCTCTCATAAAAGCCTCACCCAATGAGTCGTCGCCAATTATCTCTGTATAGAAAAAGTCGTTTTTCTCTATGAGATTTTTCATGGTATTGAGTAGGTACAGTTTTGAGTAATCGTTTAGTTCGAGGGAAACCTTTTTTTCGTTTTCAGAGACTATGTCGTAGATCTCTTCATTGATATTTTTTAACACTAACATAAAACACCTCCTTGCGTTTGAGGTTAGCATCCCTGCTACTTAATATCATTATCGGCAAGAAGGTGAATTTGTTTAGAAAATTTATAAAAATCGTTGCAATCTTTTAGTATGGACTCTCAGTTTTACGAATTGTCCATCTTTTCTATCAGATTGATGATTATCTTAGGATCACGGGATTTTAGGATATACTCTTCTGCGTATAGGGCATTGAAATTCCTCTTGTGTTCGTCGTGGGCGGTAAGAAGATACACTGGTACATTGGGAGTGGTCTTTTTTATCTCCCTTAAAACCGTTAGTCCATCCTTTTCGGGCATATTTACATCCAGCAAAACGAGATCTGGTTGGAAAATCGAGAATACACCGAGAGCTTCATTGGGATTGTACACACACTTTACATCAAAACCGTATTCCTGGAGGTAATCTTCGTATAATTTTGCCACATTAGGTTCGTCATCCACTATTAAAATCTTTTTGACTTTCATTTTTCCCCCTCAAATGGTAGATATATTTTTACCATTGCACCATTGTCATAGTTGTCGATGGTAATTTTTCCTTGATGTGCCGTTATAATCTTATGACATATCGAAAGCCCTAAACCTGTCCCCAATTCTTTTGTTGTTACAAATGGTTCAAAGGCTCTTTGAATGATTTCGATGGGAAATCCCTCACCGGTGTCCTTTATTATGATCTCTATACCATCTGCCTTTTTTTCAACATCGATGGTTATTTTCCCGTTGGAATCTATGGATTGGATGGAATTTTTAATGAGATTAACAAAAACTTGCTTGATCTTTTTTGCATCGAGATTCAATTCAATATCATCGGTGCAATTTACCGTAAGTTCGATGTTGTGGAGGGTTAACTCATCCTTGAAAAAAGACTCTATATCGCACAGTAATGAGTTTATCTGAACAGGTTCTTTTTTTACACTGAATACCCTTGAGTAAGTGAGGATATCGTTTACGATCTGCTCTAATCGTGTGGTTTCCGATTGAATTATTTTTAGATAACTGAGTCCTCTTTCATCTGTAATATACTTTTCAAGCCTTTTGGCAAATCCACCTATGGAGACAAGGGGGTTTTTGATCTCGTGAGCCACTGATGCGGTAAGCTTACCCATGTGGGTTAGATTACTACTTACCTCTATACTCTCTTTAAAATATGCAACATCAGACATTGCAAGCCTTAATTGTTTTGAAATCCGCGAATGATCTATTGTAATAGAGACGATCCTCGAAGTTAACCTTATCAATTTCTCATCCTTTAAACAGTTCTCATCACATTCCAAAATAATGCAGCCCACCACACCTTTATTATTGTATACAGGTGCTATTACGACTTTATTTTCAAAAAAAGATGAAAGGTTTCTGCTTAAGAGATCATCAAGTTGAATTACCTCTATTCTGTCGAAGAAAAGTGCATCTGAAACCTTTCCTCTTTTGGTAAGGTCGATAGAGCAGCTTTTGATCAAAGTATTGTCGAAAACTGCATCGCCATTGTTTTTCTTGACATATACTACACCTTTTAATTTGATGAGTTTATCGTTTAGAATGAAAAAAGCGGCCTTATTCGTGAATTTCGAAACAATTAGATGCTTTAAAGTGTAATAGAGTATATCGTCGATGGTTTTGTTTTGAAGGATCATATCGAATAGTTCCACCAATGTTTCATCGGGGAATACGATCTGGGAACTTTTCAGTATATCAACGAGTTTGGTGATATGTTCTAAAGCCTTCTGTTTTTCAACAACGCTATTGTAATCGATCACCGCATTTATATCGTAATCGTCGATGGTTAGATGGGTGATGGTATCTACCCCCTTATCCCCTATCTCTAAAATCGGTTGTCCCATTTTCGAGATGGAGAGGTATCTTACAAGTGTGCCTGATTTATTGTTCACTCTTATCATAATTACATTATAGCAGAAAAATTGAGAAATAAAAATTTTTTTGAAGAAAAGTAGAAACAAAAAAACCCGCCTTTCGGCGGGCATAGTTGTCGTTTGTCAGGGATTAAGCTCTTGTAACGTTAGCTGCTTGTGGACCTTTTGGACCTTTAACGATATCAAAGTTTACCTTATCTCCCTCTTTTAGGCTTTTGAACCCTTCCATAGCGATTGCAGAGTAATGTACGAATACATCCTCTCCTGTTGAGCTGGTAATGAAACCGTAGCCCTTAGTGTCGTTGAACCACTTAACTGTTCCTGTGTTACTCATAACATTTCACCTCTTTGTTAAATTACAGGGCATTTACCCTAATTTCAAATATATCAAAAATTTTAGGATTGTCAAATAATATTTTGGAAAAATAAAAAATGTTTTAAAAGAAGTAGTGAAAAATATAGTCAAATCTTCCTCTTTTGATTAAATGGATACCACTAAATTTCATGACCTCTTTTATTTTTAACCTCATTTCAGGCTTATAGCAGTGGATCTTGCAGTTTTTGCATTTCGGTTTTGGATCGAGGGGGCATTTTTCATCTCTTTTTAGTGCGTATTGCAAGAGTTCAAAACACTCTTTGCACATCTCACCTGCTTCAGGGGTGATGCCAAGTTTTATATGGTTCTCACGGCAGTATATTTTTATGAATTTTTTAAGCACTTTTGCGTCTTTTTTAATTCTTTTCTCTTTCTTCATCGTTTTTGCTTGAGTAAAGGGGATTGTGAATCTCCCCTACTAATAGTCTTTTCCTGCTGGCATGATATTTTTCACATCAAACGCATGACATGGGGTAACGCCGTAAACCATATTGCAATGCGGACATTTCGATTCGAAGGTCTCCATCGTAAATTTCTCACCGCATTCACATTGGATTTCAAAGGGGATCGGCATATACTGCTCACTAAAACCCATCATTCTTAGCTTATCCACAACCTGCTTACCATTTTCAAAACTACCTGTACAACCTTGATGCATAATTTCACCTCGTTAATTTATTTCGTTTAAGATTTCTCCATGTCTGATTCTGTTCCTCAATCTAAGCAGTTTTTCATCCAACTCCTGAAGATAGTGTAGATGTTTTCTCTCTTCGTCGGTAACTTCGATGATCTTTACGATCCCACCATTTTTGATCACGATCCTTTTATCTCCCATGAGTGCCAAAATGGGGTCATGTGTAGCCATGAGTACAATCTTTTCCTTTTTAACTAAGAGTTCCAATGCCTTTTTTCTATCTATTCCTGCATTTTCGATCTCATCGATGAGTATAATAGGGGATCTACTTAAAATCGCTGTATCTGCTATCATGAGTGCCCTCGATTGACCACCACTTAGAGATGTTATGGGTGTATCATTTGAAAACTGCTCTCCTGCTAATCTATTTGCCTCTTCGATAATTGTCCTTACCTTTTCATCGACATCTTCTATAAGTCTACTTTCCGCGTGTAGTCTTATGAACTCTTCCACAGTGAGATCCATTACGAAGTTCATATTTTGTGATAATTGTGCAACCATCTTGTGATCGATGGAGAATCTCCTCTTTTTGTCGGGAACTTTGCCGTTTATCAGAATCTGCCTTTTCGTTGGGGTATCTTTTTGTGCCAGCCATTCTATATCGGCAAGCAATCTGCTTTTTCCCGATCCTGTGGGGCCTACGATACAGATGATCTCACCCTTTTTTATGGTGAGGTTTACATCTTCTTTTTCTCCCGATTTATTGAACCCGCCGATTATTGTAATACTATTTACCTCTTCAATAGCCTCATCTTCTGAGGTCATAGCATTCATAAAATTGACAAATTGCTCTTTGATCGTCGAAATATTGATCCCTTTCTCCTCCAACTCATCTTCATTTAGTGAGTTAAAAAGTTCTCTAAATGTCTTTGGGAGGTCATCATCCCGTAATTTTATATCGTACGAATCTAAAAAATCGTAAACGAATGTATACTCATTTATCACATTTGCTATCACGAGGTTTAAAAAGTCTTTCATCATCCACCTCAGAAATCCATCTTCTTTACATTACCCATCTGGTAGGCATCTCCGATCCTTGTTTCCCCCAAACAGTAGGAGCAAAGGGCTGCTGGCATGGAGAATCGGAGTTGTTTCCCTTTGAGTGTTGTTATATCTTCGGCGTCGTTTAATACTGAGGCAAGTTCAAAAGCCCCCTGACCTGTAATTCCGTTTACATGCATGATGACCGCTTTGGGGTTTACTACTTTTACCCTCGATGCGAATACCTCTCTCTCTGCTTGGGATACTATGTCCCCTTTTGTGATTACTACGATGTCAGCGAATTTTAACATAGGCCCTATCTTTTTTGGAGTATTTACTCCGCTTAGGTTATCGATCACGCAGACGGCGGTTACACCTTTTATATGGGGGGAGCAGCGGTTACACAGTCCAGCAGATTCACTTATCAACACATCTAATTTAAGCTCATTTCCCCATTCCACACATGCTTCTACATTACTCACGAAATAGTGATCGGGGCAGAGCCCTCCTGATAACCCTTTTTTCACAGGTATGCCTCTTGATTCGTATAGTTTGTCATCATCCGTTAAAAGACAGTCGAATTTCACCACTCCACATCTGATATTTTGTGCTCTATAAGAGTCTATGATTTTTAATATAACAGATGTTTTTCCTGATGATGGTGGGCCTGATATGGTGATAAATTTCATTATTGCACCTCTGATGCTGATTTTTCAAATAGATTGTTTAGTTCTGCTATGAGTGAACCGATGTCGTGGGAGTATATAAAATCCCAACCTAACCACTTGAATTTGGCATTGTCAGGAACAATATTTTTAACATCTTTGTTTAATGATGGGAAAAGACCTTTGTGGGACAGGATCTCCCCCATCTCTTTTCCTGCTATAAATTTTGCTATAGGCTCTAGGATATCCTTTTTCTCTCTTTTTACCAGCATAAAAACTGGAGCCACAATTGCTCCATCTTCGGGCCAAATCACCTCCATACTGCTAAGATCCCTTACCATCTTTGTAAAGAAGTATGGCATGATGGTGATGGCGGGCTTTTCCGAATGTTTCATGTTTGCATTTTTTACCATCTGCGATGGGTGCATCGACTTTAAAAGCGCCTTTGCAATCTTATCGATACCTTCCTCTCCAAATTCTTTGTATATGTTCAACAAAATACCGTTGAAAAGATCGAAATCCCCCACAGGTAGGGCTACCTTTTGTCTATATTCAGGTTTTAAAAGATCTGCCCAACTTCGTGGTATCGGGAGTTCCCCCAACTCTTTCTTATTGACCATAAAAACTGCAACAACGAGGGAAATGATGGAGTAATCTCCGTGGGGGTCCTTGATATCGAGATCTCTAAAGTTTTCGTTTACTTCGTTATCTGTGAGGTCTATGAATATCTTTTTCTCTTTGAAAAGACCTAAGGATTTTTGATCAAAAAATGCCTCAAATCCTGCACTGATAAATATATCGGGAAGTTTGTTAACCTCTTCAATTGAGAGGATATTCTCCTTCAGGTAATCAAGCCCTATCGATGCGGCTTCAAATTTATAATTTACTTTTATTCCACTTTCTGCCTCGTACTTTTCAAGAAATTGGGAAAATTGCTCTTGTAAAGGCATTCTCACGGGACATGGAAGGAGTCCTACTATAGATATGTCTGACTTGTCGGTAATTTTTGTAGATGTTTTATAACTTTCATCTGAAGCGATCTTCTCTTTCAGCATTTTCATGTAGGTTTCGATATTGTAGCCTTTTGTTTTAAGTGCCGTGGATAATTTTAGAAATCTTCCAGCAGACTCCAATTGTGATCTATCTGCAAACTGAGGAAATCCATTGGATACGAGCACATCCAGCGCTTCTGGGTAATTGTTTACAAGTTCTGATATCGTGATATTTTCATTTAAATCTATTCTATTCATATTGCCTCCTTGTGAATCAAATATATATAAAAAATAAAATTAATGAATTGATTTTGGTCAAAAAAAGTATAAAAAAACAATTTTTTAAAAAGATCTGATTGTTTGTTTGACAAAATATTACATTTTGGATACTATTTGTAATAGATTTGTAAAATTTGTCTCTTAGATTGGAGGCATCATGGGTGGAAAGAAATTTTATCATACTTTAGACTGGGGTTGGAGAGGGCTGAAACTATCCATAGGGAATAAAACGCTAATTTCTTTCTTTTTAATACTTCTAATTCCTATAACTGGAATATATTTCGCTCTTACTAACTCACTAAAAAACTTTTTTACAAATGAATACATAGATCAGGTGGGTGGTCAGATAAAGTCTGTTTATGAAGTATTTGAAAGGGAAATAGCAACCCCCCTTATAGTAGGGAATTTTCTTGTAAGAAATCAAACATTTTTAAGTTATGTAAAGCAGCAATCTCCAGATCTACCTAAAAGACTTCAATTAATTAGCAATACTATAAATGGGGTAAATATAACATTTCTCTATGACTATAAATCGGAAAGGATAATTACATCAAACAATAAAAAAATCGAATTAGATAAGTTGTTTGGCAAATCTTTTGAGTCGATAAAGTCTTCTATAGTTCCAACGAAGAGTTTTGAATTGATACCTTTTGATACATCTATTTTTTCCTCGTTAGACCTCACCATGTTGGGTACCATTAGTGATAATAAATTACTGGTTTATCTAATAGCAATTCCTTTTGAAATTGATGACAATAGGTATATTTTGGGAAGTTTTACAGTACTTAATAACAATAAGTCTTTAATGGATAAGATATACAATGCATTTAATTACAACACCGCCATTTTTAACGCAATCACATATAAAGAAAAGGTTGTTGCGACCAATTCTACGCCGAAAAATATCTTTTTTCTTAATCAATCACTTCCTTCAGAGATGATAGAGTCTTTGGGGAAACAATCTCTAGTAAAAGGGATTTTTCAGATAGATGATGAGCCAACAGTATTGGCTTCAGTTCCTCTTAAGAATATTAATAATGATATAATTGGTGGGCTCAGTATTGCAACCAATCTGCACAGATTGGAAGTGATAATGTCAGAATTTAAGGCTATTATCACTGCTGTGGTTTTCTTTTCCACCATCCTTATTTTACTAATCGGAATTTTTGTCTACAACGACACAAAAAGACCGATTGATGGGCTAAAAAAGGCGATGGAAGAGGTGTCAAACAATAATCTCAATGTGAGATTAAATTACAGGACTTTCGATGATTTTGAGGATATTGCAAATTATTTCAATAAGATGGTAAAAAATCTTCAGGAATATACCACCGTCCTAAACAGGTTTAATCAGTTGAACAAGATCATTACCACTACCCTCGATGTAGACGAAGTATTGTCCACATCAACGAACAAGATATTGGAATATACAAACTCCCAGATAGCAGTTGTGTATCTGTATGATAAAGATACAGAACTATTAAATCCATACTATGTGAAGAATGCCAATAAAGATCTTTTAAAACCTGTGACGCTTGGAGAGGGGATCGTTGGTGAGGTTGCCAAATCGCAAACATATTTCTGTATTTCGGATATAACCCCAGATAATTTTGTGATTAATGCTGGTGTAATGGATATAAAACCTACTGAGATTGCCGCTTTTCCCATTGCTATTAAGAATAATTTGCTTGGGGTGATGGTGATAGGTTCAACGATTTCCCATAAGAAAGAGGAACTCGATCTGATAAATAATCTGCTAACTCAGGTAGCCATTGTTCTGGATAATTGTCTTGTTCATTCCCATGTGTCAGAATTGTCTATAAAGGATGAGTTGACCAAAGTTTACAATAGAAGATACCTAATCCAAACACTGGAAATCGAAATATCAAAAGCGAAAAGGAATAAAACACCACTTTCCATAGGTATCTTTGATATAGACAATTTCAAAAGGATCAATGATACCTATGGTCATCCGACTGGTGATCTGGTGTTGAAAAAGTTTGCCGAGATTGTTCAGAGCAGAAAACGGGATTATGATATCTTCGGAAGGTTTGGTGGAGAGGAGTTTTTGATTATATTGCCAAGTACCGATCATAAGGAACTCTTCAATATCCTCGAACGATTTAGGGTAGCAATTGAAGAGGAGATGATAAAATATGTGAACTTTAAGGTGACATGTAGTATCGGTGGAAGTAGTATTCAGGATTTTGAAAAATGCGATATAGATAGCATGATTGCGGTGGCTGACCAGAACCTTTATTCTGCAAAAGTGAGTGGGAAGAATAAAGTTTTAGTGTGAAAGCAGGTATTCTCACGAATACCTGCCTTATTATGATAATTATATTACTCCTAAATCGAGCATTGCGTCTGCAACTTTCTTAAACCCAGCAATATTTGCACCCACAACATAGTTCTGTGGATATCCAAATTCATCTGATGTCTGCTTGCAAGTTTGGAAGATATTTTGCATGATCTTCTTGAGCTTCTGCTCAGTGTATTCAAAGTCCCAACTGCATCTGCTTGCATTCTGCTCCATCTCAAGCCCTGAAGTGGCAACACCACCTGCATTTGCTGCTTTTCCAGGTCCAAAGAGTACACCAGCTTTCAAGAATACATCTACTGCATCAGGAGTACATGGCATATTTGCACCTTCACCAACAGCGATAAGACCATTTTTCACGAGCATCTCTGCATCTGCTTTGTTGAGTTCGTTTTCTGTAGCTGATGGCATAGCTATTTGGCATGGGATCTCCCAGATATTGCCATTTTCTTTGTAAACTGCATCTTTATGATAAAGGGTATAGTCTTTGATCCTTCTTCTTTCTACCTCTTTGAGTTGCTTAAGAAGTTCGAGATCGATCCCCTTTGGATCCATTACATAACCGTTTGAGTCGGATACTGCCACAACCTTTCCACCGAGTTGATGGATCTTTTCCACTGTGTAGATTGCCACATTGCCTGACCCTGAAACTACGCAGGTTTTCCCTTCAAAAGTTTCATTTTTTACTTTGAGCATCTCTTCAACGAAGAATGTAGCACCATACCCTGTTGCCTCAGTTCTCACAAGTGAACCACCATATCTCAAACCTTTTCCTGTAAGTACTCCAGCCTCGTATCTATTGGTAATCCTCTTATACTGTCCAAACATATATCCAATTTCTCTACCACCAACACCGATATCGCCTGCTGGAACATCTGTGTGCTCTCCGATATGTCTGTAAAGCTCAGTCATGAAGCTCTGGCAGAATCTCATGATTTCGTTGTCGGATTTCCCTTTTGGGTTGAAGTCGGAGCCACCTTTTCCTCCGCCCATTGCAAGCCCTGTAAGGGAGTTTTTGAAGATCTGCTCAAAACCTAAAAATTTGATGATCCCTGCATATACAGATTCATGAAATCTAAGACCACCTTTGTAAGGTCCAAGAGCGCTGTTGAACTCGATTCTGAATCCTCTGTTTACCTGAACTTCACCTTTGTCGTCAACCCAAGGAACTCTAAAGATGATCTGTCTTTCTGGTTCTACTATCCTTTCAAGAATCTTTGCATCCAAATATATAGGATACCTCTCAAGTAATGGGATAATAGAGAAGAGAACTTCGTGCACAGCCTGATGAAATTCTGGCTCTGCTGGATTTTTTCTTACCACTTGCTGGTAGATCTGCTCTACCCTTTCTGTTGCTTTGCTCATGCCACACCCCTTTGATTTTTAGTATTGCGTTGTTTTTTATTTTATTTTGTTTGTTTTCGTTAAACTTTTATAGATAATTCTTAACAATGTCAATAGTATTTTTCAGCTAAACTAAAAAATATTGCTAATAATTTAAGAAATAGTAAGGTTATTTTTAAGGATGTTAGGGTGTTGTATGGATGATGTTAATAAATCAATATTTTGTGTTGTGTTTTTGTCTCTTAAAAAATTAGGTTGTTTATTTGTAAAATACCGATATTAGCATAAAACTTTCAGGTTTAAAAAACTTTCTCCCGCTAAAATCACCGAAGAACTGAACAAAGTTTGCTTTCGATTTTCCAGCAACCCATTTTACCTCTTCAAAGGTTATAGGAATTAGGTTTGTTTCAGCTTCGTATTGTTCATTGTTCATCTTTAGGATACCTTTGAAGGATATTTTTGAAGGGTTTTCGTATTCGTAGTGTCTTTCAAATACTATGTTGTCAGCTATTATGTCGGGTAATCTTTTTATTTTGTTGTCGAGGATCCTATCGTAGTTTAAAATTTGAAAAAGAAAGGCTCCTTTCGGTTTTAAAAGATCCATCGCTGATGATACTATGTTTGCAAAGTCCCCTCTTGTTTTAGCATGAACAAGGGTATTTCCTA
>FMSI01011290.1_pt1 | contig 12065 bp, 8 predicted proteins | sample 1504471 | NCBI WGS metagenome assembly FMSI01 (sample SAMEA4475357, study PRJEB15587) | soil metagenome | biome: Soil; feature: Field | place: India | collected 2015-03-11 | depth 0 m
TAATCATAGAAGAATTTATGGAAGGTCATGAATTATCCATAGATGCAGTTGTGTTCAATGGCGAAGTAACATTTACCGGGATTGCTGACCGCATTATAGAATACCCGCCGCACTTTGTTGAAACCGGGCATACCATGCCATCTCAACTGCCAAAAGAACTACAGGATAGTGCCTGCGAAGTGATGAAAGCTGGCATAAAAGCTCTTGGGATACAGTTAGGTTGTGCCAAAGGCGACATTAAAATAACAAAAGAAGGCCCCAAGATTGGTGAGTTGGCTGCGCGCCTTTCTGGCGGATTCATGTCAGCATACACCTATCCTCTTTCAACTGGTGTTAATCTGATGCGCGCTGCAATTGAACTTGCCCTGGGGCAGGAACCGGGCAATCTTGAACCACTTTATAACAGGGTATCCATTGAGCGTGCAATCATCACACAACCAGGCATAGTAAAAAAAATATGTGGAGTAGAAGAAGCTTTGAAAATACCCGGCATAGCCGAAATTTTTATAAATGTTAAGCCAGGCGATAAAGTAAAAAAACCAACCTCAAATGTTGAAAAAGCAGGCCACATTATTGCTGTTGCTGATACACTTGAAGAAGCAGAAGAAGCCGTGAGCAAATGCAAAGAAATGATTAAAATAGAAATATGCGATGAATCTGAACTTTCTATGGACACAATAAATATTTCTGCACGTGAACGATTGCGCAAGGTATGCTACGTATGCAAACAGTGTAATGGCAAAGATTGCGCCAGTGGCGTCCCGGGGATGGGTGGTGCTGGCAGCGGCGCTTCATTTAAGCGAAACAGCGAGGCATTACTCAACTACAAGATCAATACCCGCGTCATCCATGATGTCACCAATCCCGACACATCTTCTTCACTCTTTGGCATACACCTGTCATTCCCTGTAATGGCAGCACCCATAACTGGAGCTATCACCAATTTGGGTGGTGCGATAGATGAATTAGATTACAACATTGCAGTTGTAAAGGGGTGTATGGATGCAGGTACCATTGCATTTTTAGGTGATGGAGCTGATCCTGAAAAATACAAAATAGCCATGGAAGCACTTGCGCAATTTGGCGGTATGGGCATACCCATATTTAAACCAAGGGCAAATAATGATGATATTATAAAGCGAATTAAAGCCGCTGAAGATGCTGGTGCTGTTGCTGTAGGCATGGATATTGATGCAATTGTATTCAAAACAATGGAATTAAAACATCAGGCGGTAAAACCAAAAAGCTTACATGAGCTTAAAAGCATTATCTCATCCACACATCTGCCATTCATACTTAAAGGTATTATGAACCCGCGCGATGCAGCAATGGCGGTAGAAGCTGGTGCTCATGCGCTTGTTGTATCCAATCACGGAGGACGTGTTCTTGATGAAATGGTGGGCACCATGGATGTCCTTGAGGATATTGTACGTGAAGTCAGAGGGCACATCCATATATTAATTGACGGGGGATTCAGAACAGGTGTTGACATTTTAAAGGCATTAGCGTTAGGTGCTGAATATGTACTCATTGGCAGGCCTGTTGCAATAGCTGCAGTTGGCATGGGCTCTGAAGCAGTTGCCTATTACCTAAGGACACTTCAGGTGGAGCTAAAAAAGGCCATGATACTGACAGGCTGTGCAACGGTAGCTGATATTACCAGTGATATTGTGCGTAAAATCCATCACAATTCGTACCAACCGTTAGAGGTACGGTAGCAGGACAGCATGCGCCTAAAAAGCATTATCATTGCATTGATACTTATAACAGTAACTATCGTCACATACTCACTTCAGTTTGCCGATGTTGTGGGCAGATGGCAGTTACTCTATCGGGGTAACTACGGATATGAATTCAGGTTGTATAAAAACTATCAGGCAGTGTGTATTATCTTTATGCAAACAAGTGCGGTGGTGTTTAAGGGTGTGTACACCTTTGACAATCCGCAAACTATCCGTATCAACATTAACCAGATGAAAAATGTTGATAGCTGCTGTGATATCAATACCACAACCGGCTTTGCACAGGTAAAATCATCTTATTTCCTTTTTAATGCCAGTGTTTTCACCAAAAACAATAAAAAAATGCTTGAATTAAAGCCGCTGTCCATTGTCATTGATGGAATTAATTCTGAAGGGTATTTTGAACCAGTGATAACTTTGCAGCGCATGTAACCATGAGCTATCGCACCATAACTATTCCCTATAAAGAACCAATAGATGCGATTGTATATCCCCGTGAAGAGAGTGCGGGCACTATTGTTTACAGTCACGGGCTTTTTTCTTCTAAAGATGCCTACAAGATAAACCAGATAGCACCTGCGCTTCATGACAGTGGCTATACGGTTATTTCATTCAGCTATGGCTACACGCGGCACTATACAAGCAACCATCCGCTTATTATTTCCCTACCGCAGTGTGCTGATGAACTCAATGCGGTGTTAGAATATGCTGCAAACACATATAACCCTAACCTGCATATTATTGGTTCAAGTATGGGTGGCGCCATAGCGCTGTACTATGTAGCAATCACACCATACATCTTTTCAATAAAAAGCATAAGCCTTATTGCAACACCAGCACATTTAAAAGATTTAGTCAGGGCGATAGCTCCTCAAGGAATCTCTGGAACCTATGTTCAGGTTGGTGAATATAAAATTGATGCACAATCTCTGCAGCAGATGGACAGCATTGGATTAGAAAAGCTAATCCCCCGTATTGATGTTCCAGTGTGTATTATACACGGACAGAATGATGACGTTGTCCATGTAAATCATGCGCACACCCTACAGAAAAACCTCTGCGTGCCCCATACCATGCACATCATCCCCGATGGCGATCACACATTGACGTCGCAAAAGCATGTGGAATTAATCTTGCACTATATTGTTTCATGGCTTACAATGCATTCATGAGATGAAATAGTATTATTTTGTACTATTCTAATGAATACCCCTATGCCGTAGCCAATGTACAGACCAACACTTGATATATTTATTGACAATAATAAAATTCCCGATACATATATGAATGTACATTAACTTTTTACTAAAGGAGGATAATCATGCCACTGAAAACCCCTGCTGAATATATCGATAGTATAAGAAAATTAAAGCGGACGATATACCTTTTTGGACAAAAGATTGAGAATACTGTGGATAATCCCATTATTAAGCCATCTTTAAATGCGGTTGCCATGACCTATGCACTTGCACAGAAAGATGAATATAGAGACATTATGACGGCAACCTCACATATTACCGGCAATACAATAAACCGGTTTACCCACATTCATCAGAGTATTGATGACCTTGTAAAAAAAAGCAAGATGAGCCGCCTATTAGGTGCAAAAACAGGCTGCTGTTTTCAGCGCTGTGTAGGAATGGATGCACTCAACGCGCTGTCCATGACGACCTATGCCATTGACCAGAAATATGGTACCCAGTATTACCAGCGCTTTTTAAAATATTTACAGTATGTGCAGGATAATGATTTAGTCTGTGATGGCGCAATGACCGATCCAAAAGGCGACAGGTCACTTCCCCCACACAAACAGGAAGATCCCGATCTGTACCTGCACGTAGTAAATGAAACAAAAGACGGAATCATAGTTCGTGGTGCAAAAGCACATCAAACCGGTGCACTCAACTCACATGAAATTATTGTTATGCCAACTATCGCCATGCGCCCGGAGGATAAAGATTGGGCTGTTTCCTTTGCAGTACCTGCAGATACTCAAGGGATTATTTATATTTACGGACGCCAGTCGTGCGATACACGTAAACTTGAACAATATACCATTGATCAGGGAAACGCACTATTTGGCGGGCACGAAGCGCTTATTGTATTTGATGATGTGTTTGTCCCATGGGATAGAGTGTTTATGTATAAAGAATATGATTTTGCAGGACATCTAGTTGAACGCTTTGCCTCATACCACCGCCAGAGCTATGCATGCAAGGTTGGTGTAGGAGATGTACTCATTGGTGCAACGCAGACAATAGCTGAGTATAACGGCATTGACAAAGCATCGCATGTTAAAGATAAAATTATTGAAATGATACACTTAAATGAAACACTGTACTGTGGATGCATTGCCTGTGCATCGGAAGGCAAGCGCGAAGATCCGGGTACCTACATGGTCAATACCCTCCTTGCTAATGTGCACAAGCAGAACGTCACGCGCTTCCCATATGCGATTGCACGGCTTGCGCAGGATATTGCAGGTGGCGCGCTGGTGACCCTTCCTTCAGCAGATGATTTACATCATCCAGAAGCAGGTAGATGGATTAAAAAATATTTTAAAGCAAAAAGCGACGTGCCAACGGAACACCGCATAAAGATACTGCGCCTTATTGAAAACATTACCATGGGGACAGCAGCTGTTGGCTATCTGACTGAGTCAATGCACGGTGCAGGTTCACCCCAGGCACAGCGCATCATGATAGCACGAGAATCAAATGTGAAGGAAAAACAAAAGACTGCACAACGATTAGCGCAGGTAATTACAGGTGAGGAATAAATAATATGTGGGGCCTTACAGGGCCCCCACATATCCTATTCATTGATAACTATGCCATTCATTAGCTTTTTAAAATCCTTAATCATTCTATCATCATCTACTTTTCCGGCTTTACCTAAGAATAGAGTATATAGCTTAGTAACTTTTTCAGGTTTTTCCTGAATCATCTTTACCACTGCAGCAATCTTTGTTGAGTTGTCGCTGGTAAACGGCTTCATGGTGTACGGATGCTCTGCGTTCAGAATACTGTTCCAATAATTGAGATAATCTTTTGGCAGTCGTTTGTCAGGCGCAAACCAGTTAACAAGAACCAGATAATTATCTTTCTGGTATTCACTCAACATGACGCGCCGTATGGCCCATTCTGTGCCTGACACCTGTTTTACATAACCAAAATTTATTCCCATCCGCACATCATCATTAATAGCAATAATGTCATTCCCGGTATTAATTGAAAATAAACCTGTGCCAAACTGAAGTCCCTTTTGCGCTGAATAATCAAATTTTATGCCACTCAGTGCTTTTGGCAGCAATTTATTATTGGTTAAAAATTGTTTCCAGTCTTTTAGGCTCCCGTAATATGATAATTGCACAAAATCTAAAAGCTTGAGTGCATCATATTTCCAGAACTCTATCTCTGATGTTTCGCAAATAACAACTACTGCACACATGCCCTCCGGTGTTGGCGTTGCACAGCTTATTATGGCCTCATCAGAATATTCCAGCAGCCACGTGCACAGCCGCCATTTACGCCCATATGTATCTGTATGATACTCAATAGCAATTGGATCGCCCAATGACATTATCCGCGTTTTAACATCAGCAAAGTCGCGGGTGATGCTCTGCCCTTCTAAAACAAGTTTCATGCCCACTTTAGGATCGTTCAGCATATCCTGAAGGCTTACATCATCCGGGCGCGAAATATCAATGAAAAGCAACCGCTTATCAGGGTTTGCCATGCGGATGACACCATTGCCACGTATCTTTGTTTCCTTATATTCAACATTTGAGATGGTCCATTTATTGTTGTCCTTACTTAAGTAATTGACCTGTAAAAAGTAACTATCGGTAAAATCAAAAAGCGGGATAAGCGACTCCTCTCCTTCAGGGAACATCCCTTTCCCCTGGCCTTTTAAAAGCTCATCCATTGTTGCTATATAGAATTTTTTAAAGCGTTCATTGAATGCCTTTTTTATTTCTTTATATCCTTTTGGTAGCGATAGCTCATCGTCAAAATCCTTCACAATTGTCTTTTCTGGAAGCAGTATAAAGCCAAAGTTCATCCGTACATGGAAAATACCACGATTACCGGTTTTTAAAACCTCAGCCACTGGCAGCGAATACGCAATATTATCTTTTCGCTGTATCACAATGCCAATAACATTTGCCTGCTCATCAATGAGTGGGCCACCACTGTTGCCAAAATTGACATCAGAAGAGCTTTTTAAAAGATTAAACTTTCCATCCTCAGGTTCAGGGTAGGTGCCAATAAGCTCACCCTGGCGAATCACAATGCCTTCGCCATATGCGTTTCCCACCGCAAAGACATTATTGCCAATAGTATATGTATCTTTTAGCTTTAAATATTTTGAAAATGTTTTATCCTTAACCGTGAAGCGTATAAAATCCCTGTGACTGTCAAAGGCCAGTATTTTATCTATTTCATAGACATTTCCCTGAGCATCGCGGATATAGAAATCCTTATAAATGAGCGAATCAGTTTTTAAATCCAGTACATGGAATGCTGTTAAAAGCTCTGTAGGAGAAACAGCAAACGCAGTTCCGATTGAATAATATTTATCTACACGTATATTATATGGAATCAGATGCCATGGAAGTTCTTTTTCATATGTCAGAGTATCCTTCTCTGGCTTGTTTACTACAACCTCAAAACACGATTCATTGACCAGCATTTTTAAATCTTTTGATAGAGCTTTTGTTTCTATGGTATGTGTCCCGGTAGCACATGCTACAAAACCTGCCAACAGTATAATTAAAAGTTTTTTCATTTGTACCTCTATGATAGTTTTTGTTTATATAAAAATCAGGGTTTATTTCTTTATATTAAATATAATGGCTGTCAAGTTAAATTGCAATAATTATATGGATTTTTCTTTTCACGTAGCGCACTTTGTCCTCAGTGATTTGACTTAAATGTATTTTTTATTAGTAAACCTCTAAAAAACTAAATCTTAAAGATATTCCAAAGTGAGTACATATAAAATGCTTTTATATTGAAAAGGTAATGCTAAAAGCATTTTTTTAGATATGCCTATACTGGGTTATGCTTACTGCTACCCTGACAATGACATTGAACGTTGCAATAACATGGTTAAAACGGTTTGTTAGGTCCCTATTACATGAAGAATATATATTTAAAAGCTTGACTGATACAAGACGTACGCTTACGGTAGTATATTATTGTATAGCTGGATACATATATGTCAAAAGGAGTAAAACCCGTAGCATTAATCCTTGCCGGTTTTGACAAACCCGACCGCAAGACCATGATCAAACGCAAAAAGCAGATCATTGAAGCCTACGATGGTGATTCAATCTTCATTGGGAAAAATAAATTTTTACAAACCCTTGCCGGCAAACCAGTAATACAGTATGTACTTGACGCAGTATATAATGCAAAAAAACATGGAAAACCGCTGTATGAAAAAATATATGTATACAACGATGTCCAGAATTTTACGGATGCCATCGATACTAAAAAATATACAAATCTTGTTGTGCTGCAGATGAAGCAGTCGGTGGGCGGACATCTTAAAGATTTCTACAACAACTATATTGACTATGGAAAAAGGCTTGATATCTTTTTTGGAGATACTCCCCGCATAACACCTTCAGATGTGGAATGGATAAATTGTGAATATGATGCCATCTTAGGAAAGACAAAGGATTATCGTGGGGCGATAGTTCATTTAATTTACAGCATTGTGGAATATCAGGACGTTTTTAAAGATACATGGCTGCCCCATCGCCTTAAAACATTCAGGCGTGGTGAACACAAAGGCAAGCATAAATACTTTGTGGGTTTTGATACGTTTGAAGGACGTATTGGCAACTCTGCAGCTATTATAAAACATCCTTCAATTGATCCAATAGTTGAATACCAGATTATTGATTTCTTCTACGGATTGCGCAAGGCACTATCGCCCAATATTTTTTCCCGAATCATATACCATTTATGGAAAACAAAAAACTTTGACGTTATAAGCCAGATAAAAAACCGATGCCTTACTGAAAACAAATTTTATAAATCTGCAATTGATGTTATAGAACGGGTATATAAGATTGACCTTTCAGAATTTGGTGCATACATCTATCATATTAAGAAAAATGCTGCACACTGGGAAAACGACATTGATGGCCCAAAAGACCTTAAGGCATTCAGGGCACATATGGAAAAGTAAATACTGCTATTGACAATTCACATCATGTATGGTACAATTCTAATATGGAAAAAGACATACATAAATACAATAGTTTTGAAGAGGCTAAAAAAGCCTAAATTGAGTTGTGTAAAAAACATGGAACCACGAAAAAATTAGAAATATTATTTCTTTAAAAGATTTAATCCAGAATAAAAAAAGTTCTGGCAGATCAAAAGATAGTGCAGATTTAGAATGGATTGCACTGTATGGAAAATAAAATTACTGCCACACAAGAAGAACTAATGCGCAATAACTTTACACGATGCTGTGAGCTTACTCAATCATTATTTGCAATGAAATTTGCTTTTTATTCTTCATTGTATCCTGACTTAAGCGACTCTGAAATCTGGAAAAAAATTATCAACGACATATTAAAGCGAAAAAATTTATATGCATCATCACACACAAATAAATAACATAATTATTACTGTATGTCAGTGTTTAACTATATCAAATATACCATTTTGTATTGCCGGAGGTATTGCAGTCAGTTTATGGGGACATGTAAGAGCAACTGAAGATATTGATATTATTGCTTTAATTGATGACAATAGCGAAAAAAAAATTGTAAATACATTGCAAGAGCATTTCACAGTCATTCCCCATAAAGAAGAAATGATGCAACAATCATTAACTCCTGTGAAAAGATACGTTATTATAGACAATTTTTTTCATTTTGTAGTTGATATACTGCTTGCAACAAATGATTTTTTACAACACTGCATCCAAAATAGCAAATTATTCAGTATGTACGGCATTACCATCCCTGTTATTAGTCTTGAAGATCTCATTGTAATTAAATGTGCTGCAGGAAGGCATCAGGATATAGCCGATGTTGTAGCCCTCTTAAGTGGTTCTTTCTCTGTAAATAATGATTATATAATTAAAAAATTGGAAATAATGCATATATCACTACCCGAAGAAGTTAAACATATTATTTTGCAATAACTACTTTCTGGAATGAATTTAAAATAACTTTACCATCACTTACGCGTTTTGCGCGGATGTGGATGTAGTATAAGCCTACACCAAGTTTTCTGTTTGCCTTATTGGTGCCATTCCAACCGCCTTCTTTTATATTTTGCCCCCCTTTGCGGAATGCGTTATCCAGAAGTTTTGCTACAGGCCTTCCCTTTATATCATACACGGTAATTTCCACATACGCGTCATCAGTAAGGTAATATGCCGGGTAACAGGTAGGATTTTTGTCATCTATGACATTGTTTAAGATGCGTGTTGGCCATGGAGTGAATTGAGGAGGGTTTACAACTGCAAATGTATATTCATATGCATTTGGATCACCGGGCGGTGAGGCTTCTTCAACCCTATCTGAATAGGAAGGTACTCCATTTCTCATGGATTCTATGATAAACCGCACGTAAGAACCAACTGTCATAAATTGATTTTCGCTTGGGATGTAACCCATCCATCTGTTAGGTCCTGTTTTTTGACATTGTATTCTCTCATATGGCACAGTACCAAGGGGTACAATATTACCAGTCGGTGAACCTGTACCTGTGCCATCATCCTGTGCAACAATCAAGTTAACCGCATCAGGCTGGTCCCCTGCTGTTATAATAAACAATTCAACCCGTATTGCTGTTTTACGCAATGGCCTGTTAGCTGCATTAATAACACCAGAACTTTCAAAATCATTGTTCCCATATTTTGTAATGCCATCTGTTATAGACACTTCAATGCTTGTTGGTGTTGTTGAAATTTTACCATAAATATATGTACCATCATTATCTTCAGTCAACATATCATAAAGTGCATCGGTGTTAGGTAATAAATATTCCACTTCGATACCAAATACATCTACAGCTGTCAAAAAATAATGATACTCAGTTAAGGGAATAAGACCTGTAATTGATATTGACGACGTAGCAGGATTACTCAATGCTGCATATCCAGCAACATTTCTATCAACCATAGTCCAGCCTGGATCAACTGCCCTTTTGTAGTATAACCTGTATGAATAAAAATCAGCATCATAGGGTGGATCAGGCAACGCAGAAACTGGTGTAAAATTAATTGTAAATGAAGTAGGCGTTGATGTAATACTGCTCCATGTTGTAAATGGCGTTTTCCCAATACCTGGAGCATCATTATTCCCGGGAGGGTCTTGGTCATCCCAATAAATTTGAACATCTACAGGGGTATTTGTAATGGTTCCACCATCATTGGGTGTTAGTATCCTGCCTGGACCATTTTGCCCATTTTCGTAGGATCCGGCATCAATTTCGAATATTTGATAATCGGTCAATTGAGTAGTTCCATCTCCAACATCTGCAGCTGCCGGTGTAGTAACATCAGCAATACCAATTGTTTGACCGGAACTTATCTGAACTGTAAAATTAATTCCATTGGTTACATTTCTTACTGTGATAATTGTATTACCGCGCATACTTCTGTCCCCTCCAAGAGAAGGACTATTATGTTCCAGTCTTGCTGTAATCCTTATCTGTGTTCCGGGAATATAAACGCTACGATAATAGGGAGCATTAATACCTCCTCCATTTATAATTTGTATGTTAGTTATTTCAACTCTATTAACATTAAAATTTAGTGTATTAACTGCAATCTCTGGTCCACCTGGTGTAGACATTACAACTGTTACACTCCACGTATGGTCACCTAGTACATTCACAAAACCTGCAGTGATATTATAAGTAACAGCACCACCCAAATAGTTGTCGCCAAAGGCTGTATCGATCCCATCAAGACGAAGCGTAGTACCAGTAATTTCACCAGCATCAACAGTTTCTACAAGATTTGTAATACTTTCCCCAGCCACATAATACACAATTGATCCAGTAACATTAAAAGCACTATGCCATGGGTTAATACGTCCATCAGCAGCAACACCATCCTGGGCAAAATTGCGCACAGCAATTGATGCACAGACGCCGTAATTAAAAGTAACCGTGTCGGTCATATTTGAGGCAGGTGCTCTATCTTCGGAAACGGTTGCTCTTATGTTATTTACCGCTGCAGCATTGTAATCTGTCACGTCCCATCGAAAACGAAGAGTAATGTTGTAATCTAAATTACTCCAATTGCTGGTTCCAGAGCGATCAATCGTGTCAACCACAACTCCCGATTGCGCCGCAACCGAGTCGCTTCCCGCATTGATATTTATGGTGCACGATGCACGTGTTACCCCTCCCTCGCGAAACTCTAAAATTATTTGATCCCAATCAGTATCCTGCACTGCCTCTGGATCAACCGCGCGCACACGGAAGGTATATTGTTTACCCGCCACATAGTACGATTTACCATTTGAGAGGGTAGTGGGCGTAGCGGGTGTAAGCGTAACTGACGTAATATCCGCAAATAACGCTGAATCAACAATAATAAACATGGCACACAATACTGCGCCCAATATATACACTATAGTGTTTCTTTGTGATTCCATATCTTTATACTGTGCTATTTGTACAATAAAAAATTCATACGCTGTCAATAATTAATTATTCACAAAAATATGTACCTTAGATTATTAACAAAAATGTAAAATACAAAAAAATTTATTGCTTTTTCATCAAAATTCAAGATATTAATTATGGAAGCTAACTGCTATTAAAATAAAGCTTCTTTTACATCCATGAAAAAACTGTTGATACATATACATTTTGTAATGGGCATCACATTTTTAGTATTTGCTGTGTCGTGTACTAAACAGGCACCCACAGTAAGCCCTGCTGATATTACCCAGAATGTGACTCCTTCTTCACCAGGCTATTACTATCCTGAAGTTGTCAGCGTATATCCTGCCAATGGCTCAACCGGGAATTCAGTCAATACAAAGTATGTAATTGTGTTTAATATCCCAATCAACACAACTACACTCTCTTCAAATATTTCGGTAGTATCATCTTCGGTGGGCCCTCTCACAGAAGGAGTACACTATACAATTGGGACAGGCCCCTCGCCTGTAACAATTGTTACAATTACATTCACTGGAGCAATGAACCCCATACCAAATAATGACACCATATCTGTTGCTATTGGTGCAGGGATCCGTGATACGGCCCAAAATGTTAACCTCAACAATCCAGGGGTACGTACATTCAGCGTGGGAAGTGCTGCTGATACAAC
>FMSI01073459.1_pt1 | contig 12064 bp, 14 predicted proteins | sample 1504471 | NCBI WGS metagenome assembly FMSI01 (sample SAMEA4475357, study PRJEB15587) | soil metagenome | biome: Soil; feature: Field | place: India | collected 2015-03-11 | depth 0 m
CGTGGACAAGGGCAAGTGTTGCACCCAAAGCAAAGATCAACTCAAATCTGATCGCAACATAGATGAGGACACCGATATTGGCATAAATGAGTGCCATCATCGCCTTGTATTTAAGTTCTGAACCTACCTGGGGACCTACTTGCTCAATCCTTTCTACAATAAATTTGTTGTTTGGCTCGATCTGGGCCACTTGGGCTTGAATAGTTTTTGAAAGCTCTTCAAGGGGGATATCTTTAGTTTTACCTAATCTTATTAAGATCTCATTGGGATTACCAAAGTTTTGTATAGATACATCTCCCAACTTTAAGTCAGCAACACCTTTTCTAAGCTTATTTAGATCGGGTGCTTTTTCGTATTTGAGCTGTATCAGTGTTCCACCGGAAAAGTCTATTCCAAAGTTTAAGCCTTTTGTGGTAAGCAGAAAAATAGATATGATGATCAGTATTCCTGATATCAGAAAGAAGAGCTTGGCTTTGCCCAAGAAATCTATCTTTGCATTATTTTTTATCAACTCTAAAAATTCAGCCATTACAATCTCCTTATACACTGAGTTTTTTGATCTCTTTGTTGCCGTAGAGTGTCAAAAAGATCGTTTTTGAAAGCGTAACTGCTGTGAAGATCGATGAAAGAATACCTATTGTAAGAGTCACGGCAAAGCCTTTTACAGGACCTGTTCCAAACTGGAATAGCACAAGTCCCGCTATAAGGGTTGTAATGTTTGCATCGATGATCGTGGACATAGCCTTTTCAAAGCCTGCTTCAAGGGCGTTCATCGGGGTTCTCCCTAATCTGAGCTCTTCTCTTACCCTTTCAAAGATCAAAACATTGGCATCGATCGCCATACCCATCGTAAGAATCAAACCAGCTATACCCGGTAGGGTTAGGGTAGCTTTAAACATCCCCATAGCACCCAATATGATAATGGCATTTGATAAAAGAGCTATGCTTGCTATAAGCCCAGAGAATCTATAGTATATAACCATGAATGCGATAACTGCAAATACACCTATTATACCTGCTATAAGACCTTTCTGAATAGAATCTTTACCCAATGATGGTCCGATTGTTCTATTTTCTAAGATCTTGACAGGTGCTGGAAGGCTACCAGCCCTTAATACAATTGCGAGATCTTTAGCCTCTTCTAATGAGAAATTACCTGAAATCTGCGCTTCACCACCTGCTATCTTTTCTCTGATTACCGGTGCGGAATACACATTATCATCGAGGACTATCGCCATTCTTTTATTTACATTTTCTGCAGTTATTTCTTCAAAAATCTTGCTGCCTGCCGGATCGAATTTCAACGATACATAGGGTTCATTAAACTGAGATGATATCCTTACCTCAGCCTCTACGAGATAATCTCCAGTTAAAACTGCTTCTTTTTTAAGAACATACGGTGTGGTGGAAACAACCTGTCCTGAAACCTTATCTATCTTTTTGCTGTAAAGTATTATTGTATCGGGTGGTATATTACCTGATTTTATTGTTTCTTCGTTGTTGGCATTTTCATCCACGAGGTAGAATTTTAGTTGAGCGGTTTTACCTATCAGTTTCACTGCTCTTTCGGGATCAGTGATCCCTGCCAACTGAACGAGGATGTGATCCTGCCCCTGTCTTTGAATGACAGGCTCATTTACACCAAATTGGTCAACCCTGTTTCTGATGACTTGGACAGCTTGCTCCACAGCATAGTCCTTGATCCTTTTTACCTCATCGGTATCAAGACTCAGTTCTAAAACCTTATCGTCGTTTGTGAGCCCACTCTCTTTTAGGATAGGGTAGTTTTTGCTGATCAGTTCTTTAACCTTACTCCTCTCCGCACTATCCGCTAAACCTATGGAGATCTTCCCTGAGTCGTTTTTCTGCACAAAGGCAAAGTTGATCTTGGCGTTTCTCAGCTCTTTCCTCAACTGTGTGGTGAGAGTGTCGATTTTGGCTTGGACCGCTTTGTCTGTTTCCACTCCCAATACTACATGCATACCACCTTTTAGATCCAAACCTAAATTGATCCTTTTATCGAGAGGGAACATAAAAAATAGAGCAACTACAAAAACAATCAATATTGTGATCCATCTAAGTTTTAGCTGCATTATCTATTTCTCCTCAGAAATTAATTATTTGTTGCACCTGGTGTTAGTTTTGCTGCAACAGCATTCTTTGCCATCCTAACTATTACACCTTTTGCTATTTCTACATCGAAGGTGTTTTGATCTATTACTTTGTCGATTCTACCATAAATACCACCTGTAGTAAGTATCTCATCCCCAGCCTTAAGGGAATCTAAAAGCTTCATGTGCTCTTTTTGTCTTTTTTGCTGAGGTCTTATTAAAAGAAAATAAAATACCCCAAATATGAGTATCAGAGGTATTAATCCTGCTAAAGGGCTACCGGCCTGTGGTGCTCCATTCGATGCGTAAGCTAATGATTCAAACATTGTTTCCTCCTTGGTTGAGTTTTATCAACATATCTTTTTTAAATTCTTCATAATTGCCTGCGATTATAGCATTTCTGGCAGATTTTACAAGAGAAATATAAAAGTGAAGATTGTGGATGGTATTAAGCCTCATTGCCAATATCTCACCTGCCTTGTATAGGTGTCTGAGGTACCCTCTACTGAAATTTTTGCATGTATAGCAATCACAATTTTTGTCAACGGGGTCATCAGATTTGGCTAAATCTGCCCTTTTTATGGATAATCTCCCTTCAGAGGTAAAGAGAAGGGCATTTCTTGCATTTCTTGTGGGCATTACGCAGTCAAACATATCTATACCGTACCCTATGCAGTTTAAAATATCCTCTGGCGTTCCCACACCCATGAGATAACGGGGTTTATTTTCTGGCAATAGTTGTGCCGTGTGTTCTGCAATTTCGTACATAAGAGGGATCTCTTCCCCTACACTCAAGCCCCCGATGGCATAGCCGGGAAAATCGAGATCTATAAGTTGATTTGCACTTATCTCTCTCAGATCTTTGAATACTCCACCTTGCACTATACCGAAAAGTGATTGGTGTTCCTTGAGACGATATTCTTTGCAACGCCTTGCCCATCTTGTAGTTCGCTCTAAAGATTTTGCCACATAACTCTTTTCGGAAGGGTAGGGGACGCATTCATCGAAGGCCATTACGATATCTGAACCCAATTTTTTCTGTATCTCCATCGATACCTCTGGGGAGAAGAAATGTCTGCTACCATCGATATGGGATTTGAATTCTACGCCATCCTCAGTTATTTTATTTAAATCGGCAAGACTGAAAACCTGAAATCCACCGCTATCGGTGAGGATATTTCTCTTCCAATTGATAAATTTATGTAGTCCCCCAAAATGCTCCACTATATCTTCACCGGGTCTTAGGTGTAGATGATATGTGTTTCCCAGAATGATTGTTGCACCTATATCGTATAGCTCCTCTGGGGTGAGGGTTTTTACCGAACCCACCGTTCCCACTGGCATAAAAATCGGGGTCTCTATAGTGCCGTGGGTTGTTTTAATAATACCTGCCCTTGCTGAAGTTGTTTTGTCCTTTGTTTCAAGTGTGAATGAAAAAATATCAACCTCCACTTATAATATTAACATGGCATCGCCATAACTGAAAAACCTCAATTTATTATCTATGGCGTATCTGTAAGCTTTTTTCATGAGGTCTAATCCTGCGAATGTGGATACTAAAATGAACAGTGTTGACTTCGGTAGATGAAAATTTGTGATCAGATGGTCAACTATTCTAAAATTGTGTCCAGGTTTAATGAATATATCGGTAGAGGACTGACCATGGAACTTCAATCTACCATTTTCTGCCACAGATTCCAAGCATCTCGTAGTTGTAGTCCCCACTGAGATGAGTTTGTAGTATTGGGATTTTAATGAGTTTATCCTGTTGAATGATTCTTCTGAGATATAGAAATTCTCTGAATGCATTTTATGGTCATTAATGTTCTCAGTTTTTACGGGTTTGAATGTGCCGATGCCTACATTTAGTGTTATTTCGACGATTTCATGTTTGAGTTTGATTTTATTTAGCAATTGTTCACTGAAATGTAGCCCTGCGGTGGGGGCAGCTACTGAACCTGAATGTTTGGCGTATACCGTCTGATACCTTTGTTCATCGATCTTATCATCGGATCTTTTGATATAAGGTGGTAGGGGTATATGACCAAACTTTTCCAGAACCGTAAAGATATCCGCACCCGATACTTCGATGATCTTCATGTTGTCTTCACAGTTTGAAAGGATTTTTATTTTTGTATTGTTGTCCAGATAAAATTCTTCCCCTAGACGGATCTTCCCCTTTGTCATCCCTTTGAATGTTGAATCGTTGATCTTTTCCACGAAGAAGATCTCTATTTTGCCTCCGGTAGGTTTTTTAAGAAGGAGTCTACTTTTAATCACCTTTGTATTGTTTAAAACGAGGAAACTTTTATCAGGTAAAAAATTGATTATATCCTTAAATTCTGTGATGATGAAATCTTTTTTTTCTCTATCCACCACCATCAGTTTAGACTCATCCCTTTTATCCGCAGGATACTGGGCAATCAACTCTTCAGGAAGATCGAAATCGTAGTCCTTCAAAAAGATTGACATTTATCTGAGTTTTTCCTCGATAAATCTTTTTACTTCCTCGGTGGAGTTGGTTAGTTTGGTGTATCTTTTAGGTTTATCTTTGATCTTTTTTATTCTTTCAGGCTCTTCCGGTTTTATGTTTAAGGCTTTTACTATTGCATCCTCAAACTTTGCTGGGTGTGCTGTTGCTAAAGTGATGTATGTGTCTTCTGAATTTCTTAGATGTTCCACCGCATTGATGGCGCATGCTGTGTGTGGGTCGAGGATGTAGTTGTATTTTTTATAGAAAGATCTTATCGTTTCTAAGGTTTGTTCGTTTGATGTGGAGATGGATGCAAAATCTGATTGGATCTGTTTTAGTTCGTCCCCTTGAAAGAGAAGTTTTCTGTTGGCTTCAAACTCTTTCATCTTTGCTGAGACTTTTTTGCTATCCTCACCAAATAGGAAGTAAAGGTACCTTTCCAAATTGCTTGCTATCTGGATGTCCATCGATGGGCTGTATGTCTCTACAACTGATGCCAAACTGTAATCTCCATTCTGTATGAATCTTGTTAGAATGTTGTTTTCATTGGTAGCTAAGATAAGTTTCTTAATAGGTAAACCCATTTTTTTGGCTACATATCCAGCAAAGATGTTTCCAAAGTTCCCGGTGGGGACTGCGAAATAGACCTCTTTTAGAGTATCGCTGTTGGAAGTTGCTTTGAAGTATGTGTAAAAGTAGTAAACAATCTGAGCTAAAACCCTTGACCAATTTATCGAATTGATTGCACCTAAGGAATACTTTTTCTTGAATGCCAAATCGTTGAAGATAGATTTCACTATGTATTGACAATCATCAAATGTCCCCTCTATGGCAAGGTTATAAACATTTTGATCCTCTACTGTGGTCATCTGTAGTTCTTGAACGGGGCTTACTTTGCCATGGGGGTGTAGGATGAAGATATTTATATCTTTTTTTCCTTTAAATCCGTAAATTGCGGCACTGCCTGTGTCACCGCTGGTGGCACCTAAGATATTCATCTTTTGATTTTTTTGGGTAAGGATAAACTCGAAAAGGTTGCCTAAGAATTGTAATGCAATGTCTTTAAAAGCATGGGTTGGTCCATGAAAAATCTCACCTATAAAGAGATTGTCATCAAATTTGATCACTGGGATTACCTCTTCTGTATCGAAGGCGGAATAGCTTTTATCGATTATAATTTTTAGATCTTTTTGATCTATATCATCGATAAATAACCCCATGATGTACAGCGCAAGCTCTTTATAGGGGAGATCTTTTATCTTGAGTAGGGTTTCTTTGCTTAATTGGGGGATCTCTTCTGGGATTATCAAACCTCCATCATCGGCAAGTCCCATAAGAACTGTCTCGCTGAATGGTATCGAGCCTATCTCTCCTCTTGTGCTTTTATATCTCATTTTTTGCTCCATTTGAAATTTTTTAGAGTAGGGGAGTAAACTCCCCCAATTTATACCATTTCGATATCTGCAAAGAAGTACCTTGTTTCCTGTGCGGCTGTTTCTGGTGCGTCTGAACCATGAACTGCGTTGTTGTCGATATTTTTACCAAATTCTTTTCTCAGTGTTCCTTCTTCAGCGTTTGCTGGGTTTGTTGCTCCCATCAATTTTCTCCAGTCGGCAATTGCATTCTCTTTTTCCAATATCATGACGATGGATGGTCCACTGCTCATAAAAGTGGTGAGATCGTTGAAAAATGGCTTGTCTTTGTGGACAGCGTAGAACCCTTCTGCCATTTTTTTGGTCATCCAGATCTTTTTCATTGCTACGATCTTGAAACCTTCTTTTTCGATTCTGTCGATGATCTTGCCTGAATTCCCTGCAGCTACAGCATCAGGTTTGATGATTGCAAAAGTTTTTTCCATTTATAGTCCTCCTTTTATAGTTTATCCATTATGATTGCTACGAAAGTAATAGGTTCGGCAGATTTATTCTCTATTGAGTGCCATTCCCCAAAGTTTGTAACAAGCATGTCTCCGGGCTTTAATATATCGATATTTCCATTGTCATTTACAACACCGGTACCGTTTAACATCAGATAGATCTCCATATCGTTTACATGCTGGTGATACCCCACCATGGAATCGGGCTGAAGATCAACCACGGAGAACATCTTGATCCTCCCCTCTATCCCCTGTACACCTTCGTACCCCAAATTCAAGAGACTACCTCTACCTTCTCTCGGTTTCTCTACAATCTTACCTTCGATCGATTCACCTCTGATGATCATTGCATCCTCCTATCTGTAATTGGAAAACTGTATCTCTATGCCTAAGTCTTTGGACTTTATAAGTTTTATTACCTCTTGTAGATCGTCTATCTTTTTACCCTTAACCCTTACCTTATCCTCGTTTATAGATGCTGTGACTTTGATCTTTGAATCTTTGATGATTTTTACGATCTCCTTTGCCTTATCCTGGGGGATCCCCTGCTGGAATGTTATTTTTTGTCTGACGGTGTTTCCAGATGCCTTTTCGATATTGCCGAAGATGAGTGCTTTTGTGGATACATTTCTCTTTACAAGTTTTGAAAGAAGGATCTCCTGAACACTTTTTAGCTTCCCTTCATTGTCTGAAATTACAGTTATCTCTTTTTCACCTTTGTTAAAATCTATTTTACTCACGGATCCTTTGAAGTCGAATCTCTGCTCGATCTCTTTATTTGCCTGGTTGACGGCGTTTAAAACCTCCTGAAAATCGACATCGCAACCGATATCAAAAGAGTGCTCATCAGCCATTTTATCCTCCGAGTTGTTATTTAAACCACAAATTTTAAATATTACATAAAGAGGATTTAAAATCAAGAAAAATCTTGAAAAAAAATTGTTATTGAGTATAATCATTTGCTCGAAATTTTATGGAGGTAGTTCATGGCGGGACATAGTAAGTGGGCAAATATAAAGCATAGAAAGGCTGCTCAGGATGCAAAAAAGGGTAAGATATTTACCAAGATTGCAAAAGAATTGACGGTGGCCGCAAAGATCGGTCAGAGCGGTGATCCAGAATTTAACCCCCGTTTGAGATTGGCTCTCGATAAGGCTAAGGCTGCGAATATGCCAAAAGAGAATGTTGAGAGGGCTATCAAAAAAGGTTTGGGTGAAGGTGATGGTGCAAACTATGAGGATGTAACTTACGAGGGTTATGGTCCTGGTGGTGTGGCTATTCTTGTTCAAGCTCTTACTGACAACAAGAATAGAACTGTTGCCGAGGTGAGATCCACCTTTACTAAGCGTGGTGGTAGCATGGGGGAAGCTGGCTGTGTGGCGTGGATGTTTGACAAAAAGGGTGTGATAAATATCCCAAAGGATGCCGTAGATGAGGATACATTGATGATGATCGCCATCGATGCTGGTGCTGAGGATGTGGTGTCTGAGGATGATGGGTTTGAGGTGATCACGGATCCAGCCAACTATGAGGCAGTAAAAAAGGCGATCGAGGCAAACAATATCAAGATAGAATATGCAGAAATTACCATGAGACCCAAGAATACCATAGAGCTTTCCGGTGAAGAGGCTGAAAAGACTATGGCTCTTTTGGAAGCCCTTGAAGATCTCGACGATGTACAAGAAGTATATTCAAACTTTGATATGGTAGAGTAATATAGAGCAACAAATTGATAATCTTAGGTATAGACCCAGGCTTAAATAAGACCGGTGTGGGTATTTTAGAGTTAAACAACAAGCATCTAAGATACCTTCACCACTGTGTAATCAAGACAGATCCGAAAGATAGCCTTGTAAATAGACTAAAGAAGATATCCGCCTCCCTTTTAAGTATATTAGATGAATATAAGCCATCTTTCGCCGCTGTGGAGGATGTTTTCTATTCTGTGAATATAAAAAGTGCCATCCTTTTGGGGCAAACAAGGGGGGCGATCATTGCAACCCTTGTAAATTCCGAGGTAGATGTGAGGGAATATACCGCTTTGCAGATAAAAAAATCTGTGGTAGGTTATGGCAAGGCTGACAAAGAGCAGGTGAAGAAGATGGTGGAGATCCTGCTTAAAATCGAATTGAAGAATACTCTAAGCGATGCCAGCGATGCATTGGCCTGTGGTATCTGTTTGGGATTAAACCTTAGTAACAACATTTACGCTGGAATGAGGTAGTTTGTGATTGCCAAACTAAAAGGTAAGCTACACGAAAAACACCCTGGATATATCATCTTGGATGTGAACAACATCTATTTTGAACTCTCTATATCCCTTAATTGTTATTCAAAACTTCCCGAGATAAATTCGGAGGTTTTAATCTCCACCCACACAATTGTCAGGGAGGATGGGATATATCTCTACGGCTTTTTAGATGATGAAGAGAAGAGGCTTTTTCTTCTTTTGACTTCTGTTTCCAAGATAGGTCCAAAATTGGCTCTATCGATACTATCTACCAGCGACACGGGGAAGCTAAAAACAGCCATCCAAAACAAGGATGTAAACTTCATTGCGATGGCTCCGGGTATTGGGAAAAAGACTGCGGAAAGGATTATTTTGGAACTGAGGGATAAGGTAGCAGAAGGGGTATTTATAGAGGCAAAGGATGGAGATCTGGATAGCGATCTCATCAGTGCGTTGATCAATTTGGGGTATAAGAGGGCAGATGCCGTTTCCGCTATAAAGAAGCTGGATGAAAAATACAAAACCTTTGAGGATAGACTTAGAGAGGTTTTAAAACTCCTCAACAATATCTGACTTTTTGTAAAAGATTACCTTTGTATCGCCGTAGATTCTTTCGTCGATTATTTTAAAATCTTCATTTGTTTCAGACTTTACCCTCGATGATTCCTCTATGATCAAGATACCATCTTTTTTGAGATTATCTGTAAAAGTAGTTAATAAGTCTTTTAATCTGTATTTTTCATAGGGTGGATCTATGAAGATGATGTCGTAGTGTTCTGGTAGCAAGCGATTTTTTGCTTTGAAGAGGTCTGATTTTATAACCTTGAAATTAAATTCCTTAATAAGATCCAGATTTTTTTGTAAGTTGCTGATGTCTTTGTCAATAAATGTAACAGATCTTGCACCTCTACTGATTGCTTCTATCCCGAAGGCACCTGTTCCACAGCAGACATCGAGGATATGGGCATCTACTACCCTGTCTGCTAAGATTGAAAAGATGGCACTTCTATTTTTGTCTGTGGTGGGTCTTATATCAGAGCTCTTTTGAAACGAGATCTGCCGCCCTTTTAAAAAACCGCCAGTTATCCTCAATGTCATCTCCGCAGAGTTTTGTTAGGTATTCTTCTTCTGAAGATACTTTTTTATCACCAAAGAGTTTCATGATTAAATTTTTGTATGCTAACTTATCTTTTGGTAGCTCATTAAACTTTAAAATGTATGCTATTTTTGATGCAGTTTTTACAATATCTCCCATCGCTGGGTGATGAAAGCCCCCTGCTATTTCAGTGTGTAAATTTATAGATTCTGGTAGTCCTATTCTAATTACTTTTATACCGTTTGCTGTGAGATAGCAATAGAGTATTGCCGTTTTGGCTAAGATCATTTCAGGTGGTTCTGGGATGAACTTTTGTTTGAGATAAAGCTCTTCGAGGGGTGAACCTTTCAAGACTACCGTTGGGTATATTCGGGCATAATGAGGGTGTATCTTAGTGATATCTCTAATCATCTGAAAAATATCTTCCAAAGTTTCCCCAAACATCCCTGTCATCAGTTGTGTGCAGAGTATAAATCTTTTTTTTATTTGGTGAGATGTTTCGAATATTTTTTCTTTTGTATAGTTTCTGAGGTTTAATTCGAGAACCCTATCCGATGTGGATTGGACACCTATTTCTACCGTTTTGACATTATTTTCTTCAAGTTCCTTAAAAATCTCATCATCAAAGCACTCTGGGCGGGTGGAGATTCTTAAATTCGAAAATCCATAGTTTTTTGCAATATTATAAAAGAAATCTCTTTCCTCTTTGGCAAGGCATGTGAAACTGCCGCCAAAAAAAGCTATTTCATCCCAACTCGAAGAAAAATTTAAATAGTTTTCAATCTGGCTAAAAATTGAAGATCTATAATCTGTTTCAATACCGGTAATCGCCTTTTGATTGCAGAAAAGGCATCTATTGGGGCAACCTAAAAATGGTATGAAAACGGGTAAAATTCTGTTTTTATTAAAATTAGACATTTACTTATATGTTTCGTTGAGAATGAGAAATGCTTTTTTTGCTGCGTCCTGTTCAGCTTTTTTCTTACTTTTTCCCGTTCCACTGCAATAGTACTGATTGTTTATAAAGAGATCGACAATGAATGTCTTATCATGTTCTGGACCTGTTTCATCCTTGATCTGATACTCTGGAAGCGTTTCAAAAACCTTTTGGGTGAGTTTCTGAAGTTCACTTTTATAATCGGTGAAGATATTCTGATTTATAACATCATCGATCTTGTCCGATGCTATGGTGATGATGAATCTTCTTGCCTCGTTGTATCCTCCATCTAAATACATTGCTGCAACGATTGACTCAAATATATCGCAAAGTATGGATGGCCTGTCCTTGCCACCCGAGTTTAGTTCCCCTTTACCCAATCTGATGTAGCAACCTAAATCGATCTCCTTTGCAAGTTCACTTATAAACTCTTCACTTACAAAATATGCCCTATACCTCGAGAGCATCCCTTCATCGAATTCTTTGTATTTAAATATTAGATATTCCGATACTATGAGTTGTAAAACGGCATCACCTAAAAACTCCAGCCGTTCGTAGTTTCTTGCCAATTTATTTTCATAAGAGTAAGAAGAATGGGTAAGAGCTTCTAAAAGAAGCTCTTTATTTTTAAATTCATAACCCAAAATTTTGTTTAAATTTTCATTATTCATATCTTTTGATGATGATTGTTGCGTTTGTACCACCGAATCCCAATGAATTTGATAAGGCGTAGTTGATCCTTACTTTTTCTGCTTTGTTTGGTATGTAGTAAAGATCGCATTCTGGGTCTTGATTTTCTAAGTTTATTGTTGGGTGTAGTATTTCATTGTAGATACTCAATGCACAGACACCGATTTCAACGCTTCCAGCTGCTCCGAGCATGTGCCCCGTCATAGATTTTGTAGAGCTTATCTTGAGCTTGTAAGCATGATCACCAAAAACTGCCTTTATAGCCTTTGTTTCAATTACATCGTTGTACGGTGTGGATGTACCGTGGGCATTTATGTAATCTATCTTATCGGGAGAGATACCAGCATCTCTCAAAGCCATGAGCATGCATCTTCTGGCACCATCGCCAGATTCATCTGGGGCAGTGATATGATAAGCATCACCGGTTAATCCATAGCCTACAACTTCAGCGTATATCTTTGCCCCTCTTTTTAAGGCATGTTCCAGCTCTTCCAAGATGAGGACACCAGCCCCTTCACCCATTACAAAGCCATCTCTATCCTTATCGAAGGGTCTACTTGCCTTTTTTGGCTCTTCATTTCTGCGGGACAGAGCCTTCATATTAGCAAATCCACCCAAAGCCGTTGGTGTGATGGCACTTTCGCATCCGCC
>FMSI01008554.1_pt1 | contig 12018 bp, 10 predicted proteins | sample 1504471 | NCBI WGS metagenome assembly FMSI01 (sample SAMEA4475357, study PRJEB15587) | soil metagenome | biome: Soil; feature: Field | place: India | collected 2015-03-11 | depth 0 m
TTTTTCCTTATAACTCCTGCTTTTTGAAATGTAAAATACTTGAGAATATAAATATAAAAGATAGTAAAATTGTAGAAATTATAGGTTTTAAAGCTTCTTTTAATTCTACGGAGGCTGTAATCCACATATTTTCTAAGGTGGAAAGATATATGGGATTATATGGATTAAGACGGGGAAAGATGGAAAGAATGTTAAGAAGGATAAAAATTCCCAAGAATATTCCTAATGCTTGAATGGTATTATTTCCCAAGGAGCTGGAAAAAAGAGTTAAAGAAAGAAAGAAGAAAAGATATATTAAATATAATAAAGTGGAGAAAAGGGAATTTTTAATAGGAAAGTTGGAAAAGAGAAGAAAGGTGTAGTATAAACAAAGAATATAGGATATTGATAAAAGGGCAAAACTTAATAAAAGTTGAAAAATAAACTTTGAAATAATCCACTTACCTCTATCTATCCCCTTTGTTAATACCATTATTGCAGTTCCTTTATTCTTTTCCTCTGCTATATTCCCAATAAATACTATTACCAAAACAATAAAGATTATCTGATTAAGATTCTTAAAAAATTGTAAAAAGGAATCCTTCCATGTGGGAGGTGGAATCTGAATAATCAATCCTTGAGTTTGCTGAGAGTTTACTAAACTTTTAATAATTTCTGGGGTAAATTTAGCAATAGCAGGGCTTGCTATTGCAAAGAATAGAAAAGAAAAAAGTAAAGCATAAAATTTTCCAGTTTTTATAATCTCCTTCCATTCCTTCTTCATAAGTTTTAAAATCATGATACCACCTCAAAGAAAATATCTTCTAAGGAAGGTTCTAAAAATTCAAATTTGAAAAGGAGAAGATCTTCTTGGGATATAATCCTTGGGATTTCCCTTTGGGGTAAGGACATATCCTTTATTTTCACAAGAATTCCATTTTTGTTATAAAAAGATAAAGATTCAATCCAGTTAAATTCCTTTAATTTGATAAAAAGCCTTTGAGGATTATCTACCTCTATATACAAGGTTCTACGACTATACCTTTTTTTCAGGTTATCTATGGTATCATTAAGAAGTAGTTTTCCTTCTTTTAAAATTCCCACCCTATCACAAATCTTTTCCACATCAGCCAATATATGGGTAGAAAAGAAAATAGTTTTTTCTCCCTTTAAAGATAATATAAGATCAAGAATTTCTTTTCTTCCTTGAGGATCTAAAGCAGAAGTAGGCTCATCTAATATTAAAAGGGAGGGATTATGGAGGAGAGTTTGAGCAATTCCTAATCTTTGCTTCATCCCACGGGAGAAGGTTCCAATTCTTCTTTTTTCGCTTTTTAAATCTACAATTTCTAAAACCTCATCAATTCTTTTTTTATCTACATTTAGGATGTCTGCAAAAAACCCTAAATATTCCCTTGGGGTAAAATAATTGTAAAAATTGGGAACATCAGGAAGAAAACCTATTTTTCTCAGATAATTTTTGCTTTTTGTAATATCTTCCCCTAAAACTATTGCAGATCCCTTTGTGGGTCTTGCGAGATTTAGAAGAAGTCTTATAGTAGTGGTTTTTCCTGCACCATTAGGGCCTAAATATCCAAAAACTATTCCTTCTTTAACTTGTAAATTTAAATTATCTACTGCTTTTTTCTCCTTAAAATATTTAGATAAATTGTACGTTTCTATAACATTCATCTTATTTTCTCCCAAAGAGGAAATAGATAGTTGGTCCTAATATGCCAAAAACTAAAATTATTATCCCCCAAACTATTTTATTTTCCCATCTTAATTCTTCTTTGGGTCTTCTTATAAGGTTTATAACGGCAAAAATTTGAAAAATTAATTGAAGAATTATTAAGGGCAAAATTAAAGGAAAAATTTGGGAGATATTTTCCATTTTAATCCTCCTCTTTGTTTTTTAGCCTTTTATAGACAATAAGGGAATAGATTATACTAAAAATACCTACAAATGAAATCCCAGAAAATCCAATTATAATATTTATATAAGGCGGTAAAAATGCTGCTAAAAGCATAAATATTCCACCAACTACAAAAAGATATCCTGAGACTCTATGGGTTTTTCTCCAGACCTCCTCATTGGATAGAGTCCACGGAGTTCTTACTCCTACAAACCAATTATATTTAATTCTTGGCATATAGTTTCCAAGGATTATAAATAAAATTCCAATGGTTATTGGGGTTATCTTAGGTATTAGATCCCTTGGTCCTCCAAGGGCAGAAACAATAACACTATAATGTAGTATGGAAAATACTATTACAAATAAATATTTTATAATTTGATAGACCTTTTCAAATTTGGGATAATTTTCCCTTTTAGGATCAATATAAGGAAGATATAAAAATCCCAGGTAAATCAGAAACACCATTAGGGGAATAGCAAAAGTTCCTTCAAGTTTTGAGCCGTATCTATCTATTTCTCCTTTGAAATTCCAATGCATAGGAATTTTTTCGGGAAGATAAGGATAAAATATTATTCCTGTTAAAAACATAATAAAAATAAGAAGGATTATCCCGAGATCCTTTTTAAAAGTATATCTGTCAACCTTATATTTATTCTTCATTTACCTTCTCCCTCTTTTTTAAAGTGTCTAATAAAAAAAGCAAAGCCTCATGGAAAACAGTAGTATTTAGAGAATATACAATATATTTTCCCCTTCTTTCATCAACTATAAGTCCTGCCTCTTTTAATATTTCCAAGTGGTGGGAAATAGTAGGCCACGTTTGAGGAAAGAAGCTGGCAATTTCTCCTGCAGTCCTATCTTTTTCTGCAAGCATCTTTAAAATCCTTCTTCTGGTCTCATCACTTAATGCTTTAAATAGAAGATCTAAAAACATCTCTTAGTTATACATCATTTTGATATTTATCTAAATGAAGTTTAAAATAAAAATTGACTCTTGTCAATTGTCTTAAGAGGAATTTCTATAAAGAAAGGGAAGATTAAGTATCAGTTTGAATTAAATTGGGTTTCTAAGGTGATAAATATATTTTTTCGGCTTTTTGCTCCTCTACCTCTATTATTTTTCCCTTTAGGGTTACTATTCTAAATCTTTTTCTTGGTGATTTATAACCATTATGGAGATATTCAATGCTTAATATATATCCCTCCCTTTCCTTAGAGAGGGAAAATTTTAAAAGATTGTATTCTCCCCTCTCATAATTCCAGGAAAATCCATCATCTTCATAAAAAATAAACTCTCCCTCTCCATCATAAACTCTTAATTCCAAATTTTCCTGTTCCTTTTCTCCTACATAATTTTGAAGTTCCCATAGGGGTATAATACTTCCTCCCTTTACAAATACAGGAATAATCTCTAAGGGGGCAGAAACTTCAAATATATTAGGTCCTGTAAGTTTTTCTCCTGTCCAAAAATCATACCAATCTCCCTTTGGAAGATATACCCGTCTCTTTCTTTCTCCTTCCCTATAGATAGGAGCTACCAATAAATTAGGGCCTAATAAAAACTCATCCTCATGAATTATACCTTCAGGATCTTCTGGAAATTCCATTATTAATGATCTTAGTGGGGGAATTCCCTTCTCTTTTGCTTCCCAGAATAGAGAATAAATATACGGCAAAAGTTTATACCTTAAATTTATATAATTTCTCACAATTTTTTCCACATTCTCTCCAAAACTCCAAGGTTCTTGATTTTTTGTATTCATAGCAGAGTGATTCCTAAAATAGGGATAAAAAGTACCAAGTTCCATCCAACGGATGAAAAGTTCAGAGTTACAATCCTTCCAGAAACCTCCCACATCAGCACCAACAAAGGGAATTCCAGATAAACTCAGATTTTGAAGCATAGGAAGAGACATATAAAGATGCTCCCAAGTGCTTTTATTATCTCCTGTCCATACTGCTGAAAATTTTTGAATTCCTGAAAATCCTGCTCTTGTAATGATTAAGGGACGAAGATTTGGTTTAGCTTTCTTCCATCCTTCAAAACACGCCTCTACCATTAGAAGGCCATAAACATTATGGATCTCATGATGGGTAAATTCCCTTTTATCTCCATGAAGGACATCAGAAGATAATGTTTTTTTATAAAATTCCTTTGGTTTTTTCTCTTTGTTCCAAGGAACTTGAGGAATAAAGGGAGGCTCTTTAAAATGAAGATGATAAAAGAGTAATCTCATTAAGAGATATTCTATATGGGACATGGAGGATGGTTCATTCATATCGTTCCAGAACCCTGAAATTCCTAATTTAATCATCTCCTTTTGTTTTTCCTCCCACCATTCCCTCACTTCTTTCCTTATAAAATCAGGAAAAACACATTTTCCTGGCCATACATATCCCGTATATATTTTCCCATTAGATTTCTTGCAAAAAAGATCCTTTTCTATTCCCTCTTTATATAAGTCATAATTTAAATCCACCTTTACTCCTGGATCTATAATGGGTATAATTTTGAATCCCTTTAGGGAAAGATCCTCAATCATCCTTTGAAAATTGGGAAATCTTTTATTATTAATAGTGAATACTTTAAAATCTTCCATATAATCTATATCTAAATATATTACATCACAAGGAATTGTTTTCTCTCTAAAGGTCTTTGCCAATATTCTTACTTCCTCTTCTGTTGCATAACTCCACCGAGATTGTTGATAGCCCAATGCCCATAGAGGTGGTAAATAATATCTTCCTGTTAACTCTGTATAAAGTTCCAATACTTCTTTTGGTGAAGGCCCATAGAAAAAGTAATAGTCCAATTCTCCATCCTCTGCATAGAAGTAATAGTATTTTTCACTCTCCCTCCCCATGTCAAAATAGGTTCTAAAGGTATTATCAAGGAAAATTCCATAGCTTTTTTTAGGATTCCAGGCTAAGAAAAAGGGATGAGATTGGTAAAGGGAATCGATATTAGTATAATGATGGGGATTGTCGGTATTCCAATTGGTTAATCTTTTCCCTTTTTTATTTAAATTTCCAGTTCTTTCTCCAAATCCTAAAAAGGCTTTCTCTTCCTTAATTTCTTTATAAGAATATACTCGATTTTTAAATATTCTATACCCACAATCTTGGTAATCGGAAAGTATTAAATCCCCGTCTTTATTATATATACTAATCTTTCCACTATTTTTATCTATGGTAACCCTTAGCATTTTTGTCCTAAGAATAATTTCTTCTTTTTCCTCCACAGAGAAATCTTTTGAAGGGGAAATTTCTTTTACCACAAAGGAGGCATGTTTCCATTCTCTATTTTTGGAAAAATAAAATCTCAAAACCTTGTCCCATAAAACATATATTCTTAAATTCTCATTCTCTCCATAAAGTATTAGGGATTCTTTCTTTTCCCAGCTTAAGATTTTCCCAAGGGATTTAGATTTTAAAAGAATTTCTGGCATGCTTCTCCTATTTAAAATTTTTATCATTATATCATATTTCATAATCTTTTAAAAGAATAAAGCAAATGGATACAATTTTGTAAATATTGACAAGAAAAATTTTGTTCTATTAGTATTTTTATAAAGGAAAACAAAAGGAGGTAAATCTATGGGAAAGATAAAAATAATTGGAGAACCCTTGGAAAATATCCCTTGGCAAGAAAAACCAGAGAATTATGAAGGAGTAATATGGAGATATGATAAAAATCCTTTAACAAAATGGAATCCTACAAAAAGGACTGCAAGAATCTTTAATAGTGCGGTAGTTCCCTTTAACGGCGAATTTGTTGGAGTATTTAGAGCAGACCATAAAGATGGAAAGGCAAGATTACATGTGGGATGGAGCAAAGATGGAATAAATTGGAAGATAGAAGATCCAGAAATAATTTGGAAGGATGAGAAGGGAAATATTTATCAACCTAATTATGCATATGATCCCAGGGTTGTTAAGATAGAAGATAAATTTTATATCACCTGGTGTACTGATTTTTATGGACCAACAATTGGAATTGGATATACTAAGGATTTTAAGGAATTTATAAGAATGGAAAATGCCTTTCTTCCATATAATAGAAATGGTGTTCTCTTCCCAAGAAAAATAAATGGCAATTACGTTATGCTTTCAAGGCCCAGTGATTCAGGACATACTCCCTTTGGGGATATATTTTTGAGTGAGAGTAAGGACTTAATTTATTGGGGAAGGCATAGAAGGGTGATGAGCAGAGGGGGATCGGGATGGTGGCAGAGTCTTAAGATAGGTGCAGGTCCTATACCTATTGAAACAGAAGAGGGATGGCTATTATTTTATCATGGAGTTGTTCTTACCTGTAATGGATATGTCTATAGTTTTGGTGCTGCAATTTTAGATTTAAATAATCCTTCTCGAGTCCTTTATAGATTAAGGGATTATCTTCTAACTCCTGAAATGGAGTATGAAACTGTTGGTTTTGTACCCAATGTGGCATTTCCCTGTGCCACATTGGTAGATGCAGAGACTGGAAGAATTGCAATATATTATGGATCTGCAGATACTTATGTTTCCCTTGCCTTTGCTTATGTTGATGAGGTGATAAATTTTGTTAAAGAAAATTCTGAGGTTGTTCCTGGAGATAAAGATGAGGGAAGATGATGCCTTTTAAACTGAGATTAAGGAGGGGATAAAATAGATTCCCCTCCTAAAAATTTAATTATATAGTCCCCTCTAATTCCTTTAAAGAAAAGGATAATTCTCCAACTTCTCTTACCCTTATTTTTATCTTTGGATTTTCTCCGTTAATAGTAATCTCAAATTTTAGTCTTTCTCCTAAATTCCAATCAACAGGAAAAGTTTTATTAATATTTATTTCTCCATCTTCCATGGATAGGGATTCTATCCTTAAGGGCATAACATAATTTACTGCTTCGAAACTTACATAATTTTCCCCTCTGACAATTGATTTCTTATCAATCATTTGTACAAAATATGATAAATAAGGATTTTGAAACATTTTCTCTCCTCCCTTCACTCTATTTATAACTCTATCGGGGAAGTTGGTAATTATTCCCCAAATATCCATACTTAAAAGATAATCTATTTTCTCTTCCTCATCAACAGTCCATGCTATGGTTTTTTCTTTAAAGGGGATATATTCCTCATTAATATAATGATAATGAGGCTTTAGAAAATCTATTTCTTTAATGTAGGTTAAAAGATCCTTTGGAAAATGGGAATAAAGATAAGCAAATTTTATATCGGGATAAGATTTTTTTGCTTCAAAGACCTCTTTATGCCAAAAGGATGAGATTATAAAATCTTTTAAACTAATTTTCTTTACAAGTTCTATAACATCTAAAAAATCCTTAGGATTTTTAACTTCTATATCTACAAATTTATTATGGGATTTTATAAATTCTAAGGCTGTCTTAAGATCAACTATAGGTTCTCCATCAATTTTGATATCCTTTAATTTTTCAAATTCCACTCTTCTTATGTTTAAATCTATACCTGTTAATCTTTTCAAATTTTCATCATGGGACACTACAAGAACATTATCTAAGGTTTTTTGAACATCCAATTCTATTCCATCTGCTCCCATCTCAATGGCAGATTTAAAGGCTTTAAGGGTATTTTCAGGATTATATAGATTTCCTCTATGACCTAATATAATCATTAACCAATTCCTCCTAGATAATTTTCCTTAATTTTCTATATTATTAAGGGAAATTTTTATATTTTAGCACAAAATTTTTAAGATAATCTGTATATCCCCTGTTATTAATTTGGAGGATATAGTATAATACCCTAATGCCTTGTTGAAAACCTTTAAAAGGGAGGTCTAAGGATGAAGAAAGGTTTTGGGTTTTTAGCATTCTTAATCCTCCTATTCTCTTTTACCCTTGCAGAAACTTTTCCCTTAACTAAAGTAAAAATTATGCCACCCCATGAAAGACTTTTAGAGAAAAAGATAAAGCTTCCAACTTTACCTGAAATTACTCCTGTAAGTATTCCAAAGGAAGCAAAAATATATGGAGTTATTGAAAAAACAACTGGTACAGGATCTGCAATAGTAATCCCTGTAGAATTTGCTGATAAGCCAAAACAAGCCAATATTCCTTCAGATTATTTTGAAATACTCTTTAATAGTGAAGGGGCAAATTGGAGTAATATTAATCCCTACAATGTAGGAAGTGTAAAGGAATTTTATAAAGAAAACTCCTATAATAAATTTGATGTAACTGCAACTATTCTTCCTTGGTATACTGCTCAAAATACTTATACCTACTATATAAATGATGGAAATCATGGATTTGATGGTGGAGTTTTTACATTAGTTAAAGAGGTTTTACAACATGCAGTAAATTCTGGATATGATTTAAGAAATTATGATGTAGTATTTGTAATTCATAGTGGAGAAGGAGCAGAATGGACAGGAGATGTAAATGATATTTGGTCCCATGCATCCACAGTTTATGTAAATATTGGTGGAAAATTATTTCTTATAAGATACTCTATTGAACCAGAATACATGGAGGATAAAGGTAAAATTATTCCCTCAACGGTAGGGGTATTTGTTCATGAAATGGGACATTCCTTTGGACAACTTCCCGATCTTTATGATAGAGATTATTCTTCTTTGGGACTTGGAAGATGGAGCTTAATGGCAGCCGGATCTTGGAATGGACCACAAGGACCCTCGGGATATTCCATGGGAGGTTCTCCTTCTCATTTTGACGCCTGGTGTAAGATTAAATTAGGATGGGTAACTCCAATAGTCCCAGAAAATAATTTGATTAATGTCTCTATACCTCCTGTGGAGATAGAGCCAGTAATTTATATGCTTTGGACCGATGGAGTTATTGGAGATGAATATTTCCTATTGGAGAATAGGAGAAAAATTGGCTTTGATAGTTATTTAATGGGAGAGGGTCTTCTCATCTATCATGTGGATGAGAAAATGAGGAAAACTCAAAATGATTATGAATGGTATCCAGGACTTGATCCATCAAGACACTATTTAGTTGCTTTGGAACAGGCAAATGGACTTTGGGAATTAGAAAAAAGACTTTCATCGGGCAACACGGGACATCCTTATCCAGGATCTACTAATAATCGAACTTTTGATAAAAATAGTACTCCCAATAGCAAAGCTTATTTTGAAATTCCCACAGCAGTCGCTGTAAGAAATATTGCTATTTCTGGAAATAATATTACTTGCGATATATATGTAAAATCAACGGAAGTGCCTGCACAACCTTCCTTTATTTATCATATGGGTTGGTACTCCCAAAATCCTTTAACTATAAGACCATTATTTAAATGGACACCAGTTCCTTATGCTACTTCCTACAATTTACAGGTTGCACAAGATCCAAACTTTAGTAATTTAGTAATAGATATTAAGACTCAAGATACAGAATATCGCCCTCTATTAAATGCTCCTCTTTTCCTTGGAACTACCTATTATACGAGGATAAGGGCAAGTAATGCCAATGGAGATTCTCCTTGGTATCAGAAATCCTTCACGACTCCAGCTACCATAGAAGCTTTAATTATCTCCGACGATGGAGGAGAATTTGGAATAGCACCTTTTATAGAGAATGCCTTTGTAGATGAAGGAATTGGCTATAACATTATTGATGTATTTAAAGATAATGCGATACCCTCAGTAGGTTACATGTTAAATTATGACTGGGTTCTTTGGGCCGGAGATTGGGGAGCAATCTATTATTCTTCTGTACAAAATCAAATAATGAGCTATTTAAATAATGGTGGTAAATTATTTATTACAAGCCAAGATTTAGGATGGGGATATTCGAAAGGATACATAAGTGAAACATTCTATAAAGGATACCTCAAGGCAAGTTTTGTTCAAGATAATACAGAAATTTATTCCATAAGGGGTGTTAGTGGAACAACTTTTGAGGGATTAACCTTTAATTTAAATACAGAGAATTCTGCCCAAAATCAATTTTATCCAGATGAGATTGATCCTTTAGAGGGAGCACAAGCCCTATTAGTTTACAATCCTTTAGGAGTATCCCTTCCTATTCCTGAGATAAAACTTCCTGAAAAGATAAAGGAACAAAAGGCACCATCTATTGTAAATAAAGTAATAGCATCCTCTGGAACTGCAGGATTAAGATATGTGGATCCAGTAAAAAAATATGCGGTAGTATACTTTTCCTTTGGGCTTGAGGGGGTAGATATTTCTATAAATGAAATACTTTTAAGAAAAGCAAGGGCTTTATTAGTTGATACACCAACTTTAACTCTAACAGTTTCATCCTCCTTCAATCCTAATACTGGAAGTTGTAATATAAGTGGATCAGTATTTGATGATTCAGGTTATGCATATCTAACAATTAAAGTTTATAACACCGTTAATGGACAAAAGAATAATCTTGTAAGGACTATAGTTGAAAATCAAAGGGTTAACAATGGAAGTTTTAATTATACATGGAATGGAAAGGATGAAAGTGGGGCTTTACTTCCCAATGGAAAATATATTATTGAGGCAACAGCAAAGGATGAATTAAATAATTCTAGATATATTTCTGCAACAACAATTATTAATTTGGGACAACCCCTTTCCCTTTTAAATGTTACAAAATTCACAAAATCCTTTAATCCTAAAGAAGGACCAGCGAAGATATACTTTAATATTTCTCAAGATGCAAAGGTAAGGTTTATAGTATATAACCTTGCAGGAGAAAAGGTATACGAAAGGGATCTTGGGAATCTTTCTGCTGGAAATTACGAAGTAATATGGGAAGGGGTAAATTGGAAAGGACTTTACTTACCCAATGGACTCTATCTATTCCAGCTTGTTTCAACTTCTCATCAGGGTGAGGTAAGAATAAATAGGTTCATTGGGATCTTGAAATAACTTTTAGGGGGGAAATCCCCCCTAAACTTAAATTTTTTAAAAGGAGGCATAATAGATGAGGAAAATAATTTTTATATGCTTAATTATATGTTTATTTATCATAACCCCATGCTTTGCATCTTTTACCCCAATGATTTTAAATGCAAGGGCAGGAGGATTAGGAGGAGCCTATGTTGCCCTCTCTGATGATTGGGGAAGTTTGATATATAATCCAGCGGGATTATCTTTTATAGATAAAAAAACCCTTAGTTTTAATCACTTGGAGATGCCAGAAAGTTTTACGAGGGTGGAATTCTTTGGAGGAGTTTTACCCTTGGAATCTTTTTCCTTAGGATTGGGATTATCCACTAAAAGTGTAAGTTCCGAAGAACTACTTTTTCCCTTTTCAGAGAATGCCTTTCAGGTAAGTATAGCTACTAATGTTATGCCCAATCTTAGTGTAGGAGCAACGGGATATTTTTACATGACCACATTAGATACAGGTTCTGCTCAAGGATTTGGGGTAGATATTGGGGCAATTTATTTAGTAAATTCTAACCTAAGCTTTGGTATTGCCTTGTATAATCCCATAAACTTTTTAAGATGGAATACAGGTACTGTGGAAAGTGTAGAAAGAAAAGATGTGGTGGTGGGAACTTTATTAAAACTAGATTTAGTAGTACCTTTAAAAATTGTTGTAGATATATCTTTATTGGAAAAGCCCACATTTTTAAATAGAGTTCATATTGGTTCTGAGATAAATCCCCTTCCTATTTTAGCAATAAGGGGGGGATATAATGGAGCAAAGGAAGGATTAACCTTTGGAGTAGGATTAAGCTTTGCAAACTTCAACTTAGATTATGCCCTTTTATATACAAAAAATTTAACCAATCAACATATAATAAGCTTATCAGCAAGCTTCTAAAAAATTGTCCCTCCTTTATGAAGGGGCTTTTTAAAAACTTAAATTCAATCCCCATTTTAATAGTAACTTTTTTGTAAGATCCTTACTTGTTATTATAAAATATTAAAAAGTTTATTTTGGAGGTTAAAATGAGAATAGGAGGTTCTACTTATTCTTTTAAAAGATTTGATTATGGGAATCCTGAGGAAAGACCCCTAACTTTAAAAAAAATGATTCCTTTAGCCTATAAATATGGCTTAGATGGTTTAGAGATTTTGGCTGTTCAATTAGAATCCTTGGAGGATAATTATTTATATAAAATAAAAAGGCTTTGTGTTGAGCATTCTTTGGATATTTATGCTCTTTCTATTCATAATAATTTT
>FMSI01009904.1_pt1 | contig 12005 bp, 10 predicted proteins | sample 1504471 | NCBI WGS metagenome assembly FMSI01 (sample SAMEA4475357, study PRJEB15587) | soil metagenome | biome: Soil; feature: Field | place: India | collected 2015-03-11 | depth 0 m
ACTTCGTCACTCATGCGAAGCTGTCGCTTACGAGGTTGGAATTGAGAACTGGACGCTTGCTTACCAAAGTGCCAGCGGCGATAATTGGCTTGGTCCAGACATCCTTGAGGTCTTGGAATCGCTCGCCCCAAAAGGAATCCGACATGTGTTGGTCATCCCCATTGGTTTCTTGTGCGACCACCTTGAGGTGCTTTACGATATTGACATTGAAGCAAAGCAAAAAGCGCATGAACTTGGGATAGAGTTTCGCCGAATTGAAATGCCCAACAAGGAACCGCTTCTCATCGCTGCATTGGCTGACATTGTGATGAAGGCAACGCAAGGAATTGAGGATGGTTTCAGGTTCGAAGCGGACAAAGTTCTCTAAGCCTGAAGCAAAGATCACATGAGGCGAACCTAAAAACCCAAGGGGTACGTCAAACAACTCTGTCAATTCAGAGCCATCACTGCCACAATTTAGGAACGCGGAGGTGCTTTTATGAGGGAACGGATTTTGGTCACCGGTCCTTGCGGGCGTGTCGGGAAGCAAATTGTTCCGCTTCTGCGTGAACATTTTTCGCTTCGGCTCTTTGACATCCAACCCATGGAACCCGAAGGAGACGATGAATTCATTCAAGGTGACATTCGTGATTTTGAATCGGTCCTGAAAGCCTGTGAAGGAGTGGTGGCTGTTCTTCACCTCGCTGCAGTTTCTGACGAGGACGATTTCCATACCCGACTGCTGCCAATGAACTTGCTGGGAACTTACAATGTCTTTGAAGCGGCTTTGAGGACTGGTGTGAAAAAAGTTTTGTTTGCGAGTTCAAGTCAAACTGTCTTAGGCTACCTTGACGGTGATTGGACTAAACCGCAAAAATGGTTGACACCCGACATGCCAGTCAGACCGATAACCGTTTACGCTTGCACGAAAGTTTTCGGCGAAGCCCTCGCCCGTTACTACTCGGACAAGTTCGGCATGTCAATGATTTGCATCCGAATAGGTTGGTTTCAACCTTACGACAGCGAGTTGCTCAAAAGGCATCCTGCGATGCTGTCAATGTGGTGTAGCCCCCGAGATTTGACTCAGTTGATTGTCAAGAGCATTCGCAGCGATGTTAGGTTTGCTGTCTTCTTTGCCGTCTCCAATAACCCGAAGCGTTTCTGGGACATAAGCAACGCCCAACAACTTTTAGGCTATGAACCGCAAGATAGCGCTGCAGATTACTTCATTGGGGAAGGGGAGTGATTTAGATGCCTGAATTGAGGCAGGATTACGCAACTAAGGAGTGGGTCATCATTGCGACGGAGCGAGCGAGACGACCCCACGAGTTTCTGAAAGGGCGTTCAGAGCATCAACCTCTTCCGCCTCACGACCCCAATTGCCCCTTTTGCCCCGGCAACGAACACATGACACCCCCTGAAACTTTTGCCATTCGTGATGGAACGCCTCCAAACACTCCTGGTTGGCGGGTGAGAGCTGTGCCCAACAAGTTTCCCGCTTTGGTCCCCAACGGTCGTCCTCAACGAGTTAGGTTGGGATTATACCTCAGGATGGAAGGGGTTGGACATCACGAAGTTGTAATAGAATCGCCAGAGCACGACAAAACTTTAGCGCTTTTGCCTCAATGGCAAGTTGAAGATGTCGTTCGCGTTTACCGTGCCCGTTACCGAACTTTGAATTTAAACCCAGCTAACGAACTGGTTTTGATTTTCCGCAATCAAGGTGAGCGTGCTGGGACTTCCCTTGTCCATCCGCACTCTCAAATAGTCGCCACGCCAATTGTGCCGGTGCCAATCCGTCGTGCCCTTTATGAAGCGGAGCGACATTACGATGCCTTAGGGCGATGCGTCTTTTGCGATATTTTGGAACACGAACTTGAAGTCAACGAGAGAATTTTCGCTGAGAACAAAGATTTCGTTGCGTTAGTTCCTTATGCTGCCCGCGTGCCTTTTGAAGTTCACATTCTACCCCACCAGCATCAAGCAACTTTCGGGGAATTACCCGATGACCAACTGAGCGCTTTTGCAGCGATGTTAAAGTTGGTTTTGCGCAAACTTTATTTCGGTCTAAAAAACCCAGACTACAACTTTGTCATCAGCACCGCCCCACATTACTCGCAAGGAGAACCTCACTTCCACTGGCATCTCAAAATCCTGCCCCGCTTGACAACTCCTGCCGGCTTTGAAATCGGTTCAGGCATGTATATCAATGTCTCGCTGCCGGAAGAGAACGCTAAGTTCTTGAGGGAGTTAGAAATCCCTGAGGGCTGACGAACAATGAAGCGAGGGTTTGCGATATTCTTGGGACTGACAATTTTGTTGATGGCACAAGTTATGTTGCTGCCCCGTTGGATGCCACAGGGTTTTGTCCCTGACCTTTTGATGTTGACAGTTATACTGGTCGGTTTCTGGAAGCCCAAAGGTCAATCGTTTTGGTTGGGGCTGTTTTTCGGTTTGTCTCAAGGTTGGATGCACGGGGCGGGTTGGTGGGCTTTCGCCTTATCGCGAGCCTTTGCAGGGATTTTTGCTGGTTGGATGCGAACCCAGTGGCTTTGGGCAAGCCCAATAGCAGCAGGTTTCTGCGCTGCCATCACCACTATCGCAACAGAAACCTTATTGGCACTTTTGCTGGCTTTATCGGAACGGAGTTTGACGCCATTTGCGCTACTTTTTACCATTGGATCGTTTGAAGCAATTTTCAACGCGGTAGCAGGTTTCGCTATCTCATGGCTGCTTCGCCCTGAAGGAGGTGCTGGCGTGGAGGTGAAAGGAAAAGTTTTATTGGCACTCATTTTCCTGACTGTGTCGGTTGCGTGCCCTCAAGAAAAATGGTTGTTGCGATTTTCTGTTCGTGAGGGCACAGCGTTGAATTGGCACATTCGCATGGTGACGAAAAAAGTTGTCAATAAACGATCCGACACAGAAATCACTGAACTTTGGGTAAGGGAGCAGATAGAGCAAATTCGCCCCAACGGAAATTTGGTTTGGTCGTCGCAGACGCTCCGATGTGTCATTAACGGTGAAGTTGTCCCCGTTGACAAGACGGAGAAAACAATTTCCGAATTGACACCGTTAGGTTACCCAACCCGACCCTTTACGCTGCCGCCACCTTCGCTGCATCAACTTGATGATTGGTTGCTTGATTTGTTCGGCGGAGTGAGCCTTGTCTTTCCCGCAACCGAAGTCAAGGTCGGAGACAAGTGGCACTATAGACTCTCGGTTGGCTTGAAACCGCCCAACGAACCCAGACACTTGACAATCAACTACCAACTTGATGGCCTTGAAAAAGTCGGCGATAGGGAATGCGTGAAAATTTCCGTGAAGTTGGATTCTCCAGTAAGGTTGGCATGGGGATGGAAGGACGCCTCCATCATCGTGACCGGAGGTGCGAAACTTGAAGGCACATTTTGGTTTGACCCTTCATTAGGTTCGGTTTGTCAACGGCGCATGAAACTCTCTATAGACTACACCGTGGAATCGGAAAGGTGGGATGGCTTCCAGTTCGTCCAGACGACAAAATATGTCAATCAGGTGATGGAAGTGGAAGCGCAGCTGTCATCGCATTAGAAACTGAGGGGTGATTCCAAGTGTGTCTTGCTGTCCCAGCGCGCGTAGTTGAAATTGTAGACGAGCCCAACCAAATCGCCAAGGTTGACATAGGCGGGGTCAGACGAAACATAAGTGTGGCTTTGCTTGAAGATGTCAATGTTGGTGATTGGGTGCTCGTTCATGTCGGGTTCGCAATCCAGAAAGTTGATGAGGAAGAAGCCGAACAAACTTTGGCAATTCTAAGCCAATTGGGAGGAGCGGGCGAGGACGAGTTCCCAATTTCAGAGGAAAGTAACGACGAACAGGAAGAACTTGTCCCAAGTTGAATTTTTTCAGCCCTTTGAAGAACCAGAATTTCTGTCAAGGAGGACAAACCGATGAGGTTCATAGATGAATTCAGAAACTCTGAGTTGGCGAAAGGGGTCGTTCGTGAGATAGAGAAGTTGGCTCAAGGTCGTCGTTTCCGAATCATGGAAATTTGCGGCGGTCATACCCATACGATCTACCGTTACGGTCTGCACGATGTTTTGCCAGCAAACATTGAACTCATTCACGGTCCCGGCTGCCCTGTTTGCGTGTTGCCGATGGGGAAAGTTGACGACGCAATTGCAATTGCGAAAAAGGAAGGCGTCATATTGACAACTTTTGGTGACATGATGCGAGTTCCCGGTTCGGAAGGTTCGCTGATTGACGCTCAAGCCGACGGCGCCGACATCCGAATGGTTTACTCGCCCCTTGACGCTTTGAAACTCGCTCAACAGAACCCCGAAAGAAAAGTCGTCTTTTTCGCCATCGGGTTTGAGACTACCGCTCCAAGCACTGCTGTGACTCTGCTCCAAGCGAAGAGTTTGGGAATCAAAAACTTCTTCGTCTTTTGCAACCATGTTCTCGTCATCCCTGCAATTAAGGCGCTCCTTGACAGTTCTGAAACCCAAATTGATGGCTTTATTGGTCCCGGTCATGTGACGACAGTGATTGGAAGCAAGGCTTGGGAATTCATCCCAAACGATTACGGGAAGGGAATGGTTATAAGCGGCTTTGAGCCACTTGACATGCTTCAAGCAATTTACTTGCTCGTCAAGCAACTTGTTGAAGGTAAACCGAGAGTGGATGTTCAATACACCCGAGCCGTTCGCCCCGAAGGTAACTTGAAGGCTAAAAAAGTGATGGAGCAAATTTTTGAGTTGCGGGAAAGTTTTGAGTGGCGAGGTTTGGGTTGGATTGAGCGAAGCGCTTTGAAGTTGAGAGGTGAATTTTCCGATTTTGATGCCGAGTTGCATTTTGAGATTCCAAACCTTCAAGTCTCTGACCCGAAGGTTTGTCAATGCGGGGCAGTCTTGCGTGGGACAATTTTGCCTTGGGAATGTAAAGTTTTCGGAACCGCTTGCACCCCCGAACACCCAATTGGCGCTTGCATGGTTTCGTCAGAAGGAGCCTGTGCTGCTGTCTACCAATATGGGCGTTTCTCCCGAAAAGTTCGTGAATTGCTGTAACGACAACTGTCTCGCTCTATGTCTTAACGACAGCGAACAAGGCACAATTCTATTGCAAATCCGCCGAAGACTTATCGGGGAAGGTGATAACGAGCGTGAGTGAAGTTCGTGTCCGAATTGCACCCTCACCAACTGGCTACTTGCATGTGGGAACTGCTCGGACGGCGTTGTTCAATTGGCTCTTCGCCAGAAAAAACAACGGAAAATTTTTGCTCCGAATTGAGGACACAGACCAGGAAAGGAGCAAACCAGAGTTTGAGCAGGACATTGTTGAGGGTTTAAAGTGGATTGGGCTTGATTGGGATGAACCCATTGTCTACCAATCGCAACGGTTGGGGTTGTATCGCAGGGAAGCGCAAAGGTTACTTGAGATGGGTAAAGCCTACCCTTGTTTTTGCACGCCTGAAGAATTGGAAGAGCGAAGGCAAGCTATGTTGGCAAAAGGCGTCGCGCCCAAATACGACCGAAAGTGCAGGCGCTTGACACAAGTTGAGAGGGAAAGATTAATGAAGGAAGGTCGTCCGTATGTCTTGCGGTTTGCGATGCCTCTGGAAGGTGAGGTCGTTTTCCACGACATCATTCGCGGCGAAATTGGATTTGCCAACCGAGAACTTGACGATTTCGTTATTGTCAAGAGCGACGGTTTCCCAACTTACAACTTCGCTTGCGTTGTTGACGATCACGAGATGGGCATCACCCATGTTATTCGCGGTGAAGACCACATCTCCAACACACCACGCCAATTGCACCTTTACATGACGCTCGGTTACGAACCGCCTCAATTCGCTCACTTACCTTTGCTTTTGGGTTCTGACAGGAGCAAATTGAGCAAGCGGCACGGAGCAGTTTCCTTGAACGAATACCGCAAGATGGGGATTCTGCCTGAAGCGATGGTCAATTTCTTGGCGTTACTTGGATGGTATCCGCGAGACCAACAGGAGATAAAAACCCGTGAGCAACTTATCGCTGAGTTTGAACTTTCGGAAGTCAAGCCTTCTGGTGCGATTTTTGAGTTGGAGAAGTTGCTTTGGATGAATGGGCACTACATTCGCCAGAAACCTGTTGACGAACTTGCTCGTATGCTCGTCCCGTATTTTGCCCAGTGGGGTTGGGTTCATGACCCGCCAACGGAAGAGGAGTGGAGTTATCTTTTGCAAGTCACTCCCCTCATTCAGGAGCGCATGAGGACCCTGAGCGAGGCTGTTGAGTCGGCTGAGTTCTTTTACCGTGAACCTGAAAATTACGATGATAAGGCACGTTCCCGATTGAGCAAAGATGGTGTCGCCGAATTGCTTTCAGAGTTGTCTAACCGATTGGAGGCGTTGATAGAATTTAGCGTGGAACAGGTTGAGGAGACTGTGCGCCAGTTAGCAGCGGAACGAAATCTGAAAGCGGCTGAAGTTATTCATCCGACCAGAGCCGCTGTAACTGGTCGCATGGAAGGACCGAGCCTGTTTCACCTGATGGCGGTTTTAGGTAAGGAGCGGTGCGTGGGACGGCTTAAGAAAGCCGTGCAAATCTTGAACAGCAGCTCTTTAGCATCTGCTGAAAAATGAGGAAGGGGGTTGAAACTATGGTGCGAAGGTTGTTCGGAATTGTGGTTCTTTTGGCGGCGATGGTGTTGCCAGCAATGGCTCAAATTGATGAAGAACCAGCACAAAAGTGGGCGGTGCGGTTGGGTGTGCTTTACCCAACTGCGGGTGATGTCCGGGCTAAGACAGACACTTTCTGGGTCTATTTGGGCGTGGAGCGAAACTTCCCAGGAACTGGAATCGTGAGTTTAGACTACACCGAGGGTTCAGGTGCGGGTTACAAGTTCTCCCACTTCGCTCTATTCCTCAACCAGCGACAAAACTATGCTCCCAGATTAGACCTTCTTGCCGGTCTTGGAGTTGTTTATGCGAAATATGATATAGGTGGCGACACTGATTACAAGACACGGCTTGGCGGAACTGTCGGTGTCGCTTATTATCTCAACCCTCGCACGGAGTTGCAACTGCGCTACCACACTGGCAGTTCAAAGGAAACAAACGGCGTTGTATTGACAATCAGCCTCCGCTTCTGAGACACTTTTCAAATTTTAGCCGTCCCACGCACCTTTCATGTCATTAGTTGGTACTAGTTTGGCAGATGGGGCGATCAAATTTCCGATTTCAAGAATTGGGGTGGCAATTTGAATGTCGGATAAAAGTGCCCAATCGCAATCTTTGAAACAGCCTCGCAATTTACTTCGCAACTCACATTTCTGGTTCTCCTCAAATGGCGAAATCCCTGACTGGTGGGGCACAGGTGCACCTGAGCGTATCCCTAATTGGGGTGGCTGTATTTCGTTTGAGGAGAACTCCCCGATTCCAGCCACCCGTGCTTTGAGGTTATTCAATCCTCAGAATGGGACATGGCTCATCATTCAATCGTTTGCTCATTTCCTACCTTCAGGCAAACCCTACACTTTTTCGGTCTACTTGCGATCAGATAGAGATGAATCCCCCGTCATGCTGAGTGTTGGCTATGATAAAAGCACAGTCGTGAAAGCATCTACTAAGTGGCAGCGCTTCACTTTCACGGCGACACCTCGTCGTGGTCACTGGAGACGAGGTCGGTTGGCCGTTTCCATTGCGTTTATACAGGCAGGAAATTTGTGGGTCGCCGCACCTCAACTGGAGGAGGGGGAAACTGCAACCGATCACACCCCGCTTTATTACGATGATGTTTACTTGCTTTCTTCCCCTGCATCCTTTCACGCGATTGTCCAGTTCAATGCATACAGAGACGAACCCACGATGCGAGTTTGGTGCGAGAGCAATTTACCTGAAACGGTTAAAGTGCGTTGTAAAGCTAACGGAATGGAACTTCAACCAAAGGGCGATACGGCATTGAAGGGAGGGGAAAGAAAGTTCGTTTCCTTCCAGATTGACAATTTGCCTGAAGGCACTTACGACTTAATCGTTGAGGCATTGGATGAACATGACAAACCCGTTGCAGCAGCAAACGAGACCTTGGTGAAACTTCTGCCGAACGAGAATGTTGGCACTTTCGTTCAAATTGACCGAGTGAGACGTCACTTGGTCATCAACGGGAAACCAACAATTGTGTTCGCACAAGGAATTCATGCTAACCCTGAAGTTTGGTGGCTGGACGATATAGCCGAGCACGGTTTTAACACCGTCATTCCTGCCGATTCCGCTACATGGGAGCAAATGCGCCGTTTTTTGGACAACGCACACAAACGCAATTTGTGGGTTATCGCTTGGTTGCGCCCATCTGGCAGAACTGCTCAAGAAATCACAGACGAAATTGTCAAGACAATAACCAACTTCCGCGATCATCCTGCAATCATTGCTTGGTATCTGCTTGATGAACCGGAAGATTGGTGGAAGCAAGGTGGACGGAAAGAAGAAGACTTGGTGATGCTTTATCAAGCAGCAAAACAGGCAGACCCGTATCGCCCATCTCAACTGAACTGGTATAGGTGGGAAGATGGGAAAGGGGGTTACGGCTCGCTTCAAGCCAGCGATTTTGGCTCGCTTGACCATTATCCCTTTGGGAAAATTGAAAACCCGTTTAAACCTTTGGCTGATTTCCTGTGGCGAATGAACAGGGATTGTCGCCCGTTAGGTAAACCTGTTGCCTTTTGGCAGCAAATGTATGGCTACGACGACGCAATTCGTGAACCCACTCCCGAGGAAGCGATAACTCACACTTGGTTGACAATTGTCACAGGCGGTCGGCTCATCTACTGGTTCATTTACAAACCGATGGGAAAAGGGTTGTGGGAATCAATGCCGAAAATCGCAAATGAAGTGAAGCAATTGGAATCGCTTCTGACTACAGACGATGCAACTGAACTGGGGGTCGGTCGCGAAGACAATGTCCACTATGCAGTTTGGCGAACTGAAGGCAAAGAAATCTTGTTGTTGGTCAACGCGGGTTACACACCTGCCAACATCCCAATTTTTGCCCGCTGGTTAACGGGACGAGAAGTCAAAACTGCAAAAAAGTTGATAGGTGACGGGAATGTGACTGTCCGCAAAGGATTAGTTTGGGCTCAAATGTTACCTTTGACAGCAGGTGCATTCTCCCTTGAGTGAAAAACGACAGCATCTCCAATTCCTCAAAAAAGCCTCATCCTACTCAACCTCAATTCGTGACTTCCATCGGGGCGACAAAACTCGTAGTAGCAAAACCATTCAGAACCTACTGGCACTACAGCCATGTAACGCAATGAACCAGTCCCATAAGGTGAGGTCAACGCAGGTTTTTTTAGGCTCACTCGTTCCCAACGGTGCAAATCAAAACTGAAAGCAACTCCGATCTTTTCCTCGTAATTCTCCTCAACGGTTCTGCTGCCGTCGTAGAAAGCGATGAAAACAGGTGGGTGATAAACGATGCTGCAAATTCGTCCTGCGTAGCCGTCCCATTGGCCTGGTCGGTTGCTGAAAACTTCCCCTCGCCATTCCCAACAAGTGGCATCCTCGCTTACTGCTAAACCCGTAGCGCTTCGTGATAGACCTGTGGCGAAAACATCACCTGTTGCGTGCATCTTTCGGCTCAACTCTTCGGTCACTTCAGGTGGGGTGGGGGAGAAACTGACAAACATCAACCAGAGCCCTGCCAATCGGTAAATCACTGGGTCTTTCACACCTTCCACTTTCGCATCCGATGCGGTCAAAACTTTCTTTCGTTTGACGGGATCAAAACTTTCTGGCGAAGTCGCATCAAAAGCATCAATTCGCCATCTTCTGTCAGATGGGTCAACGAAACTGAAGAAAAGCCGCCAAAGATTTTTGTCAAGTCGGATTAAAGCGCAACGCTCCATGCTTTCAGTTCCTAACTGCTCCTTCGTCATTTCCCAAACAGTCGTAAAGTGAACTCCGTCATTGCTTCTGGCGATGCGGAGTAAGTAGCCACGAGAGGGGTGAGGCTTGCGAAGCCGATAAACGAGCCAGAAATCTCCAGTCTCATCCAACCAAACATTTGGCGCTCCGGCCCAATTGCCTCGTCCCGAAGCGGGTGGTTCAATAATTGTCAACCCATCTGACGGGTCAAAAAGCCTTAAAGGTGCCCACTCCAATCCCATTTTCAGTCATCTCCTTCCACGCCCACTTCAATACGAAGGGAAGCCTATGAACTCCATCAGTGCTTCTTGGTAAGCGAGGTTGCCTGTCATTGGGACATGGGTCATTTTGCGTGCGAGTTCTGTTGCTCGTTTCCGTTCAACGGTTGACCTCAGAGCCAACTTAGCGCCAGCGCCTGCTGCGTTCCCAACAGTGAAGAAGCGTTCCATAGGGAGTGGTGGAAGCAAACCTATCTTTTGGGCTGAAGTCAAGTTGACGAAAAAACCAAAAGCTCCGGCAATGATAACGCGTGACACTTTCTCCCATTGAAGCCCTGCAACTTGCAACAGAACTTCAGTGACAGCGCGAATTGAACCTTTTGCCAACTGCAGTTCGCGGACATCCCGTTGTGAAAGGACTATTCCTTCGCTTCGTTCACTAAGTTGCGGTGACACCAACTGAAAAGCCTTTTGACCGTTGATGGCCAAAAACCGTTCACGCCATTCAGGTAATTTGTCGTTCATCCTTCCAGTTTCATCAACGATTCCAAGTTCAATCAACGCAGCCACAGCGTCAATAAGTCCGGAACCACAAACACCTTTCGGATATGTCCCGCCGAGGGTTTGAATTCGTAACCAAACATTTGAGTCAGTTCGTTCAACAGAGACTTGAGAGATGGCCCCTCTTTCCGCCCTCATTCCCTGATAAATTCGCCCTCCCTCAAAAGCGGGACCTGCAGCGGCAGAAGCGCACCAATACCGACCTTGATGGCGCACCACGATTTCACCGTTTGTTCCAATGTCAAGAGCGACAGTGGGTTCTCCGTCGGGCTCATACAAATGTGTCAGTACGACTGCAACGGTGTCGGCACCAATGTAACCCGCAACGCAAGGGAGGGTTGTCAAAATTCCGTTCGGGTGAATCCTCAAGCCAAGCCTTTGGGCTTCAACGGTGACAGGTTCGTTGAACACAGGGACATAAGGGGCAAAAGCAATCGGTTCTGGGTTGACACCCAGAAGCAAATGCAACATCGTCGTATTACCAACGCAAACGAGTTCGTAAATATCAGTTGGTGTTACATTCGCAACTTGACAACACTCCGCAATTATCTCGTTCATGCCCTTGACAACTGCTTGCTGAAGTTGACGCAGACCGTTGGGCTGTTGCAAAGCGTAATGCAACCGAGAAACAACATCGTCACCAAACTGCACTTGTGGGTTGAGGCGTGCCGCATAAGTGAGTTCTTTGCTACTTTCCAAATCAATCAAGTAGCCGACAAGGGTGGTAGTTCCTATGTCAAAAGCTATGCCCAGCAGAGGGCAGGTTGCTTCGCTTCTCGGCATGACTGCGAGAATGGATGGACGGTGAAGTTCATCAGAGTATGTGATGACAGAGACTTCTTGATTTTGACGGAGGAAGGTAGGCAACGAACGCAAAACTGAAAGGGGAAGCGACGAACTTGACAGAATCAATCCATGTTGCTGGCGCATAGCATCCAAAAGCCTTTGGACATCGCTTCTTTCATCCGTTGTGGAAGCAGGTGGGACGGAAACAGTGAAGCGTTTGACGGCAGGGAGCAATTTCGTTCCTCTCTCAATCGCGGTTGTCAATATTTGGGTAATTGACGGTCTGCTCCCTTCAGGGATGAGGACAGTTGCGTTACCTTCAATTTTGTGGCGGCAGGCTAATCTCCATCCTTCCATTAATTCAAAATCTGTCAAGTGTTTTCGCTCTTCTGGTGTTGGCTCTGGTATATGACCGCTCAGGAAGCGAACTTTGCACTTTCCGCAAATGCCGAACCCACCACAAGGTGTTTCAACAGAAATTCCTGCTTGCCAAAGTGCTCTGGTTAAAGGCGTTTTATCTGAAACGACAATTTCCAATCCGTCAGGTTCAATCAGTAAATTCGCCATCTTTTTCCTTCCTCCTC
>FMSI01041254.1_pt1 | contig 11989 bp, 10 predicted proteins | sample 1504471 | NCBI WGS metagenome assembly FMSI01 (sample SAMEA4475357, study PRJEB15587) | soil metagenome | biome: Soil; feature: Field | place: India | collected 2015-03-11 | depth 0 m
CGATTGACGGCAAAAAAAGGACCTTAGATGACCCTTCCATCATAAAATCTATTGCAGACATATTGACAAATTCTAAAGATCAAAACATCCTTTACATCAGAGGTTCGGGTAGTTTAGGATATATGATGAACTACTGGGACATCCTGTTCTCCCATTTTCCCAATATACACTTCGTCGAAGGATCCCTATGTCTTGGAACTGGGCAATCGGCACATTTAGAAGATTTTGGAGAATACACAAACCCACCCATAGAAAATCTAAAAAAAGTGGACAATATAATTCTATTCGGCAGAGATGCCCACAATATTTCCCCGCACCTATACGCTTTTCTAAAAAAATTAAAAAAAGATGGTAAAAAGATCATCTATATCGACCCGATTTATAGAAAAACAGCTCAACTTGCTGATAAATTCATAAGAGTAAAACCAGCATCAGACAACTTTTTATGTGCTGCAATACTTAAAAACTTAGGAAAAGATGAGATAGAATATAGCATAGATGAACTACTTTCAAAATGTGGAATTAATACAGACGAACTTAACTATCTATCGGATATTTTTAGATCAGCAAAAAATGGAATCATTACCGGTTATGGACTTCAAAGATATGTCAATGGCAAGAATATCGTACAATGGATCAATAGACTCTCTTACCTTACTGATAACTTAGATTATCTCTACTATGTTCGCAGTTCCAAAGAGGGTTTACCAAAACCGAATATAACTAACCCAACAATCAATATATCAGAAATACTCTCTCGACTTGAAAAAGATTTCTTCAAAGGGGCAATAATCGTAGCCGCAAACCCACTTATCTCCTATCCATCCTTCCACAAACTAAAAGAAGCTTTTAACAAACTTAATTTTTTATTCGTGGTTGACACACAGATAACAGAAACTGCATCGATAGCCACGCATTTTATCAAAGTAGGTGGGATGTTTGCTCAGGAAGATATCTGTGGAAGCTATTTTTACGACAACAGGCTACAGGTAAGAGATAAGATATTTGATAAACCATCTGATATAGACATAATAAAATCTTTGGCAGATTACCTAAACATTAAAATTAATCCATCAATACCAAGCATCCCATCTCCCCAAAACTATACTACCAAAATATACAAAACAAAAACGCTACAACTTGTAGAATCACCCTCAAAAGGTTTAAGACTTATCACAGGTTCCCATTACAGTTATCTAAACTCCCAGAGATTTGACAATTTCGGTGAAAACTTTATCCATATATCCCAAACTGATGCAGATGAGTATGGGGTAAAAGATGGAGATACCGTATCATTGTTCAATGAGAATGGTAGAATAGTCGGTAAAGCAAAGATCTCAGATCTATGCTCAAAAGGGTATCTATACTGTTATAAATGTCAGGAACTTATAGATGGTCACCCAAATATCCTTACAACCTTTACCCCTACAGACTCTTACACAGGGATTGCCCTATACGATACTTTTGTAAAAATTGAAAAACTACCATAAAATAAAATCATCTTGAAATTATCCTGTTATTTCTATATTATCTACCCATGAAAAATAGAATATTAATCACTATGGGAGACCCCTCTGGAATAGGTCCAGAGATTATTTATAAGTTATTCAAAAATCACAACTTTGATGGGATAGATCTAAAAGTAGTCGGATTAAAAGAACCATTTTCAAGATTCGGAGATATCAACTTTGATATCATCGAACCCGATTATAAAGGACCAAAAGAATTCCCTGTCGGCAAGTTAGATCCAAATAGTGGCAAAATATCGATGCTATCGGTGGAGCATGCGGTCAGGATGGTGTTAAAAAATGAAGCAGATGCTATAGTAACTGCACCCATAAATAAAAAATCTATACTTCTTGCGGGCTATAACTTCCCTGGCCATACAGAATTTTTAGCAGAGATTACAAACTGCTTTGATTATTCCATGATGCTTATGGGAGACAAGATAAAAACCGTATTGGTCACCACACACTTACCAATGAGAAGATTGGTAGAGAGCATAAACACAGAGTCTGTGCTAAAAGCTATCAAAAATGCCCACAATGCTGGGAGATTCTTTGGGAAAAAAGAACCTCATATAGCAGTGTGTGGGTTAAACCCCCACGCAGGAGACAATGGTGCAATAGGTAATGAAGAGGATATCTATATAAAACCAGCCATTCAGATTGCCCAAGAATTAGGGATCAACGCTACAGGACCACACCCTGCTGATTCACTTTTTGCAAAGATGTTAAAAGGTTTTTGTGACTTTGCCGTGGTTATGTATCATGATCAGGGGCTAATACCTGTAAAAATGGAAAGCTTCGGTAATGCAGTGAATGTAACATTAAATCTTCCAATAATCAGAACATCTGTGGATCACGGCACAGCCTTCGACATAGCTGGTAAAAATTTAGCCTCAGAAATGAGCCTATTAAGAGCTGTAAAAATAGCTAATATGATGGTCAATAATGCTAAATCTATTAGAAATATATAAGCAAGAATTTTTGAAAACAAAAAAATCGTTGGGGCAACATTTTCTCATAAATCATCACTATATTGAAAAAATACTCGACACTGCAGGTGTAGTTAAAGATGCTAATATACTCGAGATAGGTCCAGGATGTGGTGCCCTCACACAGAAAATTTTAGATAGAGGTGCAAATCTCCTTGCCGTAGAGATAGATTCAAATCTTGTAGACTTCCTAAAACGATACCTTCATTTCTATCCAAATTTCAAAATTGTAAATTCAGATTTCACAAAACTCGACATCTCTATTCTACAGGGAAAGTATAATTTTATCGGTAATTTACCCTACTACATATCTGTACAAATTTTAGAAAAGTGCACTGAATTGATCGATCACATCAATTCTATGACTTTCATGTTTCAAAAAGAGGTGGCAGATAGGATAATCTCTTCACCATCGAAAAAAACCTATTCGTCATTATCTATATTTTGTCAGTACTTTTTTGATATCAAAAAAATCATCCACATTTCTGGTGGAAATTTTTGGCCAACAACAAAGGTAGAATCGACGGTCCTGCATTTCACCCCTAAATGTAGGACTTTACCAGAACACTACGAAAAAGAATTCTTGAAACTGATCAAGGCAAGCTTCACATCAAAACGGAAGATGCTTAAAAATAATCTAAATGGAATGATAGATACAAAACTTATCGTAGAGTTTTTCAAAAGGGATAATGTGAGGGCAGAAGAGCTTTCTCTGGAAGATTTTTTGACTTTTTTTCAATTCTTGAAAAATGCTGAATAAAAGCATATACGAAACAGAGTTAATAGTTTTAGACATCGAGACTACCGGCATCTCCCCTGAAAAAGGGGCAAGGATCGTAGAAATAGCCGCCATCAAAATCAAAAAAGGTTTAAAATTGGACACAAAAAACACATTCCATTCTTTAATAAACCCACTTGTTCCAATACCATACTCTGCCTACAGAGTACATAGAATCTCCGATGATTTAGTCAAAAACGCACCAACTTTTGAAGAGGTGTTTCCAGAGTTTTTATCATTTGCGGACACTCCTGTCATCGTTGGACAGAATATATCTTTTGATTACCGATTTTTACAGCACCATGCCCAAAAACATCAGTACAATTTTAAAGATAATATTTTGATTGATACGATAAACTTAACAAAAAGAATAGCTCCCAATCTCAAAAGGTACAACCTCGACAGTTTGATCCAATACTTCGGTATCGAACATATCTTGGAGGTAGATCATAGACACAGAGCTACTTTTGATGTCTTTGCCACAGCAATCATATTTATTAAAAGTATAGAGATTTTAGAGAGATTGAACCCTGATCTAAAGATAATCGATCTGATATAAAAAAGGTGGAGATCTACTCTCCACCTTTTATTTTTTAATGATCGTGAGCCTCTTCTACACCAACACCTAAGTAAGTTCTGATCTTTTCATTTTCGAAGAGTTCCTGAGCTCTTGGATCTGGAGCAATGATGGAACCAATCCAACCTGCGATGAAAGCAAGTGGAAGAGAAAATATTGTTGGGAACTTATATGGGAAGATAGCGGTTGGGTTCTTCAATACATCAACCCATACAGTAGGCCCAAGCACTATCAATACCATTGCAGATATTCCACCCACCAAGATCGAAAGAACAGCACCGGTTGTAGAGAATTTCTTCCAAACGATGGATAGGAAAAGTGCTGGAAAGTTTGCACTTGCAGCAACAGCAAAAGCAAGAGCAACAAGGAAAGCAACATTCTGCCCCTTGAACGCGATACCTAAGAATATAGCAATTATACCATATATAAATGTAGCAATTTTTGCCGATTTGTATTTCTCAGATTCGGTTGCTTGACCACCTTTTACAACACCTATCCAGAGGTCATTGGCAAGAGCAGCAGAAGCAGCAATTGTAAGACCAGCCACAACTGCAAGGATGGTAGCAAAAGCAACAGCGGAAATGAATCCCATAAGAGGAGATCCACCCATTACTTCAGACAACATAACTGCTGCCATGTTACCACCTTTATCGATCTTGGTAATTGTTTCTCTTGTTACAAGCACAGCAGCACCATAGCCAACTATTGGGATAATTATGTAGAAATAACCGATCCAAGTTGTCGCCCAAACAACTGATTTTCTCGCCTCTTTGGCATTTGGCACTGTAAAGAATCTCATAAGGATATGTGGCAATCCCAAAAGACCCAACATGAGGGCAAGACCAAGAGAAAAAGCATCTGCAGCACTCTTTATAAATCCACCAGGTTCAAGAGCCGCTTGACCATACTTCTGTGCCACTGCACCATAAAGATTACCAGGATTGAAATTAAATTTTGCTAAAACCAAAATCGTAATAAGGGTAACACCACCCAAAAGAAGAGTTGCTTTAATGATCTGTACCCATGTAGTAGCAAGCATTCCACCCAAAAGAAGGTAGATAAGCATTGCAATACCAACAACTACAACAGCCATTTCATATGACATACCAAAAAGTAGTTTGATAAGTGAACCAGAACCAACCATTTGAGCAGTAGTATATGAAAGTAAAACAAGCAAACCACCCACAGCAGCAGCAGTCTTAATCGGCTTTGGATTCAATCTAAAAGCCACAACATCTGCAAAGCTGTATTTACCTAAGTTTCTAAGAGGCTCTGCAATTAAGAAAAGAAGCGCAGGCCATCCCACAAGCCAACCAACTGCATATATTACCCCATCATAACCTTTTAAAGCAACCATACCCGATATACCAAGGAATGATGCAGCAGACATGTAATCACCAGCAAGGGCTAAACCATTCTGAAATCCACTAATTCCACCACCACCCGTATAATAAGAGCTTGCTGTTTTTTGTGATTTTTTGGCTGCAAAATATGTTGCCGCTAATGTGACTGCAACTACTAAAAAGAAGAAAGTAATAGAAGACGCATTAGGCTTTCCAAAAGAAAACTGCTGTACTGCATTTGTAACATTATCCATTTCCGATCCTCCTAACTCTTATAACATCTTTTTAAGTTCATCGACTTCTTTATCGTAGGTGTTGTTTGCCCACCAAACATAAATAGCAGTCAACACCCAAGCAGCCACAATAACCAATACACCTAAGATAATTCCAACATTAGTATATTCTCCCACTTTCACAGCCAATGCAGCCTTGTTTGCCGCAATAAGAAATATGTACCCGTAGTAAACGATAAAAAGCAGTACAAGCAAAATATAACTAATAGTCCACTTCTTAGCAACGAGGGATTTAAATTTCTGAGATTCGAGAACCTCTCTCGTTTTTTTGTCCATAAAACACCTCACAAATATTTTGTTTTTAAAATATAACTTAAGACATTCTAAGCTTTCACTCTGCCGACCATTAAATTAACCCAGAGTGTAAAACTTAATCTTAAATTTATATAACATTGTTTGTTCAAAATATATACATTTACATAAAAAAGTCAACATCTTTTTAACAAAAAATTTTTTCTTAATATTTAAAAATAAATTATAAACAAAATTACTTATTTAAATTTTAAAACTACTCACCATAAAGAAATATCGCAAACAAAAACCCATACTAAATCACCAAACAAAGATCCTGAACCAATTTCGATACACAATCAAAACAATAATTTTACTTGAAATTGATATAAAAATATATTAATCTTGATATTAGGAGTTGATTATGAATAAGTTAACAATTGATAATATAGAAAAACTGATAGTTAATCTCAAATCGCATTACCTTTTCCAATCTATTCCAGAAAAAAACCTACATACTGTTCTTTCTAATTCATTTATAGTTGAACTAAGCAAAAATGAAAAACTTTTTGAAAAAAACGAAACATACCATAAAGGTGTTTATCTTATACTCGAAGGCGCTATCTTGTTTATTAACAATGAAAAAGTTATCTCTGAAATGACAGAAGGTTCAGTTTTAGGTATAACGACTTTTTTAGGAAAATCCAGCTACATGGTAGATGCTATCGCAAAAGATCATGTAAAATTGATATTTTTACCCGAAATCTGCATCTACAAACTGATAGGTGATTTTGAAGAGTTCAAGAATCGCTTTTACGCTCTCGTAACCGAAAGACTTTACCTTCTTCAAGGTGAAGACACAATAAAATCAGCACCTATCACCTATAAACCGATCTCCACATTCATGACAAAAAATGTTCAAACTACAAATATGGATGAAACAGTCTTAAGCGCCGCAAAACTCATGAGCAAAAAAAGCATCGGCTCTCTCGTGGTGTTAGATAAGAAAAATACAGTAAAAGGACTGATCACGAGCAAGCATATAGTTCACAAATTCCTCTCCCAAGACGAAATCAATCCATCGATAAAAGTGTCAGATATAATGGATACAAACCCCATAAAAGTGCCTAAAGATTTCCCATCGATTGAAGTTTTATCTGAGATGCAATCAAAAAATAAAGATTACGCTATCGTCGTAGAAAAAGACAAACCCATAGGAATTATATCAAACAAGGATCTATTAAAAATATTCTATGCCACAACAAGTACTTTCAGTTTAAATATAGAGAATGCAACATCCTACGATGAGTTAAAGAACATTAAAAATAACCTCCACATTGTAATTAAAAACCTCCTCGACAACAGCCGAATGACATCAGATATACTTCCAACAATTTCATCGATCCACCTCAGCATACAAAGAAAAATCCACAAACTTTGCCTCATCGAATATCAAAACTCCACTGGTAAAAGAATAGCAGATTTAAACTACGCCATAATCATAATGGGTAGCGGAGCACGAAAAGAGATGATGCTCAATCCGGATCAAGACAATGGATATATTTTCAGTGACGATCTCGACGAGTCATCTATTGCTGACCTCATGGAGTTTGGTAAACTTTTCACTGAAAAATTGCACTATGTCGGCTACGAAAAATGCAAAGGGAATGTAATGGTAACAAATCCAGAGATGTCTCAAAAACTCTCCCGTTGGAAAAAACAGATCGACGAAATAACACTCAATGCTGGAGATAAAGGGTTCACATGGTCTAACATAATTTTTGATATGGATCTGTTTTATGGCAATGGCAATCTTGTAGAACAACTTCGAGATTACATCATAAAAATAGTATCATCCCGCCCATTATTTCTAATTCAGATGTTAGAAAGGGAAACTCATTTTAAAATTCCTATAACTTTTTTTGGAAATTTCATCGTAGAGAAAGATGGGGAATATCAAGGGATGTTGAATTTGAAAAATTCGGCTTTAACATTTATCACTGATATCGTTAGGGCATTTAGTCTTAGCAATAAGATTTTTGAATTAAACACCGTAGAAAGAGCAAAGAAACTACAATTCAACGAAATTTTATCGGAAGAAACGGTGAGCAAGATAATTTCTGCTTACGAAACCATTGTAGACCTTGCTCTTACAAAAGAGATAAAAGATGCAGAAAACGGTAAACCTATAAACAAGTATATAAACCCAAATGAACTTTCGGTTTTCAATCAAAACAGATTAAAGAATGCTCTCGGTTCGATATCGAAACTGCTTAATCTCAGTATAAAATACTTTAAAGGACAATTTTAGCATTAACAGATGTTCCGCCTAATTAAACTATTTTAATATGAACTTGACAAGACACTTTTTTTCAATTAAAATAAAAAATAATTCTATTTAAGAGGTGTCCTATGTCACTCATGGAAAAATTTTGGGAAATGGCAAAACAAAGACAAAAAACAATCGTACTTCCAGAAGGGCACGATGAAAGAACCATCGATGCCGCCCACACAATCGTTCAAAACAAGTTGGCCAATGTAATAGTTTTAGGGGATGAGCAAAAAATAGAATCACTTTTTAAATCTAAGGGTTACCCTATTGCTTGTCAAATAATAAACCCAACCACGAGCAAATACCTAACCGACTTTGCAAATATATATTACAATAAGAGGAAATCCAAAGGGATGACAGAAGAGGAAGCATTAAACTCCATGAAAGATATCCTCTATTTTGGTGCTATGCTGGTAGAACAGGATATCGCCCAGGGTTGTGTCACCGGAGCATGCAATACAACAGCAGATGTTTTAAGAGCCGCCATTAGGGTTATCGGAACAAAGCCCGGAATCAATACAGTATCAAGCTGCTTCATTATGGTCACTAATAAAAAAGAGTTTGGAAAAGATGGGGCAATACTTTTCGCAGACTGTGCAGTAAATCCCAATCCAGATCCAAGACAACTTGCGGAAATAGCCATAGCGACTGCCGATAGTTGTAGATCTTTCTTAGAGGAAGAACCAAGGGTAGCTATGCTATCTTTCTCCACAAAAGGAAGTGCCCAGCATCCCGACATCGACAAGGTATTAGAAGCACTAAAGATAGCGAAAGAGATCTCACCAGAGCTAAACATAGATGGTGAAATGCAGGCGGATGCAGCCCTCATAAAAGCTGTAGGGGAAAAGAAGGCACCCGGTAGCAATGTAGCAGGAAAGGCAAATGTGCTGATCTTCCCCGACTTGGATGCCGGAAATATAGCATACAAACTTGTCGAAAGGATTGCAGGAGCAGAGGCGATCGGTCCTATCATACAGGGGCTTAGAAAACCTGTAAACGACTTGTCGAGGGGCTGCAAATACATGGACATCGTAAATGTTGCTGCTATTACAGCAGTTCAGGCGTAGGAGGCGATATGAAAATATTAGCGTTAAACTGTGGAAGTTCATCTGTAAAGTACCAACTTTACGACTGGGAAAACCATAAAGTTGTAGCAAAAGGGATCGTAGAAAGAATCGGTATTGGAGACTCGTTTATAGTACATGAAGTACCAGGTAGAGAAACTTTAAGAGAAGAATACGAGTGTCACGATCACAGTACTGCAATAAATCTTGTAGTTAATACCCTTGAAAACCCCACCAAAGGAGTTATATCTCAAATTTCAGAAATTTCCGCTGTTGGTCACAGAGTGGTTCACGGTGGGGAGAAATTTAAAAGAAGTGTTCTCATCAATGATGAGGTAATAAAAGCGATCGAGGAGGTACAGCACCTTGCACCCCTTCACAACCCACCAAACTTAGCAGGGATCAGAGGAGCCCAAAAGGTACTTCCCAATGTACCACATGTAGCAATATTCGACACAGCTTTTCATCAAACCATGCCAGAGCATGCCTATTTATACGCAGTACCCTACGAATGGTATGAGAAATATGGCGTAAGAAGATACGGGTTCCACGGTACAAGCCATCTTTATGTGTCAAAAAGAGCCGCAGCGTTGTTGGGTAAACCTGCCAAAGAATGCAACATCATCACGATGCACATAGGTAACGGCGTATCTCATACCGCAATCAAAAATGGGGTGTCTGTGGATACTTCCATGGGGCTCACCCCTCTTGAGGGTGCAGTGATGGGGACAAGATGCGGCGATTTGGACCCAGCCGTACCACTTTTTATGCAGCAACAACTCAGTCTCGGACCAAAAGAGATGGACAACCTGCTCAACAAAAAATCCGGTATTTTGGGTATCACAGGCAAATACACCGATAGAAGAGATGTAATTGCTGGCAGCGAACAGGGTGACAAAAGATGTCAACTTGCCCTCGAAATAGAGGCCTACAGACTAAAAAAGTATATAGGTGCATACTATGCTGTTTTAGGAAGAGTGGATGCCATCGTATTTACGGCAGGGGTTGGTGAAAATGCTTGGTTGATCAGGGAAAAAGCACTACAAGGGCTTGAGAATTTAGGAATTGTCATAGACTTTGAAAAGAACAAAAAGACATACAGCAAATCAGGGGAAACAGAGATATCCACTCCTGATTCAAAAGTAAAAGTATTCGTAATACCTACAAACGAAGAATTAGTGTTCATAGAAGATGTTGTGGCAATATTAAATGGCACTTACAAAGACCACACAGAACATCAGTACACTTTCCTAAAATAAGACAAATCTGGGGTATATGCCCCAGATTTTCTATTATTTATTAACTACTTATAATTGATGACAATAAAGCAATAAAAAAGTTATTGACATTTATCTAAAAATTTTGTAATGAATTCATCCCTCGCGGGTGTAGCTCAGCTGGTAGAGCGCGACCTTGCCAAGGTTGAGGTCACGGGTTCGAGTCCCGCCACCCGCTTTCTTCTAACCAACCAAAATTTCCACTCAAAAGCAACATTTTTCTTGAAATTCTTTCTCTATCATATTAAAATACAGAAAAATTCTTTAGGGAGTATGTATGGCTGATTTAAAAGTTGACTTTATGGGGCTCAAGCTAAAAAACCCTTTGATTGTAGGAAGCTCCACTATGACAAAACATATAGAAGGCTTAAAAAAATCCGAAGAGGCTGGAGCAGGTGCCGTTGTACTTAAATCCCTTTTTGAAGAAGAGTTGTCAACTGAGATAGCCTTTGCCGATGACTACCACCCCGAAGCTTTTGAATACTTTTTAAACGATACAAGTAAACTTTACGGTTCCACAAAATACTTAGATTTTATTAAAGATGCCAAAAAGGAGCTTTTCATACCTGTCATCGCAAGTGTAAACTGCTTGGGTGGTAAATGGTGGGTAGATTACGCAAAACAGATCGAAGATGCCGGTGCTGATGCATTAGAACTTAACATTGCTTACATACCTTTTAGTGTAAACGAAAACCCAAGAGACATTGAGAAAAAGTATGTTGATATCGTTCATTCGGTGCGAAATGCCATCAAAATGCCTATTGCTGTGAAAATCGGATACTATTTTACATCTGTCCCATTGATGGTAAAGGAGCTTAAAGATGCTGGTGCAAACGGTATCACCATGTTCAACAAATTTTTCAGAATGGCAATCGATGTTGAACATATGAAGTTTCAGGGGTTAGAAGTTTATAGTTGCATCGAAGAAACTTATCAGGTACTTAGATATGTAGCAGTTTGTAGTAATCAGGTAAAGATAGATATATCATCAAGCACAGGAATACACAACTCTAACATAGCTTTACAGCACCTTATGGCAGGAGCGAAAACTTTTCAAGTTGTATCTGCAATCTATAAAAAAGGCTTCGGTATCATTCCGGAGATCATAAAAGATATAAATGAATACTTAGACAGAAAGAATTTTAAAACTGTAAACGATATAATCGGTATTGCATCTAAATTTGATGGCGGTTTTAAAGCCTTCGAACGAATTCAATACATGAAATATGCAGGAGACAGGTATTAGAGTGAATGTTTGAATTCCTCTACGATACCAATAGGATAGTTGTATTTTTTTTAACCGTTATAAGAATAAGTGGCATTATATTTACCGCACCCGTTTTTGGTAGCGAAATTATTTCAGCAAGAATAAAATTGTTTTTGTCAATTCTCATGGCAATTTTGATCTTCCCATTTGTCCCCCTTGTAGACCTCACAAAGGCAAATAATTTATTGATAATATTAATCATAATAAAGGAACTCCTAATAGGTATTGCAACAGGATTAATTGCAAGGTTCCTCTTTGTAGGGGTTCAATTTGGCGGGCAGATAATAGGTACACAGATGGGATTTGGTATTGTAAATGTCCTTGATCCCC
>FMSI01017212.1_pt1 | contig 11973 bp, 11 predicted proteins | sample 1504471 | NCBI WGS metagenome assembly FMSI01 (sample SAMEA4475357, study PRJEB15587) | soil metagenome | biome: Soil; feature: Field | place: India | collected 2015-03-11 | depth 0 m
TAATAAATATCGCACCCTTCCGACCATATCAAGGAAAACTCACGCGCTAATTCTGGTGACGAACGCAGATAATCAAAACTTTGCATTTGCAGGACCAGTTCAAGTTGAAGCAGACGGACAAGAGTTCGGTCACCGTCCCATGCAGACACAAGTTGCAACAATTGACGCGTCTGTTGGAGCAATATGTCTTTGCTACTGTAAGCACACTGCACAACATCGCTTGTAAATTTAAAAGCAAGGGTTATATGCCATACATGAATGCCGAAAGGCTCCTCATCTAAGTGTTGAGCCATTCGTAGCAAGGTGATGCATTCTTCCAAAGCCTTTTCGGCTTCTCCGTCTTGAATGTGTAATAACGCTTTTGTTCTCAGCAAACGCATCAGCGACCGTAGGGGAGAAATGTGTCGGAACTCAGTATTATAGGGATAGGGTTGAAATTTCACCCATCGGGCGTTTGGAAGTTGACTTGCTTGCTTTGTTAACTCAAAGACTTTTCGGCATCTTTTTAGAAGGCGGCGAACTTTCGTTTTGTCCGTTGGGCGACCAGCTGAAAAATTGTCAAGAATCATCTGTTCGTCTTCTGAAAACTTTGGCAGCGCTTTGATGGCTTGTTGATAAACTGTTGCGGCGTTTAAAGATGACGGGATCGGTGGCACTATTTCTTCGTAACTTGCGGGTTCTCCTGCTGCTTTAATGGCTTGTATCTCTTCCGCTAACTTAACGAAAGGTAGGCGATACTGCCGCCAAAATAGATAGCCCAATGAAAGGCACACAACCACGATGATAATCAACCAATTTTGCCCACGCATTGCTGGTCACCGTTATCCTTATGCCAAAGTCATTGGGGCGTTTACCATCTGTTGCAACGCAGATACCAACATCTTTGCCAACACATCTTTGTCAATACTTCTGTTGTCCTCCTTGCCTGACGATCGTGTTAGACTACTTTCTGACCGGTCAACCGCTCCCTGAAGAAGCAAAGCATTGTCAATTGTCGTTAATCAAGAACCCAACCGACAAAGTTCGTGCCATAGGAAAACCTGTGGGAATGAGGTGAAAGTATCATGGCAAAACGAGCGTTGCTTTCCGTTTGGGACAAACGAGGGGTTGTTGAGTTTGGTGAGGGTTTGCGGGATTTGGGATTTGAGTTGATTTCAACGGGCGGGACTGCAAGGGCGCTGCGGGATGCAGGTTTGCCTGTAACTGAAGTGCAAGAATTCACGAAATTCCCAGAAATTCTGAACGGTCGGGTCAAAACCATCCATCCTTTCATCGCTGCCGGAGTCTTGGCTCGCAGAGATGTTCAAGCCCACAGGAATGAACTTGAGCAGTTGGGAATTTCAACTATCGACCTTGTCGCTGTCAACCTATATCCGTTCCGAGAAGTTGTTCGTCAAGGTGTAGACGAGCTGAAGGCGTTGGAACACATTGACATTGGCGGGGTGACACTTCTGCGGGCAGCAGGGAAAAATTACCGCGATGTCATCGTTGTCTGCGACCCTAACGACTACCCCCAAGTTTTGCGATGGCTTCAGGATGGTGAAGTGCCTTTAAAAGTTCGGGCGGAGTTGGCTCTGAAAGCCTTCGCTCACACTGCCGCTTACGACGCTGCCATTTTAACTTACTTTCGCTTGCAAACTGGAATTCAATTCCCGCAGGAATTGGCGTTCGGTTTCGTTAAGCGAATGGATGTTCGCTACGGTGAAAACCCTCACCAACAGGGGGCATTCTACATTGACCCCCTTTCGGAAGTCCCAAGCTTAGGGACAGCAATTCAACTCTCGGGCAAAGAGTTATCGTTCAACAACATCGCCGATTTAGACGCTGCTCTCAACCTTGTCCGTGAATTTGATCAACCTGCAACCTGCATCATCAAACACACCAACCCGTGCAGCGTGGCAATTGGCGAAACTTTAGCGGAAGCCTTTGCAAAAGCGAGAGATGCTGACCCTGAAGCTCGTTTCGGTGGCATCGTAGGTGTCAACAGAAAAGTTGATGTGGAAACTGCAGAGGAAATTCTCGTGCAGGGAAGTTTCTACGAAGCCATCATAGCGCCAGATTACGACCCAGAAGCGCTGGAACGAATTAGAGCCCGCAAAGGTTGGGGTGAGACCATCCGCATATTGAGCCTGCAGATGAGAGACTTACCCTTGACGCCTGTTTCCTGCTCCGTTGAATTGGTCGTCAGGTCAGTCTCAGGTGGTTTGCTCGTTCAAACTGCCGATGTGGAAGATGTATCAGCAGAACAGTGGCAAGTCGTTACCGAACGAGCTCCGACAGAGAACGAACTGCGAGATTTGAAGTTTGCATGGAAAGTTGTCAAGCATGTCAAAAGCAACGCTATCGTGATAGCAAAAAATGGAACGACGGTTGGGATCGGAGCAGGGCAAATGAACCGTGCTTTCTCAGTGAAAATCGCCATTGAGTTGTCGGGTGAGCGGGCGAAAGGATCTGTGCTTGCAAGCGACGCCTTTTTCCCTATGCCAGACGGTCCTGAAATCGCCGCTCAATCGGGCATAACAGCCATTGTGCAGCCTGGCGGCAGCAAACGCGACCCCGATGTCATCGCTACATGCAACCGCTACAGTGTTGCGATGGTGTTTACAGGTGTAAGGCATTTTAGGCATTGATGCAGGTTATAATGAGCAGGATAGAAGGTGCAATGCGTCTCTGGCACTGTGTAGTTGGACTTCCGTTTGTTTTTACCAATGGTTGCGGAACGAAGAGATTGAACTTATTGCGTCATTGCTTTTTGGCTTTAACTATTTGGAAAGGTGAGTCTCCTGACGGACCTAAGTCTGAGAACGGGACGAGGTTCAATAAATCGGCAGTTCGGCAAATCGGCAGGTCGGAAAATGGACAATCGGCAAATCGGAAAATCAGCAGGTCGGCAATTCGGCAAATCGGTAGGTTGATAGTTGTTGCAAGTAAATGGTCAATGGGAAGGCTGCTCTCCTGAACAGTCGAAAATGGGAGGGTGAGGATCCCACCAAACTTTGTTATGCGCTATTGCGAAAGAAGTTTATCGTTCGTTTCAGTCCCTCCTCAAGGGAGATTGTTGGTTGGTATCCGAGCAGTTTTTGGGCTTTTGTGATGTCGGCGAGCGAATGGCGGACATCGCCGGGGCGAGGTGGTGCGTAAATTGGTTCAATGTGGTCAACACCTATCAATGAACGGATGAGCCGGAAAAGTTCGTTGACAGAAGTTTGCTTGCCTGCACCGACATTGAAAACTTCACCAGCAACGCTTTTCCCTTTAGCAGCGAGCAGGTTTGCTTGAACGCAGTTTTCCACGAAAGTGAAATCACGAGTTTGCTCACCATCGCCATATATTGTCGGCGGTTCGCCTTTAAGCAACGCCGTGATAAAACGAGGGATGACAGCAGCATATTGGGAAGTGGGGTCTTGACGAGGTCCAAAGATGTTGAAGTAGCGCAAACTCACTGTCTCTAAACCGTAAAGTTCCCGAAAGAGCCTGCACAAATGTTCGCCCACGAGTTTGCTGAGGGCATAAGGCGATTTAGGGTTCGGCATCATGTCTTCCTTCTTGGGAAGTGTCGGGGTGTCTCCGTAAACTGAAGATGAAGAAGCGAAAACAAGGCGACGAACGCCTTCGTCACGAGAAGCAAGAAGCAAAAGTAAAGCCCCTGTGGTGTTAACCTGATGCGTAGTCAATGGGTCTTCAACCGAACGGATGACGGAAGGGATTGCACCTTGATGGAACACGATTTCAACCCCTTGCACCGCTCGCCTCACGGTTTTCGCATCGGTCAGGCTGCCCTCAATCAATTCAATTGCGTTCCTCTCAAGCAGATGGGCGATATTCTCTCGTTTCCCTGTAGAAAAATCGTCAAGGATGCGGACCTTCGCTCCCAATTGAACAAGTTTGTCAACGAGGTGCGAACCGATGAAACCTGCACCGCCTGTTACCAGAACCGAAACACCCTGCCATTCCTTCACGCTTCATCCCACTCCCTTCCGTAAGTTGTTGTCAATTACCTACCGGTCATCACCATTTTCTGGCGTTCGTAAGCGATGACTCGTTCCAAAATTCCGTTCAAGTCAAGGGTTGGTTCATAGCCGATGGCTTGACGGATTTTTGAGATATCGGGGACGCGGTAGCGAATGTCTTCAAAATCCGGACCATAAGCGAGTTCATAAGGCACATACACGATTTCCGAGTTGCTGTTTGTCATTTCTTTCACTTGGTGGGCAAGTTCCTCAATCGTTATGGGTTCGTCGTTGCCGACATTGAAAATTTCTCCTTCAAGTCCTGGTGTTTCCATCAGACCGATGAGGGCGCAAACGGTGTCACCGACCCAGCAAAAACTTCTCAACTGTTTGCCATCGCCGTAAACGGTAATCGGTTCACCTCTCAAGGCTTGTTGGACGAAGCGAGGAATGACCATCCCATAGGCTGGACTTTGCCTCGGTCCGACAGTGTTGAAGATACGGGCGATGACGATGGGCAAACCCTTTTGATGCCAATAAGCGCGCGCAAGGTATTCGTCAATGGCTTTTGAACAAGCGTAGCCCCAACGAAGGGCTGTGCCCAAAGTGACGTTATCGTTCTCAGAGAACTTTGCTCGCTCGTTTTGAACATCCTTACCGTAAACTTCCGAAGTTGAAGCAATTAAGACTTTGCACCCGAACCTCAGTGCCAATTTGAGAACATTCTCCGTGCCTCTGACATTGGTTTCAAGAGTCCCGAGTGGGTCTTGAACGACCAACTTAACGCCAACGGTAGCAGCAAGGTGATAGATTTTGCGACAGTGGCTCATTGCCTCGGCGAGCCTTTGCTCGTCAAGGATGCTGCCTTCAATGAAGTGAAAGTGAGGGTTATCAAACAAGTGCCAAATGTTTTGCAAGTTTCCTGTTGACAGATTGTCCAACACCCAAACTTCCTCGTTCCGATCAAGTAACGCTTCAACGAGGTGTGAACCTATGAACCCAGCACCACCAGTTACCAAAATTGCCATCAAAAACACGCTCCTTTCCCACAGTGAATTTCCGCAAAGACTGTTGGTGAATTGTCGTTTCAAATTGCTTATTGCCATACTTGCCTTCAGATTTCAAGCCCAAGTTCCTGCCTGAAATATGGAATTGTCCTTTCAATCGCTTCCCTCAGTGAGACTTTTGGCGACCAACCCAGAATTTTTTTCGCTTTGGTTATGTCTGGGCGTCGCTGTTTTGGGTCGTCTTTAGGCAAAGGACAGAAAACGATTGGACTCTCACTTCTTGTGACCTCCTTAACCAAGTGGGCGAATTCAAGGACAGTGATTTCCTCTGGATTGCCCAGATTGAAAACCCTTGACAATTCGTCGGCATCTTCAGGCGGTGTCCATTCCATCACTTTCATCACGCCATCAATCAAATCGTCAACATAGCAAAAACTTCTCGTCTGAGAACCATCGCCGTAAACTGTGATTGGCTCGCCCTTAAGGGCTTGAGAGATAAAGTTTGGGAACACACGACCATCATCAAGTCTCATGCGTGGTCCGACAGTGTTGAAGATGCGGACAATTCGGACATCAACACCATGTTGTCGCCAATAAGCCATTGTCAACGCCTCTGCAAATCGCTTCGCTTCATCGTAGCATGACCTCGGTCCTATCGGGTTGACATTTCCCCAGTAACTTTCAGGCTGCGGGTGAACTTCTGGGTCACCGTAAACTTCCGATGTTGAAGCCAAGAGGAACTTAGCCTTGTGAGCCTTGGCGAGCCCAAGCATGTGGTAAGTTCCAAGCCCACCGACTTTGAGGGTGTGGATTGGGTTGGCTGCGTAGTCTTTGGGACTTGCTGGGCTCGCAAAATGGAGCACCCAGTCAACTTTCTCGGCGGTGTAAAAAGGTTGCGTGATGTCGTGGCGGAAGAAAATGAACCAAGGATGGTCAAGCAGGTGGGCGATATTCTTTTCGCACCCAGTTAACAAACTGTCAAGGCAGATGACGGTGTGACCCTCCGAGATCAAGCGGTCACAAATGTGAGACCCAAGGAAACCTGCTCCACCCGTGACTAAAACCCACATTTGATGTCACCCTTGGCAAGTTTGTTTAAAGCCGTGTTTCAAACTTTGCAAAAACTTGCTGTTTCAAGTTCGCCTTTCAAGGATAACACACTCGCTTGAGCATAGAGCAAATGGACGCATTGTTTCAAGCGATGTTGTGTGAGGCGTGACAAAATAAAACTTGAATTGCCCGCGAGGTGATTCTCATGTCCTTGCGGAAAGAGCCAGTCCTTACAGAACGGCGAAAGCGGATCTTGGGAGCGGTTGTTGACTTGCATGTTAAGACAGCGCAGCCTGTAGGTTCAAAGGCTGTTGTTTTGGAGTATCGGCTTAACATCAGCCCAGCAACGGTTCGTTTGGAGTTTGGAGTGCTGGAGCGAATGGGTTTGATTTTTCAACCCCACACTTCCGCAGGTCGTGTCCCTTCCGACTTTGGCTACCGCGTTTTTGTTGACGAGGTCTTGAACATCCGCCCTTTACCACCGCACAGGCTTCGTCTTTGGGAGCAGCGATTGATGCAGCGTTACGGTGAAGCCAGAGATTTGCTGAGAGCGGCTTGTCAATTGCTTAGTCAATGCACTGATTACGCTTCATGGACAATTTTGCCACGCCGTGAAGTGGAAGTCGTTAGAGGTGTTCATTTTAGTGTCCTCCCAGACCGTCGTGTTGTCGCAGTGCTCTGGGGGCATCGACTAATTCACAAAGCCTTCATTGTATCGGAATCCTTTGAGCCAAGCCAGTGGCAACAGGCTGCCAACTGGCTGAACAACCGTTTGAACCAAGTTCCCCTTTCAAAATTGCTTCAAACTGATTGGTCGCAATGGGAGACACCGGAAACTTCACGCAGTTCGATTTTCCCTCTCGCTTTCAAGTTAGTGCAAAAGTTAGCGGAAGAGGTTTGGCAATCTGAAGTTTGTATGGAGGGTCTATCTCGGCTCTTGAGTGAACCTGAGTTCCAGAACTTAGAGCGAGCCCAACGCCTCATTGCTTTTTGGGAAAACCCGCAGAAATTAGCTGTTTTGTGCGAATCGTTAATGGACAAGGTGACTTCTCCTATCCCGAAAGCACAAGTTGCTATCGGGGCAGAAATTCCGTTTGCAGAACTTTGCGATTGCAGCATAGTCGCAGCATCATGTTTCGCTGGCAGTTACCCATTCGGAATGATAGGGATTCTCGGACCGAAGCGGATGAGGTATTCCAATGCAATCCCGACTGTTGAAGGCATTGCCACTTTAGCGTCGCAGGCGTTGACAGCGATGCTGAGTTGAAAAAGAAGTGGCATAATCAACGAGGTGAAAAATTTTTGCCCTTTCGCTCGGGGGAGTGGTGATGGTCAAGCAAAAAGAGCGCTTCGCCGCTTTGGAGGAGTTACATCAACAAGTTTTGGTTTGCACAAAGTGCCCTTTGGCAAAGGGAAGAACTCAAGCAGTTCCCGGTGAGGGCAATCCCAACGCGAAAGTTATGTTTGTTGGGGAAGCGCCGGGCGAACAGGAAGATGCTCAAGGGCGACCTTTCGTTGGTCCTGCAGGAAGATTCTTGAACGAACTTCTGGCCTTAGCTGGGTTAAGCCGAGAAGAAGTTTTCATCACAAACACTGTCAAGTGCCGACCACCAAACAATCGGACACCGAGTAACGAGGAAATGGCGGCATGTCACCCTTATTTGGAAGCGCAAATTGCCCTCATCCAACCCAAAGTGATTTGCCTGCTTGGCGCAGCGGCTTTGAAAGCGGTTTTGCCAGAATTGAAGATGACCATATCTCAAGTTCACGGACAAGCCTTTACGAAAAGTGGCATCATTTTTGTCCCTTTGTTTCATCCAGCAGCAGCACTACATCAACCCAGGTGGAAAGAAGTGCTAAGGCAAGACATGCTCAAACTCAAAGGACTACTATCTCAAGTCTTGACAGAAGAAGAGCGACATTCAGTTTCACGGAGGTGAAAAGAAACATGGCAGGGCACTCCAAATGGCACAACATTCGCGTCCGAAAGATGAGGCAAGACTTGGTTCGCGGAAGGCTCTTCAGCAAACTTGCCCGCGAGATTACTATCGCTGCTCGCTTAGGTGGCGGCGACCCAGATTCCAATCCGCGACTCAGGGCTGCCATTGACAGAGCCAAAGAACACGGAATGCCCATGGATAACATTGAACGAGCCATCAAAAAGGGAACTGGCGAACTGGAGGGTGAACAATACGAAGAGGTCGTTTATGAAGGTTACGGTCCAGGTGGAGTTGCCATTTTAGTTGAAGCGTTGACAGATAACCGAAACCGAACAACTTCAGAACTGAGACGGCTTTTCCAAAAGCATGGTGGAAGCCTCTCAGAAGCAGGGAGTGTTGCTTGGGTCTTTGAGAAAAAGGCACTTGTGGTCGTAGATGCTAATCTCGTAGATGAGGACTCAATTATTGCCTGCGCCTTGGACGCTGGTGCTGATGATGTCCAGCGTAAAGACGGAACTTACGAAATTGTCGCAGAACCAAAACAACTCCAAGCCATCAAGACCGCTCTTGAGCAAAGGGGGATACCTTACCAACTGGCTACCATCACCAATTTGCCAAAAACCTTTGTTCAGATTGAAGGTGAAGAGGCGCGCAAGTTGCTGGCTTTGCTCCGCGACTTGGAAGACCACGATGATGTTCAAATTGTCAGCGCCAACTTTGATGTCCCAGATGAACTGCTTGAAGAGATGGGCGAAGCCGCATGATAGCAAATTTCAACTCGGTTGCAAAACAGGAATCAAGTGACCGCAGCAATTGTCAAGGAGGTGCACTTTTCATGCGTATCGTTCAAGTTCTCCTCTCCGTTGCCCTGTCAATTGGGCTTTTGGGCTGCGGGGGACGGAAACCTATTGCTGTAGTTAGCGGCAGGGTCATCACTTACGGCGACTTCAAGGAAACGATGGAGCGTTATTACGGCGCGAGAACTTTGAGGTGGCTGATACAATATCAACTTTTGTTCCTCGCAAACGAAAAGCACAAGTTGGTCAGCGACAAAGAAGTTGAACGCGAGTACAAGAACTTCATGCGCCTCAGCGGCTTTGAGGACGAGCGGCAATTCCTCGCTTTTTTGGCACGGCAGGGGATGACAAAAGAGGGTTTGCTTGATAACATCAAATACGACCTCATTTTGCTGAAGTTGAGGGAGAGGCAAACGAAGGTTGACGACAAAACCCTTGAGCAATTTTTCAAACAAAACTTGCCAATGTTCGCTCAACCACCAACAGGTGAACCTCCAACTGTCCGTTGTTTTTTGTTTCAAAGCCGCGATAAGGGGCAATTGGAAAAAGTCAAGGCTTTGATTGAGAAAGGAGAGGATATTCGGCAAGTCGCCTACGACTTCTACAAGGACAATCCTCAACTAAGAAGCACGAGGGGAGAAGTGACAATCACGATGCCAATCGTTTACGATCCCCACAACCCTCCCATGCCGCCCTCTCTAATGAGATTGCTTGGTCAGGACGCTCCCTTGAACAAATTGCACGGACCAATTTTCATTCGGGAAGCAAATTTCTGGGTTCTGGTCAAAGTTCTGGAGCGGAAAAGACCGTTCGTTTTGCCCTATGAAGAAATTAAGCGTGAGGTCAAAGCAGCATATGTCCAATTTTTTGGTCCTCCCCCTGAGATGATTTTCCAACAACTTGCTAAGGAGTTTGCCGTCTCCATTCGTGACCCGAAATTTAAGTTCCTTGAGGACGAGATCAGGACAAGAACAATGATTGAGCGACCCTCTACCTTCCAACCGCCTGCGGAAGCACCAAGTTTGACGAAGCCGCCAAGCCAAGAAGGAGGGAGGCTGGAGCAGCGTGAGCAAAGCGCACAGTAAGGAAGACAAAGAGAAGGGAGCGAGGGGTAGACAAAAGGGACAAGAAAGTTCAATTCAAAGCACTAAACGAATTGGCGAGTTATTTGAGGAACTGGTGCAAGTGATGGCTGCATTGAGGGGACCAAACGGATGCCCTTGGGATAAGGCTCAAACCCACGAAAGCATCAAGCGAAATACGATTGAGGAAGCATATGAGGTTGCCAGCGCAATTGAGGAAAACAACCCAGAAAAATTGTGCGAAGAGTTAGGAGACCTCCTGCTTCAAGTCGTCTTCCATGCACAAATGGCGAGCGAAGCGAATCGCTTCAACATCTACGATGTGTTAGAGGGATTGGTTCAAAAGTTGATTGGGAGACATCCACATGTCTTCGGTGAGAGAAAAGTTGAAACGCCCGAACAGGCTCTTGCTCAATGGGAGAGCATGAAGGCGAATGAACGGGAACAATCATCCATGTCCTTGATGGATGGATTGGCGTGGTCTTTGCCTTCCTTAACGCTTGCCCATCACGCTCAAAAGCGAGCGGCGCAAGTCGGGTTCGATTGGAACGACCCACTACCAGCGCTTGACAAACTTAAGGAAGAAATCTCGGAAGTTGAAAGTGTGTTAGTCAACGATAGGTCAAACAAGGAAAGGCTTGAAGACGAAATTGGTGACTTGCTTTTCGCTTCCGTAAATGTCGCCCGATTGTCAGGCGTGGATGCAGAGATAGCTTTGAGAGATGCAGTTCGCAAGTTCGTTACTCGCTTCAAGGCAATTGAGGAAACAGCAAAGCAGCAAGGCAAATCCCTTGCCGAGATGGAACTTGAGGAAATGGACACAATTTGGGATGAGGTGAAAAAGAAAGGGCAGTGACTTCACCTTTGACAACAGCAACAACTGTGCTAAAATAGTTTGCGCTGTCCGAAAGAAAAGTCAATGGAGGTGTTTGATTGCGTGGCAGGTTTACGAAAAGTGAAAATCAATTGGGAATTGTTGCGTTCTTTTGACCCTACACCCCTTTTGACGCTGGAACAGGAGTTGGAAGAAGCCGTTCGGCAAGAATACGAGGAAAGGCAAATCGCTTACTTGACAAAGAAGAAGGAATCAAAGCGCCGACGCCGTCGCAGTGCAGCAACCACTGTCGCAGAAGAGACGGCGGCAGTCTCACTTTAATGGCGGCGTAGCTCAGTGGCAGAGCACGCGGCTCATAACCGCGGGGTCCAGGGTTCGAATCCCTGCGCCGCCACTATCCCCAACTTAGACATAGGGGCGAGATAAAATGGAACACTTGCGAGAAAAGCCATTGACACCGCCAATCGTTGACCTGGACTGGATTCGCCAACTGGTCGCTTTGGTTGAAAGGGAAGACTTGTCGGAGTTGATAGTTAGTCAAGGCGAAGTCACTATTATCGTTAGAGGAAAAAGTTACCGTCCAGCAAATTTGATCGGGATTGCACCGAATACTCAATCTGTGGCGCCGTCGGAAACTTTGAGCGAAGTCGGGGAACAGGAAACCAAATTGCTTGAAACTGTCCCTGATGAACGACTGTTTCACATAACTGCTCCCTTGACAGGAGTTTTCTATTCTCGCCCTCGCCCTGATGTCCCACCATTCGTTACCATCGGAAGTGAAGTTGAATCTGAGCAAGTTGTCGCCTTGGTTGAGGCGATGAAGTTTTTCAATGAAGTCAGGAGCGAAGTGAGGGGAATCGTTAGGGAAATTGTCCCCAAGGATGGGCAATTAGTCAAGCATGGAGATACATTGATCGTTCTGGAACGGATAGATTGATACGGAGGCGAACGAAGAGATGACTGCAATCGTTCAACGAAGAATGCTCATCACCCTCATTGTCGGCTTGACGGCTTTTTTGGTCGCTTTCAAACCAGTCAAACTTGGTCCATTTGAAGAGTTTCGCATTGAATTGAGGATGCGTTACCGTTTCGTTGAACCTTTCTCTCAATTGGCTAAAGAGCAACCAATGGAGCAGGTGGTTCGGGAAATTTTGGAGGAGGTGAAGTTTGACAAACCCGAATTTGTAAGCACAGAAACTGTTGGTGAACACCTTCTCGTCATTGAAGACGATGCCGCAGTTACCATGTCCGAAGCCTTAAAGCGGCAGGCGCAAATTGATGCTATCATCAAAAAGCGCTTTCCCAAAGCCCA
>FMSI01036979.1_pt1 | contig 11973 bp, 12 predicted proteins | sample 1504471 | NCBI WGS metagenome assembly FMSI01 (sample SAMEA4475357, study PRJEB15587) | soil metagenome | biome: Soil; feature: Field | place: India | collected 2015-03-11 | depth 0 m
AACTCGCCATAAAACTGAAATACACCTTCCTCTCGCTAGCGCTTGACAAAAGCCCACTTCTGTTGTATAATATTACTGTGTGAAAATTATTTTCACTCAATAAAAAATTCTTTCCCCTCCTTGGAGGTATTTATGACCACTCCAATAGACGCCCTGTCAAAGATTCTCCAAACAGGCGTCATTGCCATAATGCGCGCCCAGAGTTCCGAGCAGTTGCTGGCTGCCGCAGAGGCGATTCTGGCTGGCGGCGTGGATGTTATAGAAGTAACGATGACCACCCCTGGCGCGCTGGATACGATCCGGCAGGCTGTTGCCATGTATGGTGAGCGGGTGGCCTTTGGTGCTGGGTCGGTATTGGATGCGGAAACGGCTCGTTCGGCCATATTAGCCGGTGCACAATTTATTGTCTGTCCAACTCTTAGCCTGGAGACAATCCGAATCTGCAAGCGGTACAGCGTACCGGTCGTCCCGGGTGCCTATACCCCCACGGAAATCCTTACGGCCTGGGAAGCAGGTGCGAACCTGGTGAAGGTTTTCCCGGCAGAAGTGGGCGGTCCGGCTTATATTAAAGCTATTAAAGCTCCTCTTCCTCAGATCCGACTGGTCCCTGTGGGTGGAGTGGATTTAAACACTACCGCCGAATTTATCCGCTCAGGTGCGGCGGCTGTGGGAGTGGGCAGTGCTTTGATCAATCAAAAGTTGCTGGATGAGGGGAACTTCTCTGAAATCACTCGGCGGGCTGCCCGTTTTCGCGAAGAAGTAGAAAAAGGACGCTCCCAGAGGGGGTGAAGATGATTGAGCGCCATGTCACCTTTGACGTAATCCCGGAAAAAGCGAAAGAGTTTGAGACTTTCTTTGTGGAAGAATATCGTCCGGCCATGGCACAAACGCCGGGTTTTGTTCAGGCCAGCCTGTTGCGTGCCCAGGAGGAGGTTGGCCGATACGTTATGGTTCTTCGTTTTGATTCCACTGAATCCGCTGCAGCCTGGCGTGCCTCCGAAGCCCATCAGGCTCTCCGCCCCAAATTGAGCACTTTTCATCAGGGAACCACCCTCGTCGTTTTTGATGTTATCGCCTGATGGGGGGAAGTAATGCGTGGTAGCAGGAACAGCGATCAGTATAACATTCGGGTTCTAGATCGCGGCATCCAGTTATTGACTCTCCTTTCTGATGGACGGCCCCGCACATTGACAGAGATCAGCGAGGAAATCGGCTTCAGTAATAGCACAGCCTTTCGTTTATTGGTAACCCTTACAAGCCATCACCTGGTGGAGCGCGATCCAAAGGACGGTCGCTATCGGCTTGGGCTGAGGTGCCTGGAATTAGCTCGGGCTTATCACGACAGCAGCGACTTGCGCCAGATTGCATTGCCTGAACTAGAGAAATTGCGCGACGAAACGGGCGAAACGGTCCATTTGGCTATTCTGGATGAAATGGAGGTCGTTTATCTGGAGAAATTGCACGGGCATCATGCGATTGGTCTGATGTCCTCCAGGGTTGGCGCGAGGTTGCCTGCATACTGCACCGGCCTGGGGAAAATTCTTCTCGCTTACGCCAACCCTGAAGAGGTGCGAGATCACTTTGCCCAACGAGAACTACACCGGTTCACTCCTGAAACGATAACCGAATTATCGGATCTAATGCGTCATTTGGAGCAGGTGCGTATCAGCGGATACGCTCTGGACCGGGGAGAGCATGAGGTGGAGGTTCGCTGTGTGGCTGCACCGGTTTTTGATGCGGATGGCAAAGTGATCGCTGCGATCAGCGTTAGCGGACCAGCCAGCCGGATGGACCCCATAGAAGCCAACAATGCCCTGATAGAACGGACGTTACAGGCTGCACAAACCATTTCGGCAAAACTGGGCTATCGATATGCGATCTCCAAACCCCAATTCTCCCAGGGAGGAAAGAATGCGTAAGGTGATCCTTCCGCGTGAAAGGGAGCCTTCTCCCGATATCCTGAAGGGATTTCAGGAACTTTTGAAAGTTTACAGCCCCTCTTGTGTGGTAGCGGATGCCCAGGAGCGGGCCGGTGTGATGCGGAGTTATCTCCGGCCGCTGATCCCGGAGGCCCGCTTTGTTGGACCTGCTTTGACGGTACGCCTGGAGCCGGGGAACCAGGTGGATTGTCTGGATGCACTTTCAGTGGCTCGGCCCGGAGATGTTATTGTTGTAGATGCGGCGGGCGAGACCGAGACCTCCGTATGGGGAGGCCTGATGTCTCGCCTATGCAAAGTTAAGGGGGTTGCAGGAGCTGTTGTGGACGGTGCGATCCGGGATACGGATGAAACCCGAGATATCGGATTCCCTATCTTTTACAAAGCCATTGTTCCTCGCTCCACCCACACACCCTACTCCGGTCGGATGGAACCTATTGAAATCAACGTTCCAATACAATGCGGAGGGGTATTAGTGAAGCCTGGAGACCTGGTCCTGGGCGATGAAATCGGCATTGTGGTTATTCCTTTAGAACAAGCAGCCGAGACGCTGGAACGGGCCCAGCAGCAGGCCGAGAAAGAGGAACAAACGAGGGCAAAGATTCAGGAAGGATGGTCGGTGGAAGAGTTGCTGGCAACCTTCGGCCGACTGTAATAGAACTCAGCACCACAATCAATTAGATTAAGGAGGTGTGCAAGAGGGAAGAGAAACAAGATGCCTGCTCAATTTTTACTCAATCCTCTTCTTTTGACCGGTTGACAAGGAGGATTAAACCATGGAAGGGGAGAAGAAGCAAACTATAAAACCAGGAGGACTCACGCGACGGGAGTTCCTGAAGGCAGGGGCAGTGGCTACTTCGGCTTTTCTGTTATCCCGATGCGCTCCCAAGCCTACTCCGACTCCGACGGCTACTGTCCCGCCCGTAGTAGGCGTGATAGAAGGTGCTACCCCCGAAGAACGCGCCCTCAACGGCATCCGGGCCCTCAAAGCGGCCGGGGTGGTGAAGGACGGAGATACCTTTGTGATTATGCACCACTCCGGTCAGCGCAATAACATTGTCCCTGCCCTGGAAGAGTGGAATCGGCTCACTGGTCTCAACTTCCGGAGCGCCGAGATCGGTCTGGAGGCGGACATCTATACCAAGGCTATGAGCGAAGCGGTTGTCCGCACCGGAGATTACGATATCTTCCTGACCTTCTGCAACTGGATCGGCGACATGGCGGAGGCTGGCCTGATCGTAGACCAGACCGACTGGTGGGCGAAGTACGATCCTGAAGTGGACCATGGGCCCAACCGGTATGTTCCGCCGCTGGACCGCTTTACTTCCCTCTACAAAGGCCGCCGCTACGCAATGGGGGCTGATAATGATACCTTCAGCCTCTTCTACCGCAAAGATATGATGGAAGACCCCAACGAGGCAAAGGCTTTTGAGGACCGGTACGGGCGTAAACTGGCGATCCCTCAGACCTGGAAAGAGTTTGACGAGTGGATCGCCTTTTTTGACCGTCCGGATCAGGGGATTCGCGGGGCCCACATGTATGCGGAGCGTTACTTTGCCTACACAGCCTGGGCTGCTCGCTTTGTCTCCAAGGGGGGAGCCTACTTTGATGACAATATGGACCCCCTCATCTATTCTGAAGAGGGTGTGACCGCCCTGGAGGAGCAGATCCGGCTCACCCAGCAGCATATGTGGCCCGATGCGGTGACCGGTGACTGGTCGGTGGCCTACAGCCGATTCCCTGAGGGTTCGGTCTTCTTTGCCTGGGCATGGCCCAGTTTGGGCAAGTGGGCACAGGACCCGCAGACCTCCAAGATCGCGGGCAAGGTGGGCTTTATGGACATCCCGGGCACCATGCACGATGGGGTCCTGGTGCGAGCCTGTCCTCATGTCGTGGGATGGAGTTTCAGCGTCTCGCGCTACGGCAAAGCCCCTGAGGCAGCCTATTGCTTCATCCAGTGGTTCTGTGGTCCTAAAGTCGGGTTGGAGGCCATCGCGCGAGTGGGCACACTGGACTGCTTCCGCGAGCCATGGTTTGATGCCGAACCCATGAAACAGGCTTACGGCGCGGAGTTCATGCCCGTCCTCCACAGCCTGGCTCAGAACGCGTTCCCCGACATCTCGCTGCGGGGAGCGGCAGAATATCTGGACGTGTTGAATCTGAACCTCCAGCAGGCCTTTGCTGGACAGAAAGATGCCGAGCAGGCCCTGAAAGACACCGCTGAGGCCTGGCAGAAAATCACTGACCGTATTGGCCGGCTGGGACAGATTGAGGCATGGCGGGGGGAGCGGCAGAACTACCCGCAGCCCATTCAGGACCTCTGGGCCAAACTGGGCCGGTTTAAGTAATTTCCCATGGTCTCATGGGAGCCACAGTGGAAGCAGGGCAGGAGTGCTGCCCTGCTTCCACTCCCCAAAAAACTCATTTTGGGAGAAATCATGACCGAATATGCACCATCTTTAGTCCGACCCGGCGTACGAACAGTTCTCTCCCGCGTGGAGCGGAAACTGAGCAGCGAGCGTGTGTTCGGCACAGCACTGATTGCTCCGATGCAACTTCTGCTCTGGTTTCTGCTGATCATCCCCACTTTGATCGTCGTTTATCTGAGTTTTGTCCGCTGGGAACCTCGCATGGGAGTAGACTGGTGGAATGCCCCCTTCGCTTTCCTGGGAAACTACGCCAGGGTGATTACAGATACCCGGTTCTGGGCAGCGGTAGGACGTTCAACAGGCATCGTGGTTGTAGCCGTTATCCTGGAATTCCTGATCGGAATGGGTCTGGCTCTCTTTTTCTCTCGTCCGCTCCCCGGTAAACGCATCATGACCTCTGCTATTCTCTATCCCATGATGCTGCCCTGGGTCGTCGTGGGCTTGTGCTTTTATCTTCTGTTTCTGGACCGGGGGCCTGTAAACTACGTTCTAACGCAAATCCTGAACCGTCCCATCAATATGGAGTGGTTCAAGCATCCTCCTCTGGCGATGACTACTATCATCCTGGCAGATGTCTGGCAATGGACCCCCTTTCTTTTCCTGATCCTCTATTCCGGCCTGGGGGCCCTCCCTAAGGAGCCGGTGGAAGCAGCCATGACACTGGGGGCCAGCCGATGGCAGATTTTCCGCCACATTACTCTGCCGATGCTGAAGCCGGTGATCTTGATTGCACTGGTCATCCGTAGCCTGGAAGCGTTCAAAATCTTTGATGTTGTGTTTATCATGACGGGAGGCGGACCTGGCACGGCCACGGAGACGATTTCGGTCTACATCTATCGTGTGGGCTTCGTCTTCGGACAACTTTCCTATGCGGCCGCTATGGCGGTGCTGATTCTGATTCTAGTAACCATGGTCACGCGGCTGAGCGTCCGCCCATTGGAACAGTAGGAGGAGCCATACCCATGCAAAAAACAAACTGGTCAAAAACCCTGGCCAGCGGTGTCCGCTGGTTGATTGGATTACTGGTTTGTATCGTTGTGATGTTGCCCATCACCTGGGTTTTATCCATTTCCATGAAACCCCCCGAAGAGTGGGTTGCTTATCCCCCTACGCTGGTCCCGGTAGAACCTACTTTCAGCAACTACATCGTTCTCTTCCAGCCAGGCAACCCGGTTGGCGGAATTGCCGAGATGGTCAGTTCAGCCGAGCCTGTAACTCGCGCGTTTATCAACAGTCTGATCGTGGTGCCTATTGCTACCGCTGCCTCAGTGTTGATCGGTTTCCTGGCCTCCTACGCGACGGTTCGCTTCCAGGCCGGCGGTGCGACCCTTCCCCTGTTCGTTCTCACCACGCGTATGTTTCCTCCCGTTGCCTTCGCGGTTCCACTGCTGGTGTACTTCCGAATGCTCAACCTGATTGACACTCAACTGGCGTTGATCCTGATGTACACGGGTTTCACCATTGCGTTTTCCCTCTGGATGATGCGGGGGTTCATTGAGGGCGTTCCCCGACATGTAGAGGAGGCTGCCATCCTGGATGGGGCATCTCCCTGGCGGGTTCTACTGACCATTACCTTGCCCCTGGTGCGCGGAGGGTTGGCAGCTACGGGCCTGTTTGTCTTTATCCTGAACTGGACAGAGTTCCTTCTGGCCCAGGTCTTTACTTCCCAGGAAGCAATCACAATTCCTGTGCAGGTGAGCCGCTACGTTGGCGCGGTGGGACGGTTCTACGGGCCGATGGCAGCCCTGGGAATTGTGGCTTCCATTCCAGTGGTCGTTATTGGTTACATCATCCAGCGCTACCTGGTCACCGGATTCACCTTTGGTCTGGTACGGGAGTAGAGCAATGGCCGATCAACAGAACGTGCTGATCCGCCTGGAGCGACTGCGCAAGGAATTCAACGGCGTCATCGCCGTAGAAGGCCTAGACCTGGATGTCATAGAGGGAGAATTTTTGTGCTTTCTGGGCCCCTCCGGTTGTGGAAAAACGACCACCCTTCGTATGATTGCTGGATTGGAAACACCCACTGCGGGGGACGTTTACCTGCGGGGTCGCCGGATTACCCACCTGCCGCCTCAGCAACGGAATGTGGGCTTTGTGTTTCAGAACTATGCCCTTTTTTGGCATATGACCGTATATGAGAATCTGGCCTTTGGCCTGCGCGTGCGGAATGTGGCACCAGCGGATATGGACCGCAAGGTGAAAGAAATTGCCGCCAGCCTGGAATTGACGGATGTACTCCACGAACGAGCGCGGCGATTGGACCTCAGCACTATGCAGCGGGTCGCGATGGCCCGCACTCTGGTTACAGATCCCGCAGTCCTTCTCCTGGACGAACCTCTGAACAACTTCCGCCCCGGCCTGCGGGAAGTGATGCGGGGAGAACTGAAACGCTGGCAGATGCACCTAGGACGCACAATGATTTATGTCACCCACGACCAGGAAGAGGCGATGACCATGGGCGACCGCATCCTGGTCATGAACGCGGGCCGTTGCGCTCAACTGGACACTCCTCGCCACATCTATGAACACCCAGCCAACCTGTTTGTGGCCAGTTTTATCGGGCGTCCACCTATGAACCTGATGAACGTCCGCTACACGGTGGAGGGAGAAAAGGCCTTTCTTGCGTGTGATTCCCTGCGGGTAGAGGTCACCCCTCTGCGCGAAAAGATTGAGCACGCCCTGGGAGGAGAAACGGAACTGGTCCTGGGTGTACGGCCGGAGCATCTCTCCTTCGGGCCGTTCCCGGAAGAGGGCTGGGTTCAATTTTCGCTTCCAGCAGTAGTGGATTTGGTTCAGCCACTGGCCCGGAAGAAGCTCCTCGACCTGAAAATCGGAGATGCGCTGATCAAGATGGTGGTACCGGGGACAGCCACGTTCCGCCAGGGTGAGCAGTTCTCCCTCGGTTTCCCGCTCCACCGCATCCATCTCTTTCACCGTATCACTGAGGAGGCAATTTTGTAATGGCATCTGTACAGGTCGTCAGTCTATTCAAGTCCTTTGGCAAAGTACAGGCTGTCTCTGGTTTAAGTTTTGAGGTGGCCGATGGCGAGTTTTTCTGCCTGTTAGGCCCTCCAGGAGCCGGAAAAACCACCACGCTGCGCCTGATTGCTGGCCTGGAAAAGCCCGATTCGGGCCAGATATGGCTGGGTGGGGAATCTATGAACGGGGTTCATCCTATGGACCGGGATGTGGCCATGGTTTTTGAAGACGTGGCCCTCTATCCTCACTGGACGGGTTTTGACAACATCGCTCACCCTTTGAGGCTGCGCAAAATCCCCGCTCCAGAGATCCGCCGACAGGTGATGGAAGTGGCAGAAATGCTGCACATTACGCATCTCCTGGACCGGAAGCCCGGGACTTTCAGTGGGGGCGAGCGGCGGCGGGTGGCGCTCGGCAGGGCACTGGTACGCCGCCCCCGGGTGCTACTTCTGGATCAGCCCCTCACAGATCTGGATGCCAAAATCCGCCAGGAGATGAGCAACGAACTGAAGCGGCTTCAGGCAGAGACCCGCCAGACCATGATCTACGCCACGCACGACTTTGAAGAAGCGGTCGGTATGGCAGACCGAATTCTGGTTGTAAACCAGGGAAAAGAGGAGCAAACCGGCACTCCTGAAGAGATTTACGAAACGCCCCAAACGACCTTTGTCGCGACGTTCGTGGGTACTCCAGCGATGAATCTGATCCCCTGCCACGCCGCTCGGGAGGAAAACCGATGGTCGCTTCGCCACCCGGACTTTCACTTCACTCTACCAGCATGTGGCGAAGTCGCCCTTCCTCAGGACGTCATCGTCGGTATTCGCCCAGAACATGTTGCTATTATCTCTGAATCTGAGCCCGGCGCGATCCCAGTGAGGGTGGATATTGTGCAGATACTTGGCGAGGAGCAGATTGTGGACCTGAGCCTGCAGACTGGGACTGTGGTCAAGGCGATTTTCCCCCTGGCCATTGATGTGCGTCCTGGAGACCGACTGAGCATTTGCTTTCCTCTGGAGCGACTGGTGCTCTTTGATGGCAAAAGCGGGCAGCGGGTCGTTCTGCCTGCCGGTTAGGAATACGTCCCTGCGAGGAGGTCCAAAATGATAGACTCAACCCGCCTGGAAAGGCTGCGCCAGCGGATGAAGGAAGGCCGGGTGGATGCCCTGGTATGCCGTCTCCCGGAAAACGTTGTTTACCTGACGGATTACTGGCCCCACCATGGCTTCTCTGTGGCCATTCTGCCCATAGATGGAAAACCCCTTCTCTTTGTGCCGGAAATTGAGGAGGAGTACGCTGATCCTGAATGGGCAGAGGTCAAACTGTTCGGATGGGGGCTGTTAAAAGACGCCGACCTCTATCAGAGTTATCGCGGGTTGCTGACCGAGGCCAGAAACGCCCTGGGCCTGCAAAACGCGCGTGTCGGCGTAGAAAGAAGTTTTGAGATAACAGGCCCGACGTATCGCGCCGCAGAGCCAGTCGTGCCCGCCGCGCCCTGGTGGTCCCTCCTGCAAGAAGTGTTCGCGGACGCACAACTGGTAGATGCCACCGATTTACTGATGGTCTCCAGGGCAGTGAAGAGCGACTACGAAGTTCAAAAACTCCGGCTGGCCTGCGAGATTGCTGAGATAGGCATGCGGGAGTTCCTTGCCCGGCTCCAGCCCGGAATGACGGAGGCGCAAGTAGGCGCCATAGTGGAACAGAAGATTCGCTCTGAAGGGCCTGGATATAAGGGGGCCCGACTGGTGCGCGCCTTTGCCGAGGTGGGGACCGGGCCGGTGGGAAGCACTAAGGGGACTCTCTTGGTTCCTTCTACCCCGCGTCGCGTTCAGGAAGGGGACATCGTGATGGTAGAACTGGCGACCGTTGTGGACGGGTATTGGTCCGACCTGACCTATGTGGCGGTGGCAGGAGAGCCCAACGAACGGCAGCGGGAAGTCTACAATGCAGTGCTGGAGGCGCAGCAGGCGGCCACCCGCCAACTTCGGGCAGGGGCTTCCTTCGCGGACCCTGACCGGGCGGCGCGGGAAGTACTGGAACGGGCGGGCCTGGGGTCGTATTTCGTCCACATCACCGGACATGGGGTTGGGCTGCGATACCACGAGTTTATTCCTGTTTTAATGCCTGGAGCCTCAGGTACATTGGAAACGAACATGGTCTGCAGTGTGGAGCCGGGGGTGTACATCCCGGAGTTTGGGGGAATCCGCATAGAAGATGACGTAGCCGTTGGCAAGGAAGGGCCGGTGTTCCTTTCCACCCCTCGCCAGCCTTGGTAAATTTGATCACTTCACACACAAACCTGAAGGAGGGACTGCCATGAGGCTGAAAGACCGAGTCGCCATTATCACCGGTGCAGGCAAGGGCATCGGTCAGGGCATCGCGAAAGTCTTCGTCCAGGAAGGGGCAAAAGTTGTGGTTGTGGACTGGGACGAAGAGGCTGGGAAGCGAACAGCGGAGGAACTCTGCCAGGCAGGAGGGGATGCTTTCTTCGTCAAATGCGACGTTTCCAAAGAGGACCAGGTCAAGGCTATGGTCCAGGCGGCGCTGGAGAAATATGGTCGCATTGACATCCTGGTCAACAACGCAGGAGTGGGTGTGTACAAGTCGGTACTGGACGCCACCAGCGAGGATTGGGACCTCTGTTTGGGCGTCAACCTGAAGGGGGTCTTCCTCTGTTCCAAGTACGTGATCCCCCATATGCAGGCCATTGGCAAGGGGGTCATTATCAATATCTCCTCTGTCCACTCCGCAGCCACGGTGGCCGGGGTGGCACCCTACGCGGCCTCCAAAGGCGGGGTCACTGCCCTTACCCGCAATATGGCCATTGATTACGGTCCCACCATTCGGGTGGTGGCGATCTCTCCCGGCTGGGTGCTTACTCCTCTCATCCAGAGCATCTTCAACTCGTATCCTGATCCCGCCGAGCAGCAGCGGATCATTGAACAACGACAGGTGATGAAGCGGATCGGCCGACCGGAGGACATCGGCTACGCGGCAGCCTTCCTGGCCAGCGATGAGGCCTCGTTCATCACTGGTACGGAGATATTCGTGGATGGCGGCCTGACGGCACAACTGGAGACGTGGTAGGAGGAAGGAATGAGCAGCCCAACCCTTACTTTTGACATCACCAAAGATAGCCTTAGCGCATTCGTAGGGAAAGGCGCCGCCTTTGTCACCTTCGGGGAGACAATGGTTCGGGATACACCTGCGGATATGCAGCGTCCAGAAGCTACTCGCCTGGTCCACCTTTCCCTGGCTGGAAGCGAATTTACTCTGGCGGTGCTGCTGGCCCGGTTCGGCGTTCCCTCAGCCTACATCACCCGCGTCCCAGACAATCCCTATGGCTGGCTCCTTCGGGATACCGCCCGCGCCAATGGGGTCAATACGGATTACTTTGTGTGGGCTTCCAGGGCAGAACCGATTGGTCGGTTTATCTACGAAATCGGCCGCACTCCGCGCCCCGATGTGGGGTGGTATCAGCGGATGTATTCTGCTGCCAGCCGCCTGGGACCCGGTATGGTGAACTGGAAGGAGGCACTTCGGGATTGTCGGCTATTCCACACTTCCGGTATTACATTTGGGCTGGCCGTACACAGCGGCTACGAACGCAATTTCCTGCTGGAGGCGTTTTATGAGGCGCTCGCGGCCAAACCGGCTGAGTGTCTGGTCGGTCTGGATTTTAACTACCGGGCAACGCTGTGGAGCAAAGAACAGTGTGCGGCTGTGATGACGCCGGTACTGACCGAGTGTGTGGATATTTTAATCACCACCATAGAGGATATGGCCAAAGTATACGGAATCGGATGCGGGCGGTACAGCGCGGAGCAGATAGACCGGGGAGACTTTGACCGACCAGAAGACGACGATTTGCGCGCCTTCGCCTCCGAGTTGATCGCCCGTTTTAGGGTGCGGATGGTCGCTGTCACGATCCGGTATCCAGATAACTTTGAGCAACACCGTTGGGAATCTGCCGTAATGGATAACGAGGGGAACTTCTTCCGCTCCGCTGCTGTCAGGCCCATTACACTCCTGGACCGACTGGGAGGAGGGGACACCTGGAACGGAGGGTTGTACTACGGACTCTTGACGGAGGGGTTCAACGCTGCCGGCTTGCAAAAGGGGCTTATTGTGGGAGATGCTGCTACCCGTCTTCAGCAAACCCTTATGTTTGACCTTCCTATTATCAACAAAGCGGAGGTGCAGGCATTGATCCGCGCGGATATTGCTGGCGGCGGAAAGCGGACGGTGCGATAGGGTAGAGAAAATTTTTCTATAGGGCGACTTTCAACCCGCCCCAGCGAGCACAGAGAGCGCAGGGAGTGGAAGAAATTTCCCTGCGCTCTTTGTACTTCTGGGAGGTCGCGCCCATATCACCGTGGATTAGACGATGCGCGAGGACGTCCGGCGCGGTTGCGCTTGCTGGTCAAGCGCATCCTCCGCAAATACGGTTATCCTCCGGACAAGCAGGAAAAAGCGACCCAGACGGTACTGAAGCAGGCGGAGTTGCTGTCGCAGGAGTGGGCGGTAACGTCAGCAGACCCCTTGCCGGATTGTAGGGGGCTGGAATGATGCACCGGGGCAATGGCCTGACCCAAGGGGGCTCCAGGCCGGCCGATAAGCCGGGTTCT